>Ga0187849_1005422_pt1 | contig 10100 bp, 7 predicted proteins | sample June2016WEW_4_10_2_FD_132412 | JGI IMG/M metagenome (GOLD analysis project Ga0187849, IMG submission 132412) | Peatland microbial communities from SPRUCE experiment site at the Marcell Experimental Forest, Minnesota, USA - June2016WEW_4_100 | ecosystem: Environmental > Terrestrial > Soil >... | reverse complement strand
ATGAGATAGCATGAGTTTATCCCTCAAGTGGGAGCACTATTCGGGCGTGGAAGTTTTTCCAACCGCTTTGAGCGGTTCCAGGGCTTTTCAAGCCTCCGGCTCTGCCGGAGGTGTTATGTGACTTAGATGCTTTTTCCGCGCGAAATATTCAGGTTCTTATCCGGTCCATCAAGGGGTCAAAGAAGTCCGCTCTTCCTGAACTCTTCATTGGTTGTAAAAGAAGGAACCCTCCCCTCTGCGAGAAATGTGACTTAATAAAGTCATAGACCCTTAAATTCCTCCCGGGTATAATAAAATAAATTCTATCCCGGGAGAGCGGAGGTAAAATTGCCCTGGATTAGGCGCTGCAGGTAGAAAAAAGGATGAGCGAACACGACCACGACCATAAACATGAGCATGAAGGTACTTCCCCCCGGGAGCCCCTTCATAATAATTTTGCGAGAAACCGGAAAGCCTTGTTGATTGCCATCGGAATCACCGGGGTGATTATGGTCCTGGAATTCGTCGGGGGATATTTATCGAATTCGTTGGCCCTCATGAGTGACGCCGGGCACATGCTGACCGACATCATGTCCCTATTCCTCAGCCTTTTTGCACTTAAGTTAGCCACCCGCACGCCATCTTCCACCAGGACCTACGGGTTCTACCGTATGGAAATCCTGGCCGCCCTGATTAACGGTACGACGCTGATCCTTCTCTCGGTCTATATCATCTACGAAGCCTATACCCGTTTTATCACTCCCCAGATGGTGGAGAGTAAAACAATGCTCCTGGTAGCCGCAATCGGGCTCGTGGCCAACGGGATTGCCGCCTGGGCCATGATGCGATCCAGCAAGGAGAGCCTAAACCTCCGGGGGGCTTACCTTCACATTTTGGGAGATGCCTTGTCATCCGTTGGGGTTATCGTTGGGGGCATCATCATCTATTTTTTTCAGTGGTATCTGGTGGACCCGATCATTAGCGTGGCCATCTCCGTGGTGATCCTGCGGGGAGCCTTCACCCTGGTCAAGGATTCGGCGAATATCCTGCTGGATGCCGTGCCCGAACATGTGGATCTGGATGAAGTGCAAAGTTCGCTGAAGACCATTGCCGGGGTGAAAGGCCTGCACCACGTTCACCTTTGGACCCTTGCTTCTGGCATCCATTCCCTGAGCGCCCATGTGCTGGTCGATGATATCCAAATGAGCGATACCGGCCACATCATCCAGGATATTAACCGTCTTTTGGATGAAAAGTACCGGATCTCCCATACAACCATTCAACTGGAATGCGAAAATTGTTCGGAAGGCTTTTACTGCAATATGGATAAAGTATGCGTGGCCGTCAGCCAACCTCATTCCCACGAGCATTCCCACTGAAAGTCCCAATCTCCAAGCGATACGGTTCCAAGAGGCCTACTGCCGTCCGTTAGCTAGAAGAATTTTGAACTTTGTTTTTTTGATTTGAAGGTTGGGACTCTTAGCCCTAGACTCTTAGAGGTTTATCTTCATTCCATCTTCTGCGAGGACGGCCTCTCCAGAGAATTCCCTCTGGCATTCCTGAAGGATGTCGTGCCCCTGAAACACAGGGTAAAAGTGGGTAAGCAGGAGCTTCTTGCAGGAAGCTTCCCGGGCAATTTTGCCGGCTAAAGAAGGGGTGAGGTGGCCTGAGGATTTTCTTTCATCGGGGAACGAGCACTCCAGAATTAGAAGGTCCGCATTTTTGCCGAGACGGACGATATTTTCGCAATAATCCGTGTCGCCGGAATAGACCATAGACTTGCCTTCCGCCTCCACACGAAATCCGATACTCGAATCTGAGTGGGCCATAAGGAGGGTTTCGATAAAAAAGTCCGGAAACTCCAACCGCGCTTCCTTTGCTTCGTGGAGAGAAAGAGGGTAGGTCTTGGCCTCGATCCAATGGCCGAAGATCCCCCTCATCTTGTCGTAAAAATTCTCAAGGCCTTGAGGACCGATGATGCGCAAGGGTAGAGTGCGGGTAAAGTCAACGGTATAATTCAGCGCGAAGAGGAAGGGGACCATGTCGGAAACGTGATCGGGGTGAAAATGGGTAATACCTAAAAAATCAATTTTACGGTAATCAAGGCCCAACCTGGGCATCTGGCGCAGGCTGCCTCCTCCTCCGTCAAAGAATATTAGATGGTCGGGGAACGAGAGGGCCAAACCCGAAGGACCCCGATCTACGGTGGGAATACAAGTTCCTGAGCCCAAAACACAAAGTTCCATAGTCATTCAAAAATCTGAAATCCAAAATTCGAAGCACGAAACAAATTCAAATGACCAAAATATAAAATTTAAGATGTTTGGGGAATTGGGTCATTCGAATTTCTATTTGTATTTCGGATTTCGGATTTATATTTTAGGCACTTTAGAACACTTTAGGCATTTTAGGCACTTCGCATTTCAGGCACTTCAATTGGTTTTCTGGAGCAGGTAAGTTTGAATGAACGGGTCCAGGTCTCCATCCAGGACGGCGTCCACGTTGCCGATTTCCAGGTTGGTACGGTGATCCTTGGGCAGCCGGTAGGGCTGGAGCGTGTAGGAACGAATCTGGCTCCCCCAGGCAATATCTTTCTTCGTGCTATGGAATTGTTCCATCTTTTCTTCTTGCTCTTTCTTCTTTAGCTCGTAGAGACGGGCCTTGAGGACTTTCATGGCCATGGCCCGGTTTTTGTGTTGGGAGCGTTCATTTTGACACTGGACTACAATTCCCGTGGGCAGGTGGGTGATGCGTACGGCTGAATCGGTCTTATTGACATGCTGGCCGCCCGCCCCACTGGACCGGAAGGTATCGACCCGCAGGTCATCTTCGTTGATTTCGACCAGGATGTCTTCCTGAATTTCGGGGTAGACGAAGACCGAGGCAAAAGAGGTATGGCGGCGTTTGCCGGCATCGAAAGGGGAGATCCGCACCAGGCGATGAATTCCCGATTCTGCCTTGAGGTAGCCATAGGCATATTCTCCATTAACCGTGAAAGTTACGCTCTTTACTCCTGCTTCCTCACCGGGCTGATAATCGATCGTCTCGGTCTTAAACCCCTTGCGCTCTGCCCAGCGCAGGTACATGCGCAGGAGAATACTCGCCCAATCCTGGGCCTCGGTTCCCCCTGCCCCGGAGTGGATGGAGACGATGGCGTTATTGGGGTCGTTCTCTCCTCCCAGCATGCGCTTGAATTCCGCAGCCTGGATGTCTTTTTCCACCTGGTCGACCCGGGCGGATACCTCCTTGAGGGTCTCTTCGTCGTCCTCCTCCCGGGCCAGCTCAAAATATCCTTTGGCCTCTTCCACCTCGGCCTTTAATTTTTCCCAGAATTCCACGTCCGAACGCAGGGCAGTCCTCTCCTTGAGAATTTTTTGAGCTCCTTCATTGTCGTTCCAGAAGTTGGGTTTTAGGGTTTCCTGCTCGACTTGCGCGAGGCGGGCAATCTTGGAGTCTAAGTCAAAGATGACCTCGGAGCGCCTGAACTTTTTCTTCCAGGAGGGGTATCTTATTCTCTATTTCGTTCCACACGGTTCTTCCTTCTATAACGGATAAAGATCAAAAATAAAGCGGTATAACCCAGGCAACAATAAGTAAAGACATCACCGAATTGGGTGTAAAAACTCCATGTTTTTCTCAAATATATAGTATCGGAAAGAATGGCTTTTGTAAAGATCTCTGAAGATTGGATGAGACGCCCGCTGGGGTCGATGAACCCGGAAACCCCGGTATTGGCTGCCCGCGCAATGGGAACGCGGTTCTCGATGGCCCGTAATCTGGCCATGGAAATATGTTGGAAAGGAGCTGCCGTGGGCCCGAACCAGGCATCGTTGGTGATGTTAACCAGAAATTGAGCTCCTTTGTGGACGAATTGGCGGGTCAGGTCAGGGAGGATGGCCTCATAGCAGATGAGAACCCCGAACTTTCCCTGGGGAATAGCCAGGGTTATGACCTCTTCTCCGGAATGGAAATCTCCCATGGAGCCGATTATATCCCGGGTGAACCCAAGGATGCCGGAAAGGGGGGCATACTCTCCGAAGGGAACCAGGTGAATTTTATCGTAGTGACCCAGGATTTTTTTCTCGGGAGAAATCAGGAAGGCGCTGTTGAAATAATGTATCTCCCGGTCTTTGCGATCATACGCCGGCGAACCGAAGAGAAGAGGCACGTTCATCTTTTGGGCCAAATCCAGGATGCGGGATCGAAAAGCAAAAGAATCCTGAAAAAAGAAAGGAGTCGCCGTTTCCGGCCAGATAACCAGTTCGGGACGTAATAGACTGGACCGCTTGGTCAGGTCGGTATAGATGTCCATGGTCTCTTCCTGGAATTTCGGCTCCCACTTGATATCCTGGGCGATATTCCCCTGAATCAAGGCGATGCGCAGAGGGGTCCCTCCCTTATCGCGGGGGTTCATCTCCCCGAGACGCAAATAACCGTAAATGCCGCTCAATGCCAGAAGAAGCCCAGCAGCGAGGATTTCTTTCAGAACCGGTTTAAAGCTTCGATCCACTAAGGCTTCCAGGAAACGATACAGGGCAACATTGATGAACATAATGAGAAAAGAGACCCCGTAAACTCCGGTTATATCTGCAATCTGAACCATGGGGAGGGTTAAAAACTGAGAGTAACCTAGAAGGACCCAGGGGAAGCCAGAAAATAGAATCCCCCGCAGGTATTCCAACGATACCCAGAGGGGCGGGGCGAGGAGGGTTTCGGGGAGGTCCGCTTTCTCCTTAAACCAGCGGAGCAGGAAAGCAAACGCCGAAAAGAAAAGGGCCAAATAGGCGGTCAGAACGAGAAGGAAGAAGACACTGACCGGCCCCGGTAAATGCCCATAGGTGGATAGGACATGGTAGATCCAGGGGATGGTCCCGGTGAAGAAGACAAAGCCACCTACCCACCCCAAAACGGCGGCTTGAGAGGGGGATTTTTTTCTGATCGCCCAGAAGAGGGGGATAAAACCGACCCAGGCTAAGATCTCGACATTGAAATTGGGGAAGGCGAAAATCAGGATAAGACCGGAAAGGGCAGAGAGGGAAATTAGATTCAGCTTCATGGCGGTTGGACGATCAGCCCCCAATTTTTACCATAGGAAGGTGGCATCTTTTCATCACGCCGCCGATGGGGCCATGATGGAGGGGTTTGTTTCGGAGGGCCTCGTCCAGCTTCTTTTCCAGTTCCTGGTCGCTGGCACCGGAGCGTAAAAGAATCTTCAAGTCGGTTAATTCTTCGGAGAAGAGGCAGGTCTTCAGTTTGCCATCCGAGGTGAGGCGGAGGCGATTGCAGGAATGGCAAAAATGGTCACTCACCGGGCTGATGAACCCGATCTCTCCAGCCGCGCCGGAGAATTTGAAGAGGCGGGCAGGCCCCCCATGGCCGTTTCCCCCTTCCTCCAGAGGGACCAGGGGGGAAATGTTTTCGATCCGTTCCTTGATCTCCTGGCAGGAGATACAATGCTCCGGCTTCCACTCGTTGAGAAGGCCGATGGGCATATATTCAATGAACCGGACCTGGAAGGGTTCTCGGATCGTCAATCGGGCAAAGTCCTCTATTTCCCGGTCATTGAACCCGACAATGGCCACTACGTTGATCTTGATGGGAGAAATCCCCATGCGCCGGGCCGCATCTATCCCGGCCCAAACCCGGTTCAAATCCCCCCCGCGAGTAATTTCCCGGTATCTCTGCGGGTCGAGGGAATCCATACTAATATTCACTCGCTTTAGCCCGGCCCGGAAGAGTTCCTGGGCGAAGTCACTGAGAAGAATGGCGTTTGTGGTCATGGACAGGTCCCGGATTCCCTCGAGGCGGGAGATCTCCCGGATCAGATGGATGACATCCTTGCGCACCAGAGGTTCCCCTCCGGTGATCCGGACCTTGTTGATACCTCTTTTTACCGCCAGCGCAGCCAGACGCAAGATTTCTTCATAGGAGAGAATCTCGGAGTGACCAAATTCAGAGACCCCTTCCTTGGGCATGCAGTAGCGGCATCGGAGGTTGCAGCGGTCGGTGATCGAGATGCGTAGATAATTGATGCGTCGATTGTGAGTGTCGATCAAGCTATTCATTTTCGAAGATTCAAAGCCGGCTTGGTTTTTCGTCACTGCCAGTCCTGTGAAAGGATCAAGGCTGCAGACTTTCACGAGCATTATAGCGCGTTCCCCTCCGTTTTGGAAGGAGATTTCCGGTCCTCAAGGGATTCCGCAACGGGTTGGGATCCATCAAGCTCAAGACCCGCCCCATCCGGTCGGCACTCGGTTTCTGGGGCCTGATCACTCGTTCCAGTCTCCGGGGTCGGCGCCGCTGCCCTCCGATGGCATGTAAACTGCGCTGCCGCAAGGCAAACAGGTCCGCATTGGTAGATCCTCTGGTTGAATTTTCCCGAAGAGTGAGGTAAGTTGAGAGAAACCGTTGGAGAGATTAGGATCGATGAATAATCTGACCCCCATGATCAAGCAGTACCTGGAAGTTAAAGAGAAATGCCCCGATGCCATTCTCTTCTATCGCATGGGGGATTTTTATGAAATGTTTTTTGAAGACGCTAAAATAGCATCAGAAATATTAGACATTGCTTTAACTTCGCGAGATAAGAGTAAAGAAGACTCCGTTCCCCTCTGTGGGGTTCCTTACCATGCTGCATCGGGGTATATCCAGAAGTTGGTCGATCGGGGATTCAAAGTCGCCATCTGCGAGCAGATGGAGGATGCCTCCCAGGCCAAGGGCCTCGTCCGGCGCGAGGTCATCCGCATCGTTACCCCGGGAATGGTCCTGGAAGATGATTTCCTCAAGCCCAAGGCCAATAACTTTCTGATGGCCATCTCTCTTGGGGAGGAACGTTTTGGGCTGGCCACCCTGGATGCTTCCACCGGGGATTTTCTGGCTGCGGAGGTGAATACCGTTCAATCCCTGCTGGATGAAGTGATGCGGATTGAACCGAAAGAGATCATCCTCCCGGAACCGGCCAAAGGGCAGGCACCGATCCGGCACCTGATGAAAACCTTCCCCGGGGCTCTTTACAGCCCCCTCCCCCCGGATGTATTCGACGGAGACCGGTCGCAGGAGCGTTTGAAGACCTTCGGGTTATCCCTCCCCGAAGGGAAGCTGCAGGCTGAAAAAGCGGTGGGGGCCATTCTCTTTTATGTCCAGGAGACCCAGAAAACCCAGCCCGGCCACCTGTCACGACTACAGTTTTACCAGATTCACGACTACCTGGTCTTGGATGAGACCACCCGCCGAAATCTGGAGCTCTTTGAAAACCTCCAGACTCGCACCCGGAGGGGGTCCCTGCTGGACATCCTCGATGAAACGGTGACCTCCATGGGGGGGCGAATGCTCAAACGCTGGCTGAGTTCTCCCCTGATGGATTTGGCGAAGATTCAGGACCGGCTGGACAAGGTCGCAGAGCTGAAAGAAAGAGATCTTCAGAGGAAAAGGTTACGGGAGCCCTTGCGGGAGGTCAAGGATGTGGAGAGATTGTCCGCCCGGATTTCCCTGGGGATCGCGAATGCCAGGGATTTAGTGGCCTTGAGGGCATCCCTGGACCTCTTGCCCGAGGTCAAGAGCCTCCTCTCTCCCCTGGAATATCCGGGGTTCAAAAGATACCTGGAGGAATTGGATGAGCTCCCGGAGATAAAGGACCTTTTGGAACGGGCCATCGAAGATAACCCGCCGGCCACTCTCAAAGAGGGGGGGTTGATCAAGAAAGGGTTCGACGCCGCGCTGGATCGGTTTCGAAACGTAAGCAAGGAAGGGAAAACGTGGATCGCCGATTTGGAGACCAAGGAGCGCATGCGCACCGGGATTTCCTCTTTGAAGGTACGGTTCAACAGAGTCTTCGGGTATTACATTGAAGTTACCAAGGCCAACCTGTCCGCCGTCCCTTCTCACTACATGCGCAAGCAGACCCTGTCCAACGCCGAACGGTTCATCACTCAGGAATTGCAGGAGTATGAGACCCAGGTACTCCAGGCAGAAGAACAGACCGAGGCTTTGGAGTACCAACTCTTCCTCCAGGTCCTGAAAGAAGTCGCTGCCCAGGTTCCCAGGATTCAGGGGATCGCTCAAGCTCTGGCCGAAATCGACGTTCTCTCGTCTCTGGCAGAGGTGGCGGAGCGCTACGGATATTTCCGTCCCCAGTTGAATGAAGGGGACACCCTGTTGATTTCCGAGGGGCGGCATCCAGTTCTGGAGCGAATCGCCCTGGAGGAGCGCTTCGTCCCCAACGATATCCTGCTGAATGAAGAAGACCGGCAAATTCTGATCATCACCGGCCCAAACATGGCCGGGAAATCAACCATCATGCGGCAGGTTGCCTTAACCGTTATTATGGCCCAGATCGGAAGCTTTGTCCCGGCGAAAGAAGCCACCCTGAGCCTGGTGGACCGGATCTTTACCCGCGTGGGAGCCACCGACGATTTATCCCGCGGAAGGAGTACCTTCATGGTGGAGATGGAGGAGGTGGCTCACATCCTTCGAAACATCACCCCGCGTAGCCTGATCCTCCTCGACGAGATCGGAAGGGGGACGAGCACCTTCGATGGCCTCTCCATTGCCTGGGCCGTGACCGAGTATCTCCACGATGGGTGCCCGTTCCGTCCCAAGACCCTTTTTGCCACCCACTATCATGAATTGACGGAATTGGCTTTAACCAAACCCCGGGCCAAGAATTTTCACGTGGCGGTAAAAGAATGGAACGATCGGGTGATCTTTCTTCGGAAATTAGTCGAAGGGGGAACCAGCCGGAGCTACGGCATTCAAGTCGCCCGTCTGGCCGGGCTTCCGGAAGGCGTGATCGACCGGGCGAAAGAGGTTCTCAACAATCTAGAACAGGGGGAGTTCACCGAAGGTGGAGTTCCGAAATTGGCCATCTCCCGCAAGAAAAGGCCAGCCTGGGATTCCCATCAACGAACCCTCTTCCAGACTCCCCCCGACCCCTTGCGAGAAGCTTTGAGGAAAGTCGACCCCAACCGCCTCACCCCCCTGGAGGCCCTGACCATCTTGAGCGAGATGAAAAATCGCCTTTCTTCGGAAAACGAATAAGTCTGGCCCCGCCCGGGAAAAGCGAAAACCTGATTTATGGGCGCTATCCTTATATTCCTCTTAAATAGGAGGCTCTTGCAAAACTCTCGGCCTAGAAGGAAATCGTCATTCCGGGCAAGAGAAGCGCGACCCGGAATCCAGGTTTCTCAAGCAATTCTGGATTCCCGCTTTCGCGGGAATGACGGAACAGGCGACTTTTCAAAAGGCCTACGGGAAGATTCAATTTCAAATTTCTTCTTGAAAAAAAGATCCACTTTTGGTTTACTTGGGGAAATTTTTGATTCATACAGTGCTACGAACCGTGGCCATCACCGTAGGGGCGACCGGCCGGTTGCCCCTACCTGTTCTATAGCCATAATAATCTTGAAAGGAGGGTTCGCTTATGTGGGGAAAAAGATCTTTCGTCGTTTGGGGATTATGCGGATTATTCCTGGGGCTGACCATTCTAATTCCGGCGGCTACTGCCTTAGCTCAGGATACGATCAAAATAGGGGCGGTGCTACCGCTTAGTAAGGCTGCCTTTGCTCAAGCGGGAGAAGAACAGAGGCGAGGTCTCCTGATGGCCCTGGAGGAGGTCAATCAGGCCGGAGGGGTCCTGGGGAAGAAGGTAGATCTGATCATAGAAGACGATACGGGAGAACCTTCCGTCGGCATCGCGGCCGCCGAAAAGCTCCTCACTCGGGATAAGGTCGTGGCCTTGATCGGCGGCTACTCCAGCACCATCACTTATGCCCAGCTTAATGCCATCCAGCGTTTGGAACCCTTCGTCGCCTGGGTGGGAGCATCTTCCACCAAGGTAGAGAATGAATTCGGCCCGAAGCGATGGTTCTTTCATTATCATCCCTGGGACTACCACCGGCAGTCCACGATCCGTGATTTTCTCCTCAGTCTTTCTCCCCGGCCGAAGACGGTAGCGATCGCTTATGAAGATGGAATCTACGGAACGACCAGCCGGGATTACGCAGTGAAATACTTAAAAGAGAAAGGGTTTGAGGTCGTTTTCGATGAACGGTTCAAAAGCGGTTCCTCTGATTTCACCCCTATGCTCACCAAGATTAAGAAGGCTAATCCTGAGGTCTTTTATT
>Ga0187849_1005395_pt1 | contig 10133 bp, 7 predicted proteins | sample June2016WEW_4_10_2_FD_132412 | JGI IMG/M metagenome (GOLD analysis project Ga0187849, IMG submission 132412) | Peatland microbial communities from SPRUCE experiment site at the Marcell Experimental Forest, Minnesota, USA - June2016WEW_4_100 | ecosystem: Environmental > Terrestrial > Soil >... | reverse complement strand
TTGGGGGAGAGGGAGGACCGCAAGGCGGAGGGGGCCCCACGTTTTGCGGGTCGTGGGGGTGAGGGGGTCAGCACCAACATGAATGCACTGGGTCAAGCTTGAATTAGGCGCTACGGTTTTGACCCACACACCCGGCCTGCCCCGCCTGGCGAAAGCGCCGGTTGCGGTCCTCTCCCCCAAGGGGCGAGGGATGTAAGTTCAAATCGATGCATCCGTGAAGAAATGAACCGATCGTCCGATGGTTTGATGAGTCAGTCACTAAATCGCTCAATCGCCCGATCAGTCGATCACCCGATCACCCGATTCTTAAAGGGGAGGATTATGGGAAAGCCAATCGACCTACTCCAAGGCACTTTGGATTTGCTCATCCTGAAAACGCTGGCCCTCGAGCCGATGCACGGCTGGGGGATTTCACAGCGCATTCAGCGGGTCTCGCAGGACTCGCTCCAGGTACAACAAGGGTCGTTATACCCGGCGCTTCACCGGCTAGAACAGCAGGGCTGGATTGATTCCGAGTGGGGCGCGTCAGAAAACAACCGAAAGGCCAAATACTACCGCCTGACGGATTCCGGGCGCAAACAACTCGAAGTCGAGACCGCCAAGTGGGAGCGCCTGTCAGCCGCGGTTTCTCAAATTCTCGCGACGGCGTAAGGCGGCGCGCCGCACCCGAGTGGGTCGGCACGGTCAATCGTACTCTGATTAGCCGTGGGCCTTTCCCATAACCACTCGACGCGTAAGTCCTTTGAATTCAGCCGGTGTAGCGCGGACCTGTTTTGTAGGTCCGCGGCTCGTTCCCGATGGGCAAGGAAGAGCCGCGGACCTACCGAACAGGTCCGCGCTACGCTTGCTTCCTGACTTTTCCGAAGGTGACCTTCCCAAACATTCGCCCTGGCACGTCAACGATTGACCGATGTGAGTTTGCCCTTACATTCGAAAGCGCGAAGCAGAGGAAGACGCGCCGACCGTCAAAGACGGAGACCGACGCTTGCTTGAGGCGCGGACAAGAGAAGCCGCCGGCCGAATGCCCTGCCGCCATTTTGTGATGACACTGTCGCCAGCCTTTGGTGACAGCCCGGCGGAATGCAGGGCTCCTGGGGTAGCACCAATCCGTGGTTTTTCCTATGAATCCTGAGCTTTGATCGGTTGGCAACTTGATTGCGCCTTCCTCGATTGAGCCGGAGGGATGAGGAGTGAAGTTGCAATGAGTCTGCGAGACGCTCTTTCGTGACGGTGAACACGCTAATCCTGATCCTGGGGACCTTCACCACGCCGGCGGTTGGAGATAGGGGGGGTTATTAGGCCATCCGAATTGCCCTGTAGGATTTGCTGATTTCGGGATGCTCGAGAAAGGAGCGATCAATGGGCGCTTATATGTTTGGTTTCGGACCCTCGCGAAGGCGGTTTTTGAGAATAGCTTTCTGGCAGTACGGCGGTTCGCTGGCGCTCGTGCTGGCGGTCATGTGGCAGTCAGGCTGGGCCCAGGCGAACATCAGCGACTGGAAGAACGTGGAAGCATTGGCCCCAAGCTCGGGTATCTGGGTTCGTACTACAGCGGGGAAGAACTACCACGGCAAGCTGGTCAACGTGACCGACGAGAAGCTGTCGCTTAACTCAGATGAGCCACATTTTCCCGGCCGAAGGTGGATTCTGCGCCAAGTCCCGCGGGCAAGGGTGAAGGAGGTTCGTCGCTTCTCACAGGAGGCTTCGATGGCGCTGGGCGCGGCGATTGGAGGCGCAGTCGGGGTGGGCATTGGTGCGGGGATCGATGCGTCGACGCCAAAACCGAATGATGATCCCCATGCGGCCACCATGGTTTTGGGCATGCTCGGTGCCCTCCTCGGGTCGGCTGCGGCCTCTAGCAGCACCATCATCAAGGGCAAGACGATTTATCGAGCTCCGTAAGGGAATGCTGAAAGCCCGTAGCACAGCACGGTAAAGATGCAAAAGAAACTCAAAACGCAAAAGTCAATGCCGGGTGCGCGGCGTGGCGGGGCCGCAAAAGAAAGGCAAAAGGCAAAGCGCAAAACGCAAAAGTCAAAGCCGGGTGTGCCGCGCAGCAGGGCCGCGAGAGAGAATCAAAAGGCAAAGGGCAAAGGGAAAAAGTCTTTCGTCCTAGCCCGCATAGCGGGCGTCATTATTTAGCCCATGGCGCCAGAAGCTGTGAAAAAATCCTTGTAGGGGCACGCCATGGCGTGCCCCTACGCGAATTTTCAATGGGTTACACCAGGTGAAATCGCCCGCTGTCAAATTTTTCACAGCTTCGCCGGCCGTGGGAACGTACGCGACAGGAAGGAGTTATGAGCCCCGCAAGGGGCGACATCATCACCACGGACCGAGCCGAATTCTGATGTCGCCACTACCGTCGCTCCCGATCTGCTCTGCGCCGTGGGATCCCAGGGCTTGCGCCGTGGGCCACAGCATGTCGCCGCTAACGCGGTTTCAGATGATGCCGAGGCCGGTAGCCTCGCCCGGCTCCGCCGCGCGGTGCTACCTGCTGGCATTATGGATACAGCAACAAAACTAAGAATTCTTCTTCCCTCGCCCCCTTGGGGGAGAGGGGGGACCGCAAGGCGGTGGGGGCCCCACGTTTTGCTGGTCGTGGGGGTGAGGGGGTCAGCACTAACTTGGATGCACTGGGTCAAGTTTTGATTAGGCGCTACGGTTTAGACCCCCTCACCCGCCTCCGTCGGCTGACGGACTGGTAAAAACGCCGGTTGCGGGCCACCCTCTCCCCCAAGGGGGCGAGGGAGACAATCTCAGTCAGGTATGAGCATCCGCGACAACTGCCTCTCCCCCAAGGGGGCGAGGGAAACAAATTCAAATCAACGCCCTCCTCGCCTGCCACATTCGCAAAAAGTTTTGGAGGTGCGGCCTTTCACTTTTGCCCTTTGTCCTTGGCCTTTCGGTTTTCTCTTGCGGCTCCGCCGCGCTGCATTGCAATACCGTAAAATCTTGTTTTTTTTGGCAAGAGTTTCGTTCTATTTGCGGTATTACGAGAATAAGAACGGCCTGATCGTTTGGTTGCGGCTCCGCCGCGATGCGCTACCCGCTGCCCTGAATCCCTGCACGTGGTATCATCGTGTGCGTTTGAAAGGAGACCGTATGCGCCACTGGTTCTGCATCCTCTTCCTGACCGTAGCCCTGCTGATCTCGGCCCACCTCCGGGCCCAGTTGCCGCCTTCCATGATCGGTCAGATCGACGCTATCGCCGCCAAAGCCCTCGCCGACAGCGGGACGCCCAGCCTCTCCATCGCCGTGGTAAAGGACGGAAGTGTCGCCTACGTGAAAGCCTATGGTAAAGGGCGCCTGGAACCCCTGACGGCGGCGACGCCTGAGATGCGCTACGCGATCGGCTCGGTAAGCAAGCAGTTCATGGCTTGCGCCATCCTGCTGCTGGCGCAAGAGGGAAAGCTCTCGATGAACGATCCGGTATCGCGCTTCCTCCCTTCGCTCACGCGCGCCCAGGAGATCACCATTCACGAACTGCTCAGCCACACGTCGGGCTACCAGGACTATTATCCGCTCGACTACGTCGCCCCTTTCATGCTCCAGCCGGTGACGGCGGAGGACATTCTGACGGGCTGGGCTCGCAAGCCGCTGGACTTCGACCCCGGCGCCAAATGGCAATACAGCAACACGAACTACGTGGTGGCCGGACGCATCCTGGAAACGGTTACGGGCGCGCCGTTCTTTGCCTTCCTCCAGCAGCGCATCTTCGGTCCGCTGGGCATGAAGAGCGTCATCGACTTGGATGAGCAACCCCTGGGCGCTACCGATGCCGCCGGCTACACGCGCTTTGGCCTTGGGCCGGCCCGCCCGGCCCGGACAGAGGCTCGCGGCTGGCTTTTTGCCGCCGGCGAACTGGCGATGACGGCGCGCGACCTGGCCGTGTGGGACCAATCCTTGCTCGAAGGGAAGCTGCTGAGGCCCGCCTCGCTCGACGCGATGATTACTCCCGTGCGGCTGAAGAACGGTGCGCCCGAGAGCTACGCACTGGGCGTGAGCTTGAGCAACGCGGCGGGCTACCCCAAGCTCTCGCATGGCGGCGCCGTGTCGGGCTTCGTCAGCCATAACGCGGTCTGGCTCGGCCAGGGGGCTGCCGTGGCCGCTTTGACCAACCTGGACGGGTCGCGGGTCGCCGCCTCGGTGGCCAACCAGATCGGACCCCTTCTGCTCGCCGCAAAACAGGACCCGCAGGCCGCGGCGCAGCACGACCAGGCGCGGGGAGTGTTCAGCGGCCTGCAAGAGGGAAAGATCGACCGCTCGATTCTGAGCCCCGATGCCGACGCCTACTTCACAACCCAAGTGCTGGCGGACGCAGCTTCCAGCCTGAAACCGCTCGGGACGCCGGCGAGCTTCGAACAGGCGTTTTTCGGCCTGCGGGGCGGGCTGTCGGTCCGCACCTTCAACATCAAGTTTGCTTCGGGGAAATCACTGGGGCTGACTACCTTCTACACGCCCGATGGTAAGCTCGCCGAGTACCTGATTCAGTGATCGAGGCGGTAGGGTTCAGGACAGGCCTCCGAACGGCCCTGCAAACTTCCAATCAGGGATGGAAAAGCCGTAGGCTTACACACCAAGTCTGCCCCGAAAATAGGCGCTAAGTCCTTTATTTTCAGCAAGTGCATTTCTCGGGCCGGGGCGCCTACTTTCGTGCTTCGGGGTGTCACAAAGCAACATGAGCGACTGCATTATAACGGCCTTGATAGATGGGGCCGTATCCCGCCGTCCGGGTTTGGGCGTGATACCGCTGCGTGTGGGTCAGGGTGATTCTTTGCATGAACTTCGACAGATCGCCGTCGGCGCGGGGATAAAGCACCATGTGCCAGTGATTCGGCATCAAGCCGTAAGCCAGAATGCGCAGGGCCACGAAATTCAAGCTCTCCTCCACCAGGGCGAGAAAATCTTGATAATGCGCCCCGCTTTTGAACAGCCGGGAACGATTGGCCCGGTTCCATCCGTGGTAAACCATCCCGCCCACATCCACTCGCCGCACGCGACCCATGACCCAATCCTACAGCATCCCTCCTGAAAAGAAAAGGGTACCTGACACCGTTTCCCCCTCCTGACACCGTTCCCCCCTGACACCGTTTCCCCCTCCGCCACCGTTCCCCGCTTGAATATTTGGAAAATTTCGGCTTACCAAACTTCTCAATGCAGCGGCTTCCGCACGCGGCAAAGTTCCACGGTATTTTATATTTTGCGGAGAAGCATGATAAATCGTGGAAAAGATTTCCAAAGCCGCCACGTATGATCCGGCCAAATTCGGGTGCGACCCGTCGGGGGCGTGAAGCATGATCGGAGAATCGGAGTTGTAATTGATCGCCCAAAGTTCGCCCACTCGAGCGATGGGAACCGGCAACCCGCCGGGGCCGGCCATGGTTTGCGACGCTTGTTCGTATCCGGCTTTCAGCTTCTGCATCATATCGGCCGGGTTTATGCCGTCTGTTGCCGCTTGGGCGTGGCCTGAACCCCACCAAGCAGCGTGGCGTGCCCAGGTTTCAAACAAAATCACCCTGGCTACGGGACTGGATTCTTTAACCAGTTCATACAAGCCAGCGGCTCCATCTAAAAAGGATTTATTGACTGCCGGATTGGTCTGGGCAGCTACCGGCATTTCACTTTGTTCCTGAAGCACCACAACATCCCATTGTTGCCCAACCGCCGGACCATCGTGAATTAGGGATCGTGTCCTGGCATCTGATAAGTGCCCGCCAAGAGTCTTCCCGCCGGGCGTATAAGCTTTAACCGCCGGGCGGGCAAAGCCCGCGCTCTCGGCAACGTCCGCAAAAAGGTCAGGCATAGAATTGGCCGCAGTATAACTGTTGCCGATAAAGAGTACGCTGAGCGGAGGGTCTTGGGGAGTTGTGCTATGCCAAATACCCACCACGGCCAACAAGCTAATACCCAATACACTTCCCAGAGTAAGCCAGAGGCCCTTGTTTACTGAAATATCCATAAAGAAATCATGCCTCTTATATGTTTACTTTTTCGCCTCCCAGCGACAGAAACGGTGGAAACGGTGTCAGGTACCCTTTTCGGGGCGCCAGGGGTTGCGGATGGTATTTTCCAATCCAAACTGCGCGACCGCCTTCGACACCCAGGACTCCGAACCGTACGGTCGGCTGCGCTGAAGGGCATACCGGATATCTGCAATTTCCTTTTTCGGTTGGGGGTGGTTCAGCCACGCCACGTAATCCTTCGGCTCGGCGACCGGCCAGAGGCTGAGAAGTTGCTTTTGCTTTTCATTTCCGTAAAGGCGTGCATACACGCTCGACCAGGGCCAGTCTTCGGCCTTCTTGACCAGCCCGGCGCGGTGGGCGTTCCTTTCCACGTAGCGAACCAGAGTCAGGAAATGTTGGCCGGTTTCGACGGGCAGGGACTTATAACGGCCTTGATACAGGTGGCCGTATCCCGCCGTCCGGGTTTGGGCGTGATACCGCTGCGTGTGGGTCAGGGTGATTCTTTGCATGAACTTCGACAGGTCGCCGTCGGCGCGGGGATAAAGCACCAGATGCCAGTGATTGGGCATCAGGCAGTAAGCCAGAATGCGCATGGGCACGAAATTCAAGCTCTCCTCCACCAGGGTGAGAAAATCTTGATAATGCGCCTCGGTTTTGAACAGCCGGGAACGAAAATTGGCCCGGTTCCATCCGTGGTAAACCATTCCGCCCACATCCACTCGCCGCACGCGACCCATGACCCAATCCTACCGAATCCCTCCTGAAAAGAAAAGGGTACCCGACACCGTTCCCTGGAGAGTCTGAAGTTGCCTTACATCCTGGCGGCGACGGCCCGGTCGATCAACGCCTGGTAATACGCCGCGGCCACGGGCTCATAGGAGACACGTTCCGTAGCCTTCAACTGCGAAACGACCAACGAACCCCTGCCGACCCGCAGTTCGGCGGAGACCGGCCTGACGGTGCGCTGAGGGTCGGGGTCTCCCGGCCTCACCACATCGGAGGTGTGAAGGATGGGGACGAGGCCGGGACCCTCCAGATAGCTGGTGGCCACGTATTCGATGTAGTCCTTCTCGGCGTCGTACCAGTACGAGAAGTCGAAGGGCTGAAACGAGGCAACCAGCGGATGGCCCGTCTTGCGGGAGACGAATTCTCGGCCGGTCATCTTCTTGACCACAATATCGGCCTCGCCCAGGCGCCAGACGGCGCCGGCTGCCTGCTCGAGGAAAACCGCCGTGCCGCCACGCTCGGCAAAGCTCAGGAGACTGCTGCGCACCATCTCGAAGGCATCGACGTCGTCTACCAAAGCCCACCGGGCGCGCTCTCGGGCCGGGGAGAACAAGTGCGGCTGTAGGCCAAGTGTCTGGGCTAATTTCCAGCCCCGGCCGTCCGGCGGGCCCACCAGGGCGACCTCCACTCCGGCGTTCTTCGCCTTATCGGACGCCGGGAAAACCTCCACTTCTGCATCGCTCGCGTGCATCAACTGGCCGGAGGAATCCTTGACGCCGAGACGGATGGTCAACCTCTCCCGATGGGTGACGGCGGGGACTTGGTAGTGGAAGAAGCCCTGGAAGGCCGCGCCCAGGGACGGGATCGAGGCACGTCTGGATTGGGCAAAGATGCGGTGGCCGTCTTGGAGAACCTCCCAGACCAGTTCGCCGCTGGGGAAGTCGGCGCGGCGGTCGTTACAGACCCAGAATTCAAGCGCGAGTTTCTCCCCGGCGTAGTAGCGGAGACGGTCGGTGCGGATATCGACCAGGAGCGGCGTGAGCGCCTCGCGGAATTCGAAGTAGGCGGGCTTGGGGTGACGGTCCACGTCCACGAGAGACTTCTGCCAACCGTCCGGCCAGGCATCGATCAGCAGGTGTACGGCGGTGGAAACGATGCGGTCCGTCTGCCGGCGGAAGGCGCGGGTCATGGTACGGATACCCCAGGCCTGATGCGCCTGGCTGGCGGCAATCCATTCGGCCATGGTCTCTTGAGTATCGAACCAACTCCCGTGCATGGTCCAGGTCTGCGCGTACGGGATCTTGTCCGGGTTCCAACGGTCGCTCGGGGAGGCCGGCAGCCAGTCCTGGGGATAGTGCTTGAACATGGTCTCAGCGTCTTCCAGGCCCTCGATGCCGTACTCGCCGCTGCCGTGCTTCCATCCTTCCTTGCTGGCCACCCAGTGGCCGCGAATGAACTTGCCGATGGGAAGGGCGTGGGAGCCGTACCAAGCGCAGTAGATGTGGTTGTCGGGGAGGCCGGGTTCAGGCGGGTCGTAGTCGCCGTCCACGGGCTTGATGACCCGGTCGGGGTTGTGGACGTGGACGACCGACGAGGCAGCCTCGAAGAAGAGCTCCAGTTCACGGCGGGTGAGGTCGCGGTGTGCTAAGTTGTCCTTCTCAGCGGAGCTGGGCTCGTTGATGTAGCTGATCAGGATGTTGGAGGGATGATTGCGGACCAACTTCTCCATCTCGCCGGCCTCGCGGATGGCTTCTTCAAGTTGGGGCCGCCGGAGTCGCCCGAACAGGGGCAGATCGGTCTGCACCATCATGCCGAGATGGTCGCACAGGTCGTAGACCTCGGGCTGCACGGGGCTCTGGGTGAGGCGGAAGAAGTTCACGTGGGCGAGCTTCGCGATGAGGATGTCCTCGATCAACTGTTGCTCCTCGCCTTTCATCACCGGCACTTCGAAGTTGCCCATGGTGTTGGCGCCGCGCAGGATAATCGGCTCGCCATTGAGGTAAAACGTGCCTTTCACGTCTGAACTGTCGTCCATGCGGAACTCACGCATGCCGAAATGATCCTCAGCGACATCGACGGGCCCAGCGTCCTTGGGGCAGAGCGTGGCGCGGAGGGTGTACAAGTAAGGACTCTCCGGTTCCCAGGCGCGAAAGTCGCCGAGGTAGACAGTAGCGCGGTACTCCGTGGAACCGGAGCCAGCGGGCGCAGCCTTGACCGGGATGTTTTCAAGCGCCGGACCGTGGAAGTTTTTTGGGTAGATCGAAAGCGCCAGGTCGAGGTCGCGATGGGTGTTGTCCCGGTGGGCAACCTCGACCCGCACTTCCACCGCTTTGCCCGCCAGGTCTGGTCGGACGAAAAGGCCGGTAACGGCCAGCTTGGGGCGGCCCTCGAGGTAAACCTTCTGCCAGATACCGGCGCCGGGCGGGCACGCGTGCCAACCGAGGACGGGATCGTCCCAACCGGGCCCGACCGCCGCATAGATCTTGTCACCGTCCCCCTTGGGGCCGTTCCAGGATTCGCCGCCCAGCATGATTGACTCGTTCTGGATGCGGACGACCAGGACGTTCTCGCTGCCGGGGCGCAGGTAGGGAGTGATGTCGACCTCGAAGGGCGCGAAATAGCCTTCGTGGGTGGTTACCATTCGACCGTTGAGGTAGACCTGGCACTTGTAGTCGACCGCACCAAAGCGCAGGACGATAGCCTCCTGCTTCCGCAGGCTGGGAGGGATGTCGAGGACCTTGCGGTAGTAACCAGCCCACCACCCTACCGGACCGCGGTAATCGGGGAGGCGCACGCTTTGCCAGGAGCCTTCGCCGCGCCCGACGCGGGAAATGTCGGGCAAATCCTCGGGCTCTTCCCTGCGGAATTGGAACGTGTCCAGCTCGAGGCGGACGCGCGTGACGGGTGCGGCCGGCGTGTAGTCGGCCAGGAAGGGCTCGTATTGCTTGCGCAATTCGGCCAGCGCGGCCTGAAACTCCTCGCGGGTCTGCATGCTGTGCCGCGGCGGAAAATCGACCGAAGGGTTGCTGCGCCCCGACTCTAATTCGATGCTCGGCAAAGAGGGTGGCGGGTTCTCGCGCAGGTGCACACGCCAGGGCGGCGCGGGTTGAAGTGCGATTGCGGCAAACCGCTCAATTTGTTCGTGCGCCTTGGCGGTGGCGGCTTGCGGCCCGGCCGGGGCAGGCTTACCGGGCGTTACCGATTGCGCCCCGAGCAGGGCTACCGAGCCCTGTAGAAATCTGCGACGCCCGATCGGTTGGTGTCCCATTATGATGTCCCCAAAAGCATGATTTGCTTAAAGTAAACGACCGCGACCTGCCGCCCAGGGGTCCGTCAAAGTCCAATAGGGTTGAAAGGGACCCCTCACCCACCGCCTTGCGGTCCCCCCTCTCCCCTGGGAGAGGGCGGTGGTTTTAGTTTCTATCCCTCTCCCTTGGGGAGAGG
>Ga0187849_1005393_pt1 | contig 10134 bp, 5 predicted proteins | sample June2016WEW_4_10_2_FD_132412 | JGI IMG/M metagenome (GOLD analysis project Ga0187849, IMG submission 132412) | Peatland microbial communities from SPRUCE experiment site at the Marcell Experimental Forest, Minnesota, USA - June2016WEW_4_100 | ecosystem: Environmental > Terrestrial > Soil >... | reverse complement strand
GTGCGCGCGCCGGCGTAAAGCATCCAGTCCGTGCGCATCGAGGAAGCTCCGTAGCCCGTCCGCACGCGCACGGTGGCCCGCACCGGGCCATTCTCCAGCACGGTGAAACTCGCGCTCCCGAACGCGCCGATCTCTTTTGTGTAGGCGTGAACATCGTGGCTCCAGGTATCGCTGGGATCGTCAATGACCACGGCGCGCGCCCCGCCGGCGCCCCCGTGGAAGACTTCCGCTCCGGCATCTTTGTCGTACATGGAGATCGTCCCATCGTCGGCAAAGGTCACGCGGAGACGTTCATTCTCCAGGCCCTTCTCTGTGGCATGTAGGGGCACGCCATGGCGTGCCCCTACAGCATCGAAGGTTGATTCCGCAATCGCATAGGGCTCGATCTTTCGCACACGAAATTGCCGGTAGCCGAAAGGTGGCAGGGGGGCTTGGAACACCAACCCTTTCCGGTTGCCCGCCACCGTCTGTCCCGCGACCCACTGATGGGGAATGACGTTGCCCTGCTCATCTTCGAGGAACGAGTTGCTTCGCGTTCCGCCCTGGTCATCAAACGTCCAGCTCAAATCGTATTGAACGTTCAGCTTCGCCGCCCAGGCGTGCGGATTGAAAACCACCAGGTACTCTGAGGCGGGGTCGGTGGTGGGAATCTGCCAGGCAATCTTCGCCGCCGCCCGGTAGATGGCTTGATCCGCCACTTCCTTGGCGAATCCGTAGGCACTGTGCGAAACGATGTACGCTTCGGGAAGCGCTGTCCCGGCCATGCTATCGTGAAATTGCATCAAGAGTACTTTCTTCCAGGAAGCGCTGAAATCGCTCTTGGGGTAAGGGAAGCCCACCAGCACGTTCGCCAGCTCGGCCATCTTCTCGCCCGTCATCAAGGCCGCTTCCGCCGTGCGGTTATCCTTCTTGATTTCTGACACGGCGGTGTAGCAGCCCACCGAGTGATGCTGCAAGTCGTCGTCCACCACGGGAAATCCTTGTAGGGGCACGCCATGGCGTGCCCCTACATCGTCGAAATAGCGGTCGGGCGTGCTGAAAATAATTTTGGGTGCGCCGGGCTGCTTCCGGGCGTCCAGTATTAGGTTGATGGTTTCCTTGGCGGGTCCCCCGCCGTGGTCCCCCGCCCCGTAGAAGAGCATCAGGTCCTTGGTGGGTTCCTGAAGCTTGGTAACGAAATCGTGCATGCGGCTTTGGACATCGCGCGTAATTCCATAGCTGGAAGGAATTCGATAGGTCAACACGCGCGTCCCGTCCGCCCCCTGCCACCAGAACACATCGGCGGGCAACTCCTTTTCATGGGCGCCCGGGCGCATAAACACGTACGCATGCATCCCTTGCAGCTTCAGAATCTGGGGCAGCGTGCCGGGATGGCCGAACGAGTCAGGGTTGTAACCCACCCGCGCCGTGCGCCCCAGCAATTGCTGGAAGAGCCGTTGACTGTAAAGCCCCTGGCGAACCAGCGATTCGCCGTTGGGGATGTTGACGTCGGGCTCAATCCACCATCCGCCGACCACGTCCCATCAGCCTTCCGCCACGCGTTTGCGAATCTCCGCGATTAGGTTGGGATCGGCGGCCGCCGCCCACTCGTACAACTGGGCGGAACTGGCGGTGAATTTGAAATCCGGAAATTCATTCATGCGGTCAAGCGCCGCGCGAAACGTGCTGAGCCCGATCGCCATCGCTTCCGGCCACGGCCAGAGCCAGGGAATGTCAATGTGCGCGTTTCCGATCATGTACAATGTGTGTTGGGAAGCATCCGGCGGCCAGGGAGTCGAGGACTGACCGGCCGTCTTCCTGGCGACCAACGCAAGAGCGCAAACCAGACCCGCAAAAACCAACCAACGGATTGTGCGAGAACGCATAGATAGTGCTCCTGGAAAAGAGAGTAGAATTCCCTTAGCGCCTTTGCGCCTTTGCGAGAGAATGTTTTCTTTCGAAAAGCAAAACAATTTCACGCAAAGGCGCAAAGCTCAAGCCGTGCCTTGATTAACACTTCTAAGCCCTCGGGTCAACAGACAATTCCGCAGACAATTCCGCAGACAATTCCACTCGGATTGCCTCCCATCGGATTGCGCAGAGCGAAGCTCTGCGATTCCATGCCGGATTGTCGATTCGGATTGCGCAGAGCGAAGCTCTGCGATTCCATGGCCGCAGAGCTTTGCTCTGCGCAATCCGGGGGGGCAATCCGGGGGCGCGATCCCGGCGGCCGCAGAGCTTTGCTCTGCGCAATCCGGGGGGCAATCCGGGGGCGTCGCAATCCGGGCGCAATCAATCCGGGGGGCAATCCGGCAAACCAAAACATTGGCCTTGCGCTGAGCGCACCGCCGCGTATACTGCATCACCATGCCACCCCGAGGACGCTATTTTCCGCCTGGACAATTGCAGTTCATCACCGACAGCACCTATCGCCGCACCAGGCTTTTCGACAGCCCGCGCTTCCGCTCCACCTTCGTCGAGGTTCTGGGCCGGCTTCGGCAAGAAATGGGCTTCCTGCTGATGGGATGGGTTTTGATGCCCGAGCACTATCACCTTCTCTTCCGGCCCGAACCCGCCGAGCGTACCAGCGAGATCATGCAAGAGCTGAACAAGCAGACGGCGCAAGCAATTCTGGAAACTCTCCGCGGGTCTCAACAGCATGCCTGGTGCCGGAGGACGCTGGCGAATTTACGCCTCCCCTCCACGGTTCACAGCGACGCGCGCTATCGCGTCTGGCAGCGCCGCTTCTATCCCTTTAATGTTTATAGTGAGAAGAAGTACCAGGAGAAATTGGATTACATGCACTACAACCCCGTCACTCGGGGTTTGGTGGCCTCACCCGATCAGTGGCTGTGGTCGAGTTTCAGGTTCTACTATCTGAATGATTCCTCGATTCTGCGCATGGACCGGCTGGAGTAGGGCTCGGATTGCCCCCCCTCGGATTGCCCCCCCTCGGATTGCGCAGAGCGAAGCTCTGCGAATCCATGACCGCGAATCCACGGCGAAGCTACGGTCGCAGAGCTTTGCCATTCAAATTGCCTCCCTTCGGATCGCCTCCCTTCGGATCGCCTCCCTTCGGATTGCGCAGAGCGAAGCTCTGCGAATCGATGGCCGCGAATCCACGGCGAAGCTACGGCCGCAGAGCCTCTCTCTGCGCAATCCGGGTGGGGGCGCAACCCGAAGGGGCGAGCCGGCGATTCAAAGACGCAGAGCTTTGCTCTGCGCAATCCGGGTGGTGGGGCGCAATCCGAGGGGCGCAATCCGGGGCAATCCGGCAATCCAAAGCTGCGCGCACAAAAAAAGGGGCCAGGCGGAAGCCCGGCCCCTTGGAGGTGGCGGTGGCCACGCAGAGATTTGCTCTGCGCCAGCCAGCCCGTCGGCTGACGGGGTAGAATTTAATCTGCAAAGACATCTCGATCACCCGGGGATCGGACAGCGGAGTGTTGCTGCTGGGATATCCGACCGACCCGAAGGTAGAAGATGAGCCGCCATTGTCCATGTTCGTGAACCATTCTGTGCTGTTGAAGGCGTTGATGAAGTCGGCACGGTAGGTGAGCTGCCACTTCTCTTTGATCGTTGTCTCCTTCTTAATGCTCGCGTCCGTCCGGTGGATTCCCGTATAGCGAACATCGTGATAGTACGGAGACCACGTGATCAGTTGGTTTGGCACCGTCTGTTGCCAGGCGGCGGCGGAATCGTTCTTGCACGTGGAAGCGACAAGTGTGGGTGTTGAAGTTACTCCCGTCGATGCATTGTATACAGCCGCTGTCTCCGTGCAGGTGTTAATCCAGTGCGTTATCGACTGATTGGCGGGTCTTCTCGAGGCTCCGGTGGGCTGAAGCCAACCATCCCCCCCGCCATAATTCGGGTTGGGCAAGGGGAAGCCATCGTGGATCATCGGTGTGATACTGAGCGACCAACCGGAAACTACCCGGCTGAGCACGGGGTTTGTCGAGTTGAGGAATTTCTTCCCCGGCCCAAAGGGCGCAAAGTAAGCAAAGTTGAGGTTGAACACCCTCGGGGTGTCATACGGGGCAATGGTCTGCTGGGGATAGGTGTCTGACGAGTTCAGGAACCCCGTAGCCTGTAACGTCTTCGACCACGTAAAGTTGGCGCTGAATTCCAGCCCATACCCCAGCCGCTTGTTCACGGCGAGCTGGAGGCTGTGGTAATGCGACGTCCCGATGGGCGTGTAGTACTGGGTGATCCCGCCGAACTGCGGATAGGGCTCCGCCAACGTCGATTGCGCAATCGTCGAGTTGAAGTAGCCAGAGTTATTGCCCTTGAAATAGCTGTAGTAGGGTGACGTGGCGGGGAGGTTCAAGAAGGGATTTGCAACTTGCGTACCCAGGTACGCTGTTTCCGTTGCCAAGCCCTGAGGTGATTGGTCCTTGATATACGATCTGGGGACAAAATTCAGGGGCTGGTTGACGTTCAGCCGTTTGGAATCGCTGCCCACATAGCCCAAGCTGAACAGCCAGTCGCGCCCGAGGGATTTCTGGACCTCCAGCGAGTACTGCATGGTACGCGGGATGTCCATGTTCGGATTGGGGACATTAAGGCCCGCCCCGACGTTAGTCGCCAACCCCCAACTGTTCCCGGCTATGGCCGGCAGGCCGGCCGGGAAGGGATTGGCGAAGGTGTAGGCAGGGTTGGGTATGCCGGGCGAAACGGTAGAGTTAAAGCTGGGCGACACATTGTATCCCGGCGCGGCACCGACATATTCGATCTGCTGCGCGTAGACGATGCCGAAGCCGCCTCGCACCACCATGTCGTGTCCCAAGGCATAGGCGAAGCCAAAGCGCGGCCCGAAGTTGTCGTACTTGGGATGGAAGATGCCAGCGGGGGCGTTGTTGGCGCCGGCGAAGGTCGGACCGCCCACCAGCGCGAAGCCGGGAATAGCTAATGGACTCGCACAGGTGGTGCAGAAGCCGTTGAGAAGCCGGTTGTATTTGTCATATGCGGGACCCTCATAATCCCAGCGCAGACCGAAATTCAGAGTGAGTTTGCGCGTGGCATGGTAATCATCCTGGACAAAAAACGAGTGCTCTTTCACAAACACCAATGGCCAGGCCGGAACGTTAATCGTCGCGGAAGCCGGGTATCCCAGTTCGAAATCCGCCAGACCGTAACCGGTCGAGCCCACGGAACCGTACGGGTTCTGATCGGTGAAATAGCCGGTGAAGGTGAAAGCGCCGTTATTATTGCCCGGACCCTCGCTGTATTCGCCGAGCACGAAGTTCTGGTAACCCACCCGCATATTGTGCTTGCCGGAGGTGTGGGCCAACACCAGCTCCGTGGTCCAGATGTCGGAGGCCGTATAACTCGGGGGGCTACTCCCAGCACCGTTCTGTCCTGTCCACCGCATCTGGGGGAAGGTGTGGAACGCCTCGGCCCCGAACGTGGAACTGAATCCCAACGTCGTCGGGTCAATGGCCACACCAATTCCATCGCCACCCCCACTGGGGTAACGGTCCATGCCGGTGCGGAATTCCAGCACGGTAGTGGGGTTGAACGTGTGCGTAACCTGTAAAGCGTATGCCTGGTTGCCACGGAACAGGGGGTTATTGCCGCTGGTCTCGGCGAGGTTAACCGCGGCCACCGTTGAGTAGACGTAGCTGCGCTCTTCGATCAAGTCATTCTTGGCAAACCGGAAGAACGCATGCGTCCTATCCGAGAAATTCCAATCGATTCGTCCATGTTCCTGAGGGAAGTAGTCCAAAAACTTCCGGTCGGTGGGGCCCGTTATGTCGTTCCCCGCAAAGGTACCGCAGATTCCGCCCGGGGCATTGGTGATACCTGCGGATGTACATTGGGCCGCAGACCCACTTCCCGGGGCGTTGGGCGGCGGCACGATGGCCAGCACTTTGGCCGCAATGGGATTGATGTGCAAGATCACGTTGTTCGCGACCAGCGGTCCCGAAGTTGACCGGCACGCCGTCGAGCCATTGGTCAAGCAAGTGCCTGTGGTGCTGGGATCATAAAGGGTGACCTGCGAACCGCCCGTAGTGTTCAACAGGCCGTTGAAATTGCCTTGTGCTTCCGCCGCCGTGGGCACGTTGACAATGAACGGGTCCCGTTGAATCTGCCAGATCATGCCGTAGCCCGCATAGACAAAAATCTTGTCCTTGCGGAGCGCTCCGCCGATCTCGCCGCCATACATGTTGATGTGCCAGGGAAGGCGGCCCGTGCCGGCGACTTTGCTGGCATAGTCTTCGGCATTGAAGATGGTGTTCTGAAGGTAATCGTAGCCATGACCGTGCCAGGTGTTCGAACCACTCTTGGTGATGGTATTGATGTGGCCACCCGTGCTCCAGCCGTACTGGGCATCGTACAACGTGCCCACCACGGTCACCTGGTCCACGGTAGCCGCAATCGGGTTGTATCCTGTCCCGTTCCCGCCCCGGTTGATGGAGATTCCATCCACCATCGTTTGGTTGCCGCTGGTCTGGCCCGTCTCGGCGGAGGCCACGCTTGTATTGCCCTGCCCGGACTGGCCGCCGTTGATGTTTTCAGCTTGGGTTCCGGCGTTGTCCCAGGGCCGAATCTTTTGCACTCCGGCCACGAGAACTACGCCCGGAGTGAACCAGGTGGTCACAATCGTGTTCTGACCGCGGAAGACCTCCGGGTCCAGCCGGACGTTGGAAATGGTCGCGGTCCGGTCGCCGGATTCCGTATTTACCATCTGCGCGTTGGCCGTCACACTGATGGACTGGGTCACCGCGCCGAGTTGCAGAGTAATGTCAATCACCGCCTTTTGCGCGGTGGACAGCGTTATTCCCTGTTGAACGTATTTCTTGAACCCTTGCTTCTCTACGGTGAGGGTGTAGCTCCCGATCAGTACAAAGGGGAGTTGATAAATACCGGCACTGTCCGATGCCGTCGGGTAGACCGCCCCTGTCAGGGTGGAGGTCAATTTTATGTTGGCCCCACTGATCACTGCTCCGGAGGGGTCAATAACGTGTCCTGTGACGCTTGCTCCAACCTGCTGCGCGAACAGTGGCAGCGGGAGAAAAGCGAGGAGCAAAAGAATTGGTGCGATTCTCTTTATCACTGTTATCCTCCTCATTAAAGTTTCATTGTGACCCAAGACCCAACGCCAATGTGGCAAGAAATCATGTGAAAGCTTAACCATGCACCGCCATCGATGCCGCTTGCAATCCTGCGGTATTCCTTCCTACGCATCTGCCCGCGCTGGACGGTAAAATAATTTCGTCCCGGATAAAGGCGCCGTCACGCGCTACAGATCGGTGGCGCATCCCTTCTTCTCTTCCTCCATTCATGAAGGCCGATCAAGAACTTCGCGTTACATGAATGTTTTTTGTTCATTCCCTTTCCGGCCCATTTGTAGGGGCACGCCATGGCGTGTCCCTGCGGTATCGTACTCATGCGTTTCGACAAAGCGCGGCCCCAAGGGAGACAAGACTTCTCCTCCGGGAAAAGGACTGCGGACTGGCATTCTTGGAGCGCCCATGCTCGGCGTATTCCTTCGTGTCATGGCGCAATCTATCTAGGAGTGTGGACCAACCAGACGGACGCAAGTCTTCAGTAAATCGAACTCAGTACATCCTCCCGGGGAAGAAATGCAGCTTCCTCACCGAGGGAAATCCTCAACGATTCACAATAGCAGCGTGCAACAACATATTACGAAACAAGAAGCAGTATTAAATCGTCTTTCTGAAATGTCAAGAGTTTTTTTATACGCTTATATATGTTTGGATGAAGCGCCATATTGCCCGATATTCTTGACTCCTATCAATTCGCTTCTTTGATCCAGTGATGGTCGGCATTCCTACCGCCAGTTGCCAACAGCAATCACCTTACTGCGAAAAGCCGCCCACGGAAGCTAGTGCGAAGTTTCAGAAATGAGCGACACTATTTGTGGCTGGGCGGAAGGACGGGGCGGCGCCTGTCCCGACTTGTCGGGAGCCCCGTCGTAGAACTCAGGTTGATTTTAGGGGCTTTAGCCCCTGAGGCGACGCGGCTTCAGGGCCTGAAGGCCCGTTCAACCCTCAGCTCAGGGGCGGCGGGGCTAAAGCCCCGCCCTTCCGGGAGCCATAAATAATCGTGCTTATTAATGCAATTAGGCACTAGCAGCTATACAGCGCATCTTCGTATACCGCTGAAAACACAGGGGAATATATCGGACAATCTGATGTCTGTCAAGAATTTCTTGTCACCTCGCACCTCTTGCGCTAAGCCCAATACTGTTCACGTAAGGGGTTTGAGGAAATTATTCATCAATTTGTTCCGGAGAGACCCCCTCACCCACCGCCTTGCGGTCCCCCCTCTCCCCCAAGGGGGAGAGGGAAGAAGAATTCTTAGTTTTGGTGCTGCACTCATGAGTCTCTCTGCCCCAAGAAGGAGAGGGTGCTGACCACTGAAAGCCGACCACTGAAGATTTTTGCCCTCTCCCCCTTGGGGGTCCAAGGGATGCGTTGTTTTGAATTTACTTCCCTCTCCCCCTTGGGGGAGAGGGGGGACCGCAAGGCGGTGGGTGAGGGGGTCGAATATCGGGAACGGTCAGCTTAAGTGAACAGTATTGGCGCTAAGCCGGATTTCTCACCACGGGTTTGGAAGGCCGGGGTTTCAGAGTGTGAGTGAAATCGTTTCTTGACGCCAGGACGGCACTGTATTCCCATCGGGCGTGCTCAGCCTGACAGCCTGACAGCCTGCCACAAGTGACAAATGCTCGTACCCTGGTTTTGTGATATAAATTGAGCGATAATGAACCTTTGTAAGGGATAGTAAGCCTTTGTAAGGGATAATAAGCCTTTGTAGAGGAAGCTGCAATGGATCTCAGTGAGTTCATCTCCACTCCTTCATCGGCGCGGCCATCCGTTCCTTCTGACACCTCACGCGGGCTCGCCTTGGGGTTAAAAATTCTGAATTACCTACGCACCGAGGGCCGCGCCTTCTCGCTGGGCGAACTCGCCGCGTATACGCGACTGGGAAAGCCTTCGCTGCTGCGCTTGCTGCGGACGCTCGAAGGCATGGGTTACGTCTCGCGCGACGCCAACCGGAGCTATCGCATCGAGGTTGAATCTTCGGTGACCGGGGTGCGCGAGAGCCTGCGCTTGCTGCGCAAAGCCTGGGGGCGCTTCTCCCAGGAGATCCAGAGCCGCTGCGGTGAGACCGTTTCTCTTGCTTACCTCTTTGAGGATCACATCCGCGTGGTCGACGTGCTGGAGAGTCCGCAGCACATTCGCATGGCGAACTTCGTGGGCAGAATCCTTCAACCCTACGCTTCTTCGCTGGCGAAATCGATTACGGCCTTTCAGGACGAAGCGCTGATCCAGACGCTGCTCGATGTGTACGGGATCTACCGCGCGACCAAGTACACGCTGGTCGATCAACTCGCCATTCAGAATGAATTCGCGGCCGTGCGCGCGCGCGGTCATGCCGAAGATAAGGAAGAAACCGTCGAAGGCGGATACTGCATTGGCGCCCCCATTTACAGCCCCGAGCGGAAAGTGATCGCCGCGGTCAGCGTCTCTTCCCCCAAGTTCCGTGTCACGGCAGAATTCGTGGAAAAGTTCCCCACCCGACTGATGGAGACGGCCGATAATATCTCGCAAGCCCTGGCCGCAGAACTCCGTGGCAAGAGCTAGCCTACCGTCCCGCTTAGGATTTTCCAATTGACAGGGGGTGGCGCATACATAGAAGTCCATGTATGCGCCACCCTTGGCAATATGCGCTGCCGTAAAAGGATTGGCCGGCCGGAAGGACGGGGCGGCGCCTGTCCCGACTTGTCGGGAGCCCCGTCGTAGAACTCGGGTTGGTTTTGGGGGCTTTAGCCCCTGAAGCGATGCGGCTTCAGGGCCTGAAGGCCCGTTCAACCCTCTGCCCAGGGGCGGCGGGGCTAAAGCCCCGCCCTTCCGGAAGCCATAAATAATCCTGCTTACTAATGCAATTGGGCACTCGTCATCGCCCAGGAGCCGCTCCGGGTAGGGGGGCAATTTGATGTAGAGGCGGCTTTACGCCGCCACTTGGTCCGTCGGCTGACGGATAAACTCGCCGCTACAGAATCAAATTGACCCACCAACCCCGCTCCACGGTAAATTTGTTCTAAGGGATTGCCACAGAATGATGATCGACTTTGGGGAGTCGGGCCGCCGCCCCCTGCATGGGGATGATTTAGGGAGTTTGCAGGCC
>Ga0187849_1005389_pt1 | contig 10139 bp, 6 predicted proteins | sample June2016WEW_4_10_2_FD_132412 | JGI IMG/M metagenome (GOLD analysis project Ga0187849, IMG submission 132412) | Peatland microbial communities from SPRUCE experiment site at the Marcell Experimental Forest, Minnesota, USA - June2016WEW_4_100 | ecosystem: Environmental > Terrestrial > Soil >... | reverse complement strand
TTTATGTGGCGAATCTGTATGCGGCTTACGAAATTGCCGCCCTGCGCGCGCATTCGCTTGGGCTGGTGATGAGTGCGGCGGTGGTGTTGCCGATTTTAGGGCCGATCATTTTTCTTTCCATGCCGATGGGAGGGGAAATCGCCGAACCTGCAATAGTACATCCCGCAGTCAAGGCGGAAACTTTCGCCCTGCCCGGCGCGGCGGGTGAACTTCACATTGTCGAGTCATCGTGGCAAAAGGAAGCGGCGGATCAAGAGCCTCAAATTTTTCAACGGGGACAGTTTATGTTCAACCGCCGGTTTTTTGAGACCAAGTTTGCCAATTTCTTCGGCTCATTTCGGCGTGAGACCGAAAAGGATCTGGTGCTCATCGTCAAAACTGCATACGCCCAGATTATCGTGCAACGCATCACGCGCATTACCACCAACGAAATGCATCTCGAAATTTTGCAGGGCACGTCGCGGCGGGAAATCATAATGCCGTTCGCCGACATTCAGGAAGTTCAGATCAGGCACAAGGACGCGTGAAATTAACGCGAATCAAACGCCAGCCAGAGTCCCCGCCGACATTTTGCGCATTGCCGTCAAGTCGCCATCAATCCCTTCCCTGGAGGGGCGAACCCCGCGAGTCCCTCAATTTCGGCGAACTGATTTTATTCAGGGCTTCGTGGAACACGGCCCTCCGAAATTTTTCCTTTCGCTCGCGCGCCATTTCCATTTCGCTGTTCGCATGACGACGTTGCGAATCATCTTTATGGGCACGGCGGAATCGTCCTGCGCCGGCCTCGAAGCCCTGGCGCATGACGCAAAATTCCAAATCGCCGCCATCGTCACGCACCCGGACCATCCCAAAGGCCGCGGACTCAAGCCGCAACCGTCACCCGTCAAATCACTCGCGCTTAAATTCAAATTGCCCGTGCTCCAACCGGAATGCGCCCGTGACGAAAAATTCATCGCCGAACTCCGCGCGCTTCGGCCGGATTTGATTATTGTCGCCGCTTACGGGCACATTTTGCCGCCGGCCATTTTGGATCTGCCACGGTTCGGCTGCCTGAACATTCACACCTCGCTCCTGCCGAAATATCGCGGCGCAGCGCCGATTCAATGGGCGATTGCCAACGGCGAGACCGGGACCGGCGTCACCATTATGAAAATGGACGAGGGATTGGACACTGGCGACATTCTTGCACAACGCCGCACATCCATCCGTCCTGCAGACGATTCAGTCACACTCAACGACCGGCTTGCGCGCCTCGGCGCGGAACTGCTTGCGCAGACCATTCCCGATTACGTCGCCGGAAAAATCCAGCCGGTGCCGCAAGCCGCCGAAGGCGCAAGCCATGCGCCCAAAATCAAAAAAGAAGACGGTCACATTGATTGGAATCAACCCGCGCGAACCATTTTGAACCGGCTGCGCGCGTTCATGCCATGGCCGGGCGCGTTCACGTTTTTGAAAGCTTGTGGGGTCGAAGCTTCAGAGCGAAGCCCCACGCAACCGAAACCGCAGTTGATCAAAATTTGGAAGGCTGAAGTCATTGAACAATCCGGTGAGTCCATTCACGGCAGGGACGGCTCGTCCACCCTCCGCAGTGCTGCTACGGAGAACGGGCCGAGCCGTCCGTTGGGAGGCGGAACTTCCGCCGGTCGCCTCGGCGAGGCGACCCCACCCCAAAAACCGGGGGAGATTTTGTCGGCTGACAAAACCGGCATTACTGTCGGTTGCGGCGAACACGCGTTGCGGATTCTTGAATTGCAGCGCGAAGGCGGACGGCGGATGAGCGCGGCGGAATTTCTGGTTGGACATGCGCTCAGGGTTGGTGAAAAGTTTGAAAAGTAGGGACGAAAGCCGGTCGGGAATTTCAGCATGGGTTAACGTCGATTGTGCGGGAGCGACCCTGCTGTCATCGTGTGTTCAACTCAATGAGTCAAAGATCGAAGGAAAACGCCAGTCAGGAAAAGGCCGCTGCCGTGCCTTCGAGTGTGCCTGTTTCGCCGACCGTTAAAATGCCCGGAGTGGCCGACTCCCGCTCGCTGAAAACCGCGATTACGCAGTCAAACCCAAACGGCAGGCTGTTTGGCAACCGCGATTGGATTTTCGGTCTGATCCTGGTGTTTGCCACGATTATTGCTTACCAGCAGGTGTGGCACGGCGGGTTCTTCTGGGACGATGATGATTACGTGACCCACAACCTGCTGTTGCATTCCCTCAAGGGCCTTTGGCTAATCTGGTCTGTGCCGGGTGCCACCCCGCAATATTACCCGCTGTTGTTCACGAGCTTCTGGGTGGATTATCACCTGTGGCAATTGAATCCGTTGGGCTACCACCTGACCAATGTCCTGCTGCAGGCGCTCAATGCAATTCTGCTGTGGGCCGTCCTGCGCCGGCTGAACGTGCCGGGCGCCTGGCTGGCGGCGGCCATTTTTGCGTTGCATCCGGTGAACGTGGAAACGGTGGCTTGTGTGGCCGAACGCAAAAACCTGCTGGCCGGATTTTTTTACCTCAGTTCGGCGCTGGCCTGTCTGCGGTTCTGGCTGCCGAACCCGGCGACGGCGGATGGTCGCGCCACAAGTTTTTCGGAAACTCCAGCCATCGGCTTGGGGAGCTGGAAATTCTATTGGCTGGCACTGATTCTTTATCTCTGCGCACTGCTGGCGAAAACGGCAGCGGTCGCGCTCCCGGTGGCCGTATTGCTGGTAGTGTGGTGGAAACGCGGTAAAATGGGATGGCGGGAGCTTTTCCCCTTGGCTCCGTTTCTGGCGGTGGGGATGGTGATGGGGCTGCTGACAGTGTGGGTTGAAAAACATTTCGTGCATGCGACGGGAAGTGAGTGGGCGTTTTCGTTCCTGGAGCGGTGCCTCATTGCCGGCAAAGACGTCTGGTTTTATCTTGGCAAGCTGGCGTGGCCGCATCCTTTGATTTTTATCTATCCGCGTTGGAATTTTAATGCGTCGCACCCGGCGGCTTATCTGCCGGTGGTGGCCGTCATTGTGACCCTGTTCATTTTGTGGTTCAACCGCAGGGGCTGGGCGCGACCGATGCTGGTGGCGCTGGCCTATTTTCTGGCATTGCTGTTTCCGGTCTTGGGCTTTTTCAACGTCTCTTTTTTCTACTATTCGTTTGTGGCCGATCATTTTCAATATTTGGCCAGTATTGGCCCCATCACACTGGCTGCGGCAGGAATTGACAAACTATTCCGATCTTTGAGAGACCAGCAGCCATTCTGGAAACCAATATTTTGCGGAACGCTGCTATTGGTGCTTGGCATGTTGACCTGGCGGCAATGCGCAATATATGCCGACATTGAAACGCTCTGGCAAACAACCGCCCGCTTGAATCCCAATTGCTGGATAGCCTACAACAACCTCGGCTACGCGCTGATCCAAAAGGGAAGTGTGGACGAAGCGATCACCCAGTACCAAAGGGCGCTGGAAATCAAACCCGACTACGAGGAAGCCCACTACAACCTCGGCAACGCGCTGATCCGAAAGGGAAGTGTGGACGAAGCGATCGCCCAGTACCAAACGGCTCTGCAAATCAAACCCGACTACGCGGAAGCCCATGACAACCTCGGCAACGCGCTGATCGAAAGGGGAAGTGTGGGCGAAGCGATTACCCAGTACCAAAAGGCCTTGGAAATCAACCCTTACTATCCAAGAGCCCTAAACAATCTGGCATGGACGTTGGCGACTTCTCCACAGGCGTCGCTGCGCAACGGTGACAAAGCAGTGGAACTGGCCCAACGGGCGAATCAGCTCACCGGCGGAGAGAACCCGACCATTCTCTACACGCTCGCCGCCGCCTATGCTGAGGCCGGGCGATTTAGTGACGCCATGCGGAGTGCCCAAAAGGCGATTGAATTGGCGCAGGCTGAAGGACGACAAGACATGGTGGAGCAGCTCAACAGCGAGTTGAAGCTCTATGAGATGGGACTCCCGTTCCATCAGGAAAGCAAATGAGCGGAAGATTGAAGAAGAAATCTCCCCCAAGAACTGCTGCCGGGAAAAGAGGTCCCGCACACCATTTTGCCGCGTAACCGCCCGATCCCATCCCTAAGCGCTCTTCGATCCAGTCCCACGTCACGGTCGTTTCCTGACGGACTGCCCGGCGCGTTCACGTTTTTGAAGGCGGACGGCGGGTGAGCGCAGCGGAATTTCTGGCCGGCAATCCATTGAAGTGCGGCGGAAAGTTTGAGTGACCTCTTGTTGACAAAACCGGTTTTTTTGCGCCTATTTTGTGTGTGATTGAATCTCCTGCTTCTCAAAGCGACCCGCGCATTTACATGGCGGCGGAGCGCACGTTCCTTGCGTGGATTCGGACAGGCATCGCGCTCATGGGTTTCGGTTTTGTCGTGGCGCGCTTTGGTTTGTTTCTTCGCGAGCTGGCTTCGAGCAGCGAACCGACCCAACTGCATCACGCCGGTTTTTCGCTGCCAGTCGGCATTTTGCTCATCGCCATCGGCATCGTTGTCAATGTCGTTGCGGCCATTCGTCATCGTCGCTGCGTCCGGGCCATTGATCGGGGACAATTCCGTCCGACGTTCGGGGCGGGTTTCGCCCTGTCGCTTGCGGGATTGCTCGCGCTGATTGGACTGGCCGTGGCCGTTTATTTGGCGGTCTTGTAATTGTTAAAGTTTCCTTGCCGTGTCGTGCAAACCGGCGGCGTAAGCTTCAAAGACGCGGCGCATTTCGTCGCGGATGCAACGGAAGCACGCCAGGATTTCCTCCCCGGTGCCGGTCGCTTTGGCCGGGTCAACGAACGGCCAATGATGACGGTTCACCTGACCGGGGAAAATCGGGCACGCTTGATCCAAATTGTCACAAACGGTGATGACGGTTTGAACCGGCTGGCCTGAAAATTCCTCCAGGTGTTTCGAACGATGGCCGGAAATATCAATGCCTGCCTCGGCCATGACTTTGATCGCGAGCGGATGAACGTAGCCGGTCGGCTCCGAGCCGGCGCTTTGAACATTCACAAGTTCACCTGCCGCCGCGCGCAAAAAGCCCTCGGCCATGTGGCTGCGACAGGAATTGCCGGTGCAAAGAATGAGAACAACGGGTTTCATGGAATCGGAAATCAATTTGGGCAACCGGTATAACGCCGTCGCTTTTTGATTCTTAAAACGAATAGACCAATCCACCGGAGACCGCGTGGGAACTCATCCGCGCATTCAGGTGGGCGTCATAGTTCACAAACCCCTGTATCGCTTTGTTGAACGACACGGTCAGGCCGGCGCCCAATACCCCGCTGTCAGCGCCCAACTCCACACCACGAACAACAAAGTCGCCGCTCCCGCCAATGAAGCTCGCATTCACATCGGCGGTCTTGTCCGCGAATTCATGTTCCCAAGCCACGCGCAACGCAGGAATAAATTGCACGCCATTCGTCTTGCCGAACTGCGCGGCCAGCCGCACGCCCAAGGCGGTGCGCAAACTGTCCATAGCCACGCTGTTCACGTGCAAGCCATAATTATTGCCATCGAACGTGTTGGTACCGGTTTCATTGAAACTGTCCTGCGACAAATGCGCGTAGTCCAGCCCCGCTGTGGGTTCAATCGTCACCGGACCGGCCTTGAAAGCGTAACCGCCTTCAGTGGACAATGATAATACGTCGCCATTATATTTGCCATCAGCCTCCTGATGGATGGAGCCCACGTTGATGAACCGCTTCGTGTCCGTCTTCAGAAAACCGCAACTGAAGATGCCGTCCAGATGCCACGGGCCATTGACATATCCGCCGTAGCCGGCGAACTGGATGGCGCTCACGGTCCCGGATGCGCCAAGCCCGCCGACGCCCGCGTTATCATGCGAGTAGCCCACCGCCAAACCAACCAGCATTCCAGGACGCAGGCGATAGTCAAATCCGCCGCTTAAGCCACTGATGGTGAAGTTGCCGCCGGACGCGTTGCCATCGCCATCCAAATGCCCGAACGAGCCGAAACCCTGCAGCCAGATGTTGTCCCCAAAAAGTGATTTGCTGTTATAGCTGTCATAGCCCGAACCATTGTAAACATAAAACACATCATTCGAATTTGAAGCATATCCACCGCTTTCACCACCGGCACTGATGCGTCCCGTGCGCAGTGCAATTGAATTATTGAACGCGTCCTGTTGCTGCACATCCAGCATTCCGAGAGTGCCATGAATCTCACCGCTCATGCTGTCCAGCGCTGCACGCGCTGTGCCGGCATCGGGCAGCCAGAAAAACTCGGCCACCAGGTTGGACATGGCCGGGGCATTGCCCAACCGCGCAGGGTCTACTATGCCGTCCAAAGCGCCCGCGACGGAATGCTGGTTGTATGTGTTGGCCACGGTGGTAAAGGCTTTTCGATGCAGAGTCAGATAAACGTTGTCTAGGTCATTTGACAGCGAACTGGTGAGAAACAACGCCACATAAGGCGAGAAGGTGGGCACGATGCTATTGGTGACATACTGCCCGGAGATTCCGTTCGTGGCCGTCAGAATGGTATAGACTGTGTTGGAACCGTAAATTTCATGGGCGGGCTGCACTATGACATTTCCGCCGTTGATCGTTGCCGTGTCGCTCACCACGATGTGGTCGGAATTTGTCGCCGCATCCACCTGCACATAGTAATCGCCCCAATTGGTCAGCGAGCCTATGATGGTATTCGTACCGATGGAGTTACCTGGAGCGAAATAGCCGTGGTTGTCCACTATGCCGATGATGGTGCCTGAGCCGCCCAAGCCGTTTGTGTTCCCCAAGCTGTTGGACACGGTCAATAACGGGGTGGTCAGGCTGCCGTTGATCCGTAGCAGACCGGTTTGCACGGTGGTGTTTGTAGAAAATGTGTTGGTGCCAGTCAGATTCCAGCCAGTCGCATCCGCCTGCACGGTCAGGGTTTCAAAATTGCTAAAGCTTTTACCGTAGCTGCCATCCCCCTGCAGGAACGCCGCGTTGGTGCCGGTGGCGCCGCCTACAATGTTGCCTTGAACGAGCGAGCCGGTCTGAAGCACCACCGTGTTACTGTAATTTCCCAGACTGATGGCTGTGCCGTTGGTGCCGATAATCCTCCCGGCATTGATCACGGAAGCCGCGCCGTTGGTGATCTCCATGCCATACTGACCTCCCTTAATGATTCCGCCAGTCAGGTTGCTCACGCTGCCAGTATCCATGTAAACACCGCTGCCGTTCGTGCCTATGATCGAGCCGGCATTGACCACGGAACCTGTGCCGGCAATCTCCACGCCATTAGTGCCTCCCGCAATGATTCCGTTGGTAATTCCGTTATTCAGGTTGTTCACGCTGCCACCGGAACCCAAGTAAACGCCGTCGACGGTTTGACCCACGATCTCGGAGCCATTGTTGACCACGGAACCTGAGGCACCGGTGATTTTAACGCCGCTGGCAACTCCCCAAATGGCCGAATCTCCCTCATTGTCCACGCTGCCGCCACCACCCAAGTAAACACCAGAGCCGTTGGTGCCCCTGATTCCTGCATCGTTATTGGTCACGTAGCCCATGCCGCCAGCGATCTCCACGCCGTTTTCATTTCCTCTAATAGACCACCACGCCGTACCCTTATTGACCACGCTGCCGCCACCACCCAAGTAAACACCGTCGCCGTTCGTGCCGATGATCAAACAATTGCTCGAGCCGGCATTGACCACGGAGCCTGAACCGGTAATTTCCACGCCATTAGCGCCTCCCGTAATGATTCCGTTAGTCAGGTTATTCACGCTGCCATTAGTACCCATGTAAACACCGTCGCTGTTTGTGCCTCTGATTGAGCCGGCATTGACCACGGAGACCACGGAGTTGGTGCCGCCGGTGATATACACGCCATTATTGCCTCCCGTAATGATTCCGTTAGTCAGGTTGTTCACGCTGCCGCCGGCATCCATGTAAACGCCATTCGTATTGCCGTTGAGTGTGGCGGCGTTGGTCAGATTCCAAAAATAGGTGTTGCCAAAGACGGCGTTGCTTCCGCCGCCGCTGTTGTTTATGGCAAGGCCGGGATTCACGGTCACGAAATTGGTGGGTGAGCCGAAAAGGTTGGTCAGAACGACGCCAGTGGTGGAACCCGAGGTAATCACGCCGCTTTGGCTGAATCCTTGCAGAGGGTTGGCCATCAGCAACGTCAACAACAACAAGCCCATCGCGCTTTGATGCCGCAAATTCCGTCCGTCACGCCGTTCCATCTTTACGTTCGCTTTTATATTCAAGGTTCCTTTTGACGTTTGGATTGTTGAACCGCCGACACAAGGATTTTCAGTCCTCTGCTCTACCGACTGAGCTACCCAGCCTCCGGCGGTGGCACATATTCAACTTGCCCCGTGTCTGATTGGCAAGGCGGAATTCAAAATGTAAATCAAAAAGCAACCGTCGTATACTTCGCGAACCCGCATCCGCATCCAGGATTTGCATCAGTCGCCATGATTGATTCACGCGGTGTCAGATTGGAATCGGGTCGTCCAGGAAAACAGCGGCGATTGTTGGAAAATGATCGCGCAAAAATAGCGCGGAGCGACGGAATGCCCCATTCTCGCTCCCTTGGAAAAGTGAAGACAATTGCTGAAATCCGTCCGGTAAATTAAAACTACCGCCAATGCCCCCGCGTTCCATGCCAACCGCGAGGCCCTCTGGCCCAATTGCCTCGGACCCACCTTGCATGGGGATATGGCGGCATACCCCAATGACCGCCAACCCAAAACCAGCCGCCGTTCCATATCCATTCGCCGTCAATCCACACATAGTCCAGTCCGGGCGCGACAACCACCGTTTCCACCGGCGGAGGCGGAGGCGCTTGTGTCACATACATCGTTGTCTGCGACGCCGGCGCAGTATCCGAAACATTTCCAACCAAACTTGGCGTGTTAATCATGAAATCGATGACCCTCTCGTTCACGCCGGAATTATGCAAATCAATGATGTCAGCCGTGCTTAAATGGTAAACGGTGTGTGAATTTCGAATCTGGCTGATAATCACGTCATCGCTCACTCCGGATTTTGCCAAAGCTTTGACGTCAGCAGTGGACAATGGCTGTCCTTGTTCAACACGGACATAAGTCTGCGGCGCCTGTGCGCGCAGCCGTTCCTGTTGCTGCACATCCATTGAATTTCCGATGGCGCCACCGGTAAGCGCGCCTACTGCAGCGCCAATCAAAGCGCCCGCGCCGCCATGCCGGGGACCACCAATCGCAGCGCCGGAGAGAGCGCCAACAGCGCCGCCCATCAAAGCGCCTGATGCCGTATTGTTCGGTGTGCCATTTGGTGCCACACATCCTGTCGTCAGCAGCATCGCCGAAGCCGCCACCGCCAAAGTCAAAGTGTATGTTTTCATATTTCAAATGTTTGAGTAATTAGACACCCAATGCTGCCACATATTCAAGAAATTTCAATCCAGTACTCAAACGCATCAACGCCGGCATCAGGCCCGGGGATGTGCTGCATCGTAGGCCTTTTTCAACCGCTCCGTCGTCACGTGCGTGTAAACCTGCGTCGTCACAAGATGCGCATGGCCGAGCAGTTCCTGCACGCTGCGTAGATCCGCGCCCGCGTCGAGCATGTGCGTCGCGTAACTGTGCCGCAGCTTGTGCGGCGTCAAACCCGGATCCAGTCCCGCGATGGCCAAATACTGTTTCAATCGCCGCGAAATCTGAACTGGTTGAAGCGGCGCGGATTTCCTGGTCTCTGCAAAAAAAACCAGCGAATGACCGGACGGTGGTTGCTTCAGCGCCCGCCAATAATTCTGAATGGCCTTCACCGCCGGTTCGCCAATCGGCACGAGCCGCTCTTTCCTCCCCTTGCCGCGCACGCGGACGAGCTGCTCATTCCAATCAATATCCTCGGCGCGCAACCCGCACAGCTCGCTCACGCGCAGTCCGCACGAATAAATCGTTTCCAGCACGGCGACATCGCGCAAACACACGCTTGTCGAAATCGGCCGGCCCGGACCTTTCTTCTGTTTTTGTGTGGCGAGCAGTTTTTTCGGCGCAGCGAGTAAATCGAGAATTTGCTGTTTGGTCAGATATTTCGGCAATCGCAAGCCCTGTCTCGGCAATAAGAGATTTTTGATTGGCGATGTTTCAACGATGCTGTGCCGGATCAGAAACTTGTAGAACGTCCGCAGCGCGCAGAACCGCAGTTGAATCGCCGCGCGGCTCAAATTCTGCCGGCCAAGA
>Ga0187849_1005386_pt1 | contig 10144 bp, 12 predicted proteins | sample June2016WEW_4_10_2_FD_132412 | JGI IMG/M metagenome (GOLD analysis project Ga0187849, IMG submission 132412) | Peatland microbial communities from SPRUCE experiment site at the Marcell Experimental Forest, Minnesota, USA - June2016WEW_4_100 | ecosystem: Environmental > Terrestrial > Soil >... | reverse complement strand
TTACTGCCTCAATGACCCCTCAACTGCGAAAGTTCGGCTAGGAAGGGGTCCCGTTTGTGGCCGCCGTCGAACCGAACCTTTTCACCCAGCAGGCATGCTGAGATACCAATGCGAATCGAAGCAGGCGTCGTTTCACTCATGCATCCATCCTCCAGATGACGAGATTTAGAGCCGAGACATAGGGGACCCAGATGAGGTAAGGGACCATCAGCCAATTGGCCGTCCTAGAAACAGGCCAAAATGCGATTGCCGTCGAGAGCATGAAGATCCACAAATGTGAGACCCCCATGAAAGCAACGCCGAGCAGCGCCGCGGCAGATCCCAACCGAGAACGCCAGGGCGATGACTTGGCGGGTTGCATTCATTCGGCGCCTCCGGTCCTCGCCAATTTTGTCACGCGTTCGATGTAACCCTTGCTGTCAAATTTCCGCGAAGTGCTTGCATAGGACATATACCGGATCTTTCCGTACACAGGGCGCTCCGGACCCCAGGCACGATCGTGCTTGCCGCCTATGGCCCAGGCAATCCCCGTGTAACCGTTAGGATCGCGGCCGTCGAGCTCATAGCGATCGTTCAGCCGAATGGACATAGCGTAGGCCTCTTCCGGTGAGCGCGTCCATTCCAGAATCTTTTTCGCCCAGTACATTCGCAGATAGCCGTGCATCCATCCTGAGAGCACCATTTGCTGCTGTGCGGTGTTCCATAAGGGGTCGTGAGTCTCGGCATCCTCAAGTTGCTTCTCCGTGTAGACGTACTCGCGTTCATCTCTCCGGTGTTCTTTAAGCGTTCGAAGCGCCCATGGCTCAACGCCCTGAAGCCGGTCGTATTGGGAGTTGAATTTCACGAAGTTGATGGCCAGTTCGCGCCTGACGATGAGTTGCTCAAGGTATGCTTCACGGTCCAGGCGAGGTGCGCTGGAGTCCTTAACCGCCAGCGCGACCGTATGGGGACCGAGGTGGCCACAATGAAGATAGGGTGAAAGCTGGCTGGTGCCGTCGAGGTCAGGATGGTTGCGCTGTGTCCCGTAACCCTCTAATCGTCCGCGCACAAAGCGGGTGAGAGAATTTAGGGCCGCGCTGTTCCCCCCTTGGAAATTCAAAACCGGCTGGACCGTGGTATCGATGGGGAAACCCGCCAGCAGGTGGTCATTCACAGAAAAGGATTCCAACTGCTTTGACGGCTGCCATGGTATTCGCGCCTTGGGATTACCGGGCGAGGTGAGAAACTCATCGAGCAAGGCGTAAATCCGTGGGCGGATGGTGCGTGCGGCATACTGCTCTTTCTGGAGGAGGGTGGAGGGCACGATGACGTCTGCATCCACAGTCCAGAACGGCACATGGAGACGCTCGGCAGCCAGCTTGCGCCATTGCTCGGGTTCGCGTAGGGGGTTCTCGTCGCCCACCACCAGACACGGTTGAACCTCAGTGCAAAACCGCTCTAGCTGGTGATCAGGCCACCGGCGCAACACGAATCCCACATTCCTCTGACGCAGCCCCTCGCTAATATCGCGGAGCCCCTGAACGAGAAAGGTGTAACTGCGCAGGTTGGCATTAGGATGGAAAGGAACCAACCCGAAGAAGGCAACAACTGGTTTGCCCAGAAGATTCGCCGCCGAAATGGCCACATTCAGCGCCAAGTTATCCTGAGCTCGTTGAGCACGCTGCATCCAGTAGACGACGCACCGCCCTTCGATGTTGGGCGGGCCTGCCCGCCGCACCGTCACCCGTGCGTCTTTAGCCAATTCCTCCAGGTTTCTCATTACGCTCCATGCGTATTGCTTTGCGGCTACGAAGCGGTTTTGCGTCATCACCTCAGGCTGCGCGGGCAGAGTTCGCATCGGCTGCTGAGAGGCTAGCTTCCGCAATTCTGCGCAGCATACCTGCATAAATCCATCGATGGAACGGGTAGAGGCCGTACCAATAGATCAGGCCGAAGAGGCCCAGCGGGTCGAAGATAGCCGTCTGCCGAATTATGGAGTTTGTGGAGTCGCCCGTAACTTCAAATTCCAGCCAAGCCCTTCCCGGGACTTTCATTTCGGCCACGAGTCGAAGACGCCGGTCGGCATCGAACTCTTCCACGCGCCAGAAATCGAGGATATCACCCACTTGAAGTGTTTCCGGATTGCGCCGACCTCGCCGGAGTCCCACCCCGCCCGCAAGCAGGTCGAGGAAGCCTCGCAATCGCCACAGAAAATTCGCAAAGTACCAGCCGGTGGTTCCTCCAATGCGCCTGATAGGAGCGAACGCAAGCTTGGCGGGAACGTCGACCTGGATAACTCGCGAATCCACATTTCGCGTGCCAAAACGCAAGCCACCCCACGACTGCAGGCGGCCGCCGGACGAGAGAGCGTCCGACCATCGGGTTTGAGCAAACTCTTGGTCTTCGTTGTGCAAGGCCCTTTCCATGGCGTCGCACAATCCCCGTGGCCGAAAACTGAACATCCGCGTGGCCGACGCATCACGCACGACCGTCGGATGCCGGAGACTATCCACGAGCTTGCGCCCCACCCGCGCATAAGCAGGCGTCACGAGTCCCAACCATAGACTGGACAGGCGTGGAGTCAGCACGGGTACCGAAATCATCCAGCGGCGAAGTCCCCGCTGCCGGGCGTATTCGCGCATGATATCGGCATACGAAACCTGATCGGCACCACCAATTTCGAAGACTCGGCTTTCCCCAGCCGGTAGTGACAACGCTTCGATCAGATACGCCACAACATCCTCGATGGCAATGGGCTGAGCTGGCGTTGAAACCCAGCGTGGACAGATCATGACAGGCAATCGTTCGACCAGCGCTCGGATCATTTCGAATGAAAGACTTCCTGAACCGAGGATGATTGAGGCGCGAAATTCTATAACCGGCACGTCGGAGCTTCGCAGAATCTCGCCCACCTCCTGGCGGCTTCTCAGGTGAGAGGAAAGTTCCGAGGATGGGTCGCCGAGACCGCCCAGATAGACGATCCTTTGGACACCCGCCTGGCTGGCCGCGTTGACGAAATTCCTTGCCGCTTGCCTATCGTCCTCCTCAAAATCTCGCAGCGAACCCATCGAATGTATGAGGTAATAGGCCGTGTGCACGCCGGCCATGGCCGCCCCAAGTGTGCTGCGGTCCAGGCAGTCACCGGCGACAACCTCGGTTCCGGGACCCACTCGCGCTTGCAGGAAGTGAGGGCGACGGGCAAGGCAACGGACCGGCCGGCCGCTCGCCTCCAAGGCCTTCAGCAGCCTGCCACCAATGTAGCCTGTGCCACCGGCCAGCAGGATCGGAGGCGTGCCGTCAGAATGCTTAACGTTCTCCATAGGCAAAGTACGTTACCTCGGAAATCAACCCCTGGTCGGACCTCTTTCGCACTCAGCTTTCAGACTTCCAATAGCCCCGTCAAGCGCCTGCCGCAGCATCTTCCGCATGAGCCCGGGGAACAGCCTGGCAAGCCAGCCCTCAAACGATTCGGCGGTCTTGACGTGAGTCCTACCGTTGAGGCCTTTGAACTCCCAAACGTGGAGCGCTCGTATTCCAAAGGTCTTCCCCCTCCAGCCAATTCGCACGCCCGGGGTAACTTCCTGCAGAGTCGAGATGATTCTGGCTCCGCCCGATTTCCAGCGGAAGGTCGTTCCAGGTTGGAGCGGTCCTTCCATCTGCGCGGTTTCCACCTTCGGGTTCCACTTCGGCCAACTGTCGATGGCAGATTGCACTTGCCACACCAATTCTACAGGGGCATTGATGTATGTCTCCGCTTCGGCCCACGCCGGCGCGTTACGGTTCACGTTCATACTCACTCCTTCCATCCGAACTATGTGGCCACCTCTGATCGATATTCAACCCTCTACATGCCAGTTCATGATTTACAAGAATTTACTCCACAACCACTCCGAGTATAGAGAACCGGCTGCCCTGCGAACATGGCGGGAATCTGTTTTGCGCGGTAGTCAAAAATCCGCTCCACGTCTTGCCGCACCATCCACCCGCCAAAAAGATCTCCCAACACCCCAAGCGGGACTGCATATTGGACTGTATCCCTGATCAGCGTGCCGTCGTCGCAAGCCTCGAAGCTGTGGGTGTGATGCCAGAGGCGGTAAGGGCCCTTCAACTGAACATCGACGAACTTTATTGGCGGGCGCCATTCCTCAATGAGGCTCGTCCAGCGCATCGGAATGCCATGCCAGGCGAGCTCATAATCGATTAGAGTTCCGGCTTTGAGTTCGCGGTCAGTCTGGTTCAGGACTTTGAAGTGAAGCCATGGAGGGGTGATTCGGTCCAGGTTGCGCGCTTCGCTGAAAAAGGAGAAAACCTCCGGCAAAGGCGCCGGGATCCTCTGTTCGCGATGGAATATTCTGACCCTCATAACCTCCTTTCAAGTCATTGCTTCCCGGGTGTCAGCACTGCTTGCAGACTGGCGGCCTTGGCCTCGTCAAAATCACCCTCAGCACGCCACAGAACCCGTCCTGAGCGATCAACCAGAATCGCATAGATGCGCTTTTCGTCCGGTATGTTCAACGCCTTTCGGAAGGAAGGCTTGTCGAGATAGAGCGTAATGGTTCGGGCGCGAGCGTTGCGCTCAGGAATACCACGGCGCATCCCGCTGTTAATAAACCAGCGGAAGAAGGGGTTCAGCCTGTCGATTGTGGGCAGCTCATAGTAGTGGAACCCCGGGCTGGACTCGAAGCGCTTCATTTGGTGCAACCACGTGTCCACGGTTTGCTGCTGTTCACGCTGGAAGGCAATGAGGAGAAGGTTGCGGTCTCCAGCAAAGTCTTCGGGGAGCAAGAAGGTTTGATTCTCTAAGTTTGAGGCGGTCAACTTTGGGAAGGCGCCTTCTGGGGCTGCCGCTGATTTCTCTGATTTGATGTCCACAACGCCCGCCCAAGTGAGCGTGGCAGTCGCTAGAGTGGTAAGCGCGAGACGGAACATAAGCTTCATCACCCCTCCTCGTTGGGTGCTTCTGAATCGATTTTATGCTAATCGAATCCTTTATTCCTTCTCCCTCCGTGCCATCATCACACGTTCATGGAAACGAAAGGGGCATACAGCTCCAAGCTGTATTCTCTTACGATCTCTCACTTGCCGAAAGAATCTGGTGGAATTCTTCCGTGAGGGAGGATTTTTCCTGGAAGACCCCCCGTAGCGCCACCGTCGTCATGGCCGCCTCATGGCATTTTACCCCCCGCACGGCCACGCAGTCGTGCCGGCCCGTCGCCCTCACCACGCAGCCCAGAGGCTTTACCTGTGCCATGAACGTGTCTGCAATCTCAGAAACCAAATCCTCCTGAACGATAAGTCGGGCGGCCATCCCTTGGATTAGGCGGGGAATCTTGGAGAGTCCCACAATTCTCCCGTCGGGCACATATCCAAAATGCATCTTCCCGCGATAGATCAATAGATGGTGGGGACAAAGTGAATAGAAATTGATGTCGGAAACGACGATGAGTTCGTGGTGGTCCGAGGTAAAGGTCGTAAGAATTTCCGCCGGCTGGACTCTATAGCCCTGGGTCAGTTCGCGGTATAGCCGTGCCACGCGGGCCGGCGTGCGGCGAAAATGCTGATCATAAATGTCCGCCCCCAGCTCGATGAGCAATTCCCTGACGATCTCTTCCAGCCGATGATTCTTCGCCGAGTGGGCAGTGCCCCACGCCTCAACCGAACTGCCAGGGGCATTCGTGATCATCAACGATTCTGGGAACGAAGCCGTTGGGCGGGGAATCTCACTTTGAGCGTTTGATCTTAGTTCGACCTCAGGATGCACAAAATCCTCCTTCTGCAAGTCATAGTTTCTCACTTCACGAGTAGCCGGGCCATCAAGGGCCGGCGCGGTTCGAAAATGAACGCAGGGTGTCGCACGCGGATCTTGGCTACACCCTGCGAATTCCAGTTCCAAATCGGCAAGCGAACAACCCACGGGCGCGTTTACTTTGGTAGTAACACGCTGTCGATGACGTGGATCACGCCGTTGCTACAGAGGATGTCGGTTTTAACTACTTTGGCGTCATCCACCCTCACTGTGTCACCTGCCGTGGTGATAGTTACTGACTGCCCATTTACTGTTTTGGCGGTCTTCAAATTGACCACTTGTGTAGCCAGCACTTTTCCTGGCACGACGTGGTAGGTGAGTATCGCTGTGAGCTTGGCCTTGTTCTCAGGCTTCAGCAACTCCTCAAGGGTACCCGCCGGCAACTTTGCGAACGCTTCATCTGTGGGGGCAAAGACCGTGAAGGGCCCCTCGCCTTTCAGTGTTTCCAGCAGACCGGCGGCGCCGAGCGCCTTGGCCAGTGTCTGGAAGGAGCCGGCCGCTACGGCGGTGTCAACGATGTCCTTCTTCTCCTGTGCGGCGGCCATCGTGGTGCTGCCTAACGAGAGCACTAGCACGGCTGCCCCGGCGGTCAAGTAACGTGCGAGCGTGCAATTGAAGCGATTCTTCATGAGTTTTCTCCTTATTCCTTCAAATTCCGTTCTTTCTCGTTTAACTATAAATACAAGATGTTTGACTGTAGAGAAAAGATGCGGCACAATAAAACTCGTGTGAACGTGGCTCAAATCCCGGCTGAAACTTTGACTGTCAGTAAAAAAGGAGTGAAAAAACTTGCTTTCGCCAACCTTGCGGGAAGGATTGCAGCGCTACTCGATTGGAGAAAAATTGCGTGCTCTGCGCTTGCGAAAGAAAATAGGTCTGGTGGAACTCGGCCGGCACACGGAGCTCTCGCCCGCCCTGTTGTCGAAGATCGAGCGTGGGAAGCTCTTTCCCACCTTACCTACGTTGCTTCGCATCGCAATGGTGTTCAGCGTGGGATTGGAGTTCTTCTTCTCCGATGACCGCAAGCGTCGGCTTCTGGCGATCGTCCGCCGCAAGGAACGTCAGCGCTTTCCGGAAAAACCCGGTCTGGGCGAAGTCGCCTTCCACTTCGAGTGCCTGGACTTCCCTGTCGTCGAGCGAAAACTCAACGCCTACTACGCTGAGTTTCAGCCTCTGGCGCCTGCGCAGGTTCGCCTGCATCAGCACCCCGGCATCGAGTTTATTTACCTGCTCAGCGGCAAGCTGGGGCTGCGCATCGGCGAGGACGAAAACTCCTTAGAGAAAGGCGATGCCATTTACTTCGATTCGAGTTTTGCTCACGGGTACCGCCGGATTGGCAATTCGGCTTGTGCTGCTCTCGTTGTGACTACCCCCTGAGTTCCGGTATTCTTCCGCAACTGCACCTCTACTCGAATTGAAGACATTAGGTGCACCACGGGACTGCTCGGCGGATCGCTGGCAATACCGTGACTGACCACTTCGGCTGACCCTCCCGCGCCAGAAGTTCCTCTGGCCACCCAAGTTGACGGCATCAGGTTGCGCATTTACCCGCTGAAACCCGGGCCGGCAACGGTTCTGGCGGTGTGCTAGAATCCGTTGCTCCTTTATGATGTTATAGTCGTAGTGAGGTCTGCTGAGAGTTCAATGAGCGCCTCTTCCCTCCGGGTCTTACTGATCAGCTCCGACTCCGGCCTTCGTGACCGGTTGCGAGAAACACTCGACCAGATTCCGGGAAAGACATACAGCGTGGAATGGGTGGACTCTTTCCGCGAAGCCATGGGCGCATTGACCCGCCAAGAATATGACATCTATTTCGTGGCTCTCAATGGCGGTCAGGACGAGGCTGCCGCGATTCTGCAGCAAGCTCCTGCAAGAAGTAGGGCGAAGCCCATCATATTCCTGTCGGAGCACATGAGCCCGGAAGTTCGCTGCGAGCTCCTGAGAACCGGAGCCTCGGGTTGTCTGCGTCAAGATCAACTTAATGTGGCCTTTCTCGAGTATGCAATTGAACATGCACTGGAATTCGCGCGGGCGAAGCAATTGCTCCACCAAAGCGAGGTGGAAACCGATAGGCTCGCTCTCGTCGCCAGTCGGACTGAAAACTTGGTCATAATTTCAGACCCGAAGGGGCGGATCGAGTGGGTCAATGAGGCCTTTACTCGAATCACAGGATACACGTTGCAGGAGGTTCAGGGAGCCAGGCCGGGGTCGTTTCTGCAGGGACCGGAGACGGATGGGGCAACCGTCGCCTACATGAGGGAACGGTTGAGCGAGGGCAAGGGATTTAACGCCGAAGTCATTAACTACTCCAAGTCGGGCCGCAAGTACTGGGTTCAGATCGAGGTCCAGCCCGTTTGTGACGATTCGGGTGAGCTCACTGGTTTCACGGCCATCGAAAGTGAAATCACGGAGCGAAAACGAATTGAAGAAGAATTACGGTTGCGAGATCGTGCCATGGGGGCAGCCGCGGAGGGAATCGTCATTTCCGACCCTAATCAGCCTGACAATCCGCTTATTTACATCAATGAGGGATTCGAGCGGCTAACAGGGTATTCGCCCTCGGAAGTCCTCGGCCGCAACTGCCGTTTCCTGCAGGGACCTGGAACGGACCCTACAGCACTCGATCTAATTCGTGAGTGCATCCGAGAGTGCCGCGAGTGTCACGTGGAGTTGCTGAATTACCGTCACGACGGCACATCGTTTTGGAATCGGCTCTCGATTGCTCCCTTGCGCGATGCCAGAGGAAGATTAACGCACTTTGTAGGAGTCCAATCCGACATCACCGCCCGGAAGCTCGCCGAAGAGCGCTTGGCGGCCGCCAACACTCAGATTCTCGCCTCCAATAACCGCATGAAGCGCGACTTGGAGGCTGCGGCCAAGGTTCAGCACGCTCTACTCCCGAAGTTTCTTCCCCGCATAGAGGGGCTGGAGTTCGCCTGGCTATTCAAGCCGACGGCAGAGCTCGCCGGTGATCAGCTCAATATCATGCCCCTGGACGAAGCACACATTGCCCTCTATTTATTGGATGTGAGTGGGCATGGTGTGCCCTCATCACTGATGGCTGTCGCTGCGAGTTTACTCCTTTCGCGAAGGAGCAATATCTCGACTCCGGTGGCAGGGGAACTTGTGGAGCCTCCCACTTCTCCCTTGACCTCCCCGGCTGAGGCGGCGTTGGTTTTGAATCAGCAATTCATTCGAGAAAGGACTGCCCCCCAATATCTCACCTTGGTCTACGGGATGCTGAACGTGAATTCGGGGGAATTCCGCTATGTTTCAGCAGGTCACCCGGGGCCTATTCTCGTGCCCAAAGATGCTCCGCCCCTTGCGCTCGAAGCACCAACAGGCCTTCCCATCGGCCTCCTCGCAGCGTCCTACGAAGAACGCTGCATTCCGTTGCACCCTGGTGACCGAATTTACCTCTATTCGGATGGAGTCACAGAAGCCATGAACGCCTCGGGAGAGCAATTCGGTGTTCAGCCACTCCTTGCCCGACTCCACGAGTTTCGTGCACTTCCCCTCAAGGAGAGTCTTAACGCCCTCTTGAGAATTCTCGAGGATTGGTGCCGCCACGACTGCTTGCAGGACGATGTGTCACTCGTGGCCTTGGAATGGAAAAGGTGAAAATTCTCCTTGCCGGGCTGGCGCTGTTTGCGGTTTTCGGGATGTCAATCGCCAGTACAGACCGCTGCTCATTCATTCTGACTTCTATTGCACCGTAAGCCTTTTCTCCACCTTCCAGTCCCTTCTCCACACGTGACTTTCCCGGGTTAGACCTGCGCGTGGCAGTGGCCTGGTTCTCCAGCCTCTGACCTCTTTGGGTGTCACCCACAGCTGTCAACTTGCCCTTTCACGAAGACAATTATGAACGGCCCGTTTCAGTTGAAACTCGCTGACGCCCAACTCCGACGCTCACCGGAACCTCGCTGCATAGCTTGATTCAATGCTGCTGGCGGCACAGGTACAGACCCAGCACAGGATCCGGCCTGAAAGTCGCCCTCACGGAAAGTGGCCGCTTGCCAACATAGACCCTCTGTAACGGCGTGGAGTAGACCATCACACCTGAAGTCCGGGATGTTCCGCCCACACGGAAGGAATGCTTCACCATGAGTGCCGGTTTTACGAACGATCGGCACAGCGGTAACCACCACCATACGTTAACGCACTGATGAAGCCTGGTGCTTAACGAGAATCGCGAAGGCTTCTCACCATTTGCATCTGAGAAAATAGTTCCCCAAAGAACCCAGGAGGCATTGCCATGAACTCCATCTCGACTCCAGAACCATCACTCTCTTCGCGGGCCATGCTGTGCTCGCTTTCAATCAGTATGTGGTCGGCGCGGAAACACGACCCCGAAGCATC
>Ga0187849_1005383_pt1 | contig 10146 bp, 8 predicted proteins | sample June2016WEW_4_10_2_FD_132412 | JGI IMG/M metagenome (GOLD analysis project Ga0187849, IMG submission 132412) | Peatland microbial communities from SPRUCE experiment site at the Marcell Experimental Forest, Minnesota, USA - June2016WEW_4_100 | ecosystem: Environmental > Terrestrial > Soil >... | reverse complement strand
TTTCCCGGAGATCTCCCACGAGGGGAATGCCCCACTCTTCCATTCCGGCGACCACACCTGCATCCCGCCCCAGGCTGGGGTGGTCCTTTCGCTCCACCGCCCCCACCAGATGGACATTGGAGGTTTCATGGATCGCCCAGAGGAGGCGGATCCCCATCCTTCCGGCTGCCCCGATCACAATGGCTTTCACAATTTCCATCTATCACCTCCGGTGATAAGTTGGGAGTAATGTAGTTCGGAGTTCGGAGATCAAAAATTAAAAGTTTGGGGTCCGAAGTAGGGGCGACCGGCCGGTCGCCCTTACATGTACAGAGTCCAAAATCAAAAGCCTTTACTCTCGTGCCTCGCTCCTCGAGCCTTCAGTATTGATATGCTTCTTCCCAGAGATCCCCCTCATAAACAACCCGGGTGTCTCCTTCGAGGAAGACGCGATCGAACCCTTCTCCTTGGGGCTGGAAGTAGATTTTGAGAATTTCCCCGCCGGTGCTTTGGACCTCTACCGGCGAATCCACCAGCCCGATCTTGGCGGCAATTAAGGCCGAGGCCACGGCGCCCGTTCCGCAGGCCAGGGTTTCGTCTTCGACTCCGCGTTCATAAGTTCGGACCTTCAGGTGCCTCCGGTCAACGGGCTGGACGAAGTTGGCATTCGTTCCGGCCGGTTGGAACCTCCCATGAAAGCGAATCTTCCTTCCCAAATCTTTCACCGCAACACCGGCCGCATCATCAACCAGCTTTGCGGCGTGGGGAACCCCCGTATTGATAAAATGAAGCTGATGGGTCTGACCATCGATTGGCACTTCTAGATTAAGCTTCAATCCCGTGGGCCGGACCATCTGCAGTTTTACCTGCCTTCCAGAAACTTCGGCCTCGATAATTCCGGCCAGGGTTTCAAAGGAAAGCTTGGGGGGTGCGATCCCCTTCAGGACGGCGAAACGGGCAACGCATCGCCCGCCGTTCCCGCACATCTCGGCCTCGCTTCCGTCGGAGTTGAAGAACCGCCATTTGAAGTTCACCCGCGACGAAGGCTCGATGAGGATCACACCATCGGCCCCAACTGAGACTTTGCGGGCACAAACCTTGCGTATAAGGTCTCCCAGACAGTCAGCGTCTAAGAGCTTCCGGCGGTTGTCGATGACGATGAAATCGTTACCGCTCCCGCTCATTTTGGAAAAAGGAATTTTGGACATTTTTACTCCCGCATTTAATGGGACGCAGATTTTCGCAGAACTTGTAGGGGTCACGCGAAACGCGTGATGGTTGCCTATGTGGCGGGCGGCCACCACGCGTTTCGCGTGACCCCTGCGTCAATATTCCGTCAATCTGCGTTCATCCGCATCCTAACAAAAAAATTATGCAAGAAAATCGGGAATGAGTTCTCCCCGGATCAGGTCGTCGTAATCTTCGCGCTGACGGATGAGGTAAAATTTATCCCCGGCAACCAGGACTTCCGCGACCCGGGGCCGGGAATTATAATTCGAGGACATGGAGAACCCATAGGCTCCGGCGCTCATTACCGCCAGGAGGTCCCCCTGCTCCACATTGGGAAGCTTCCGGTCCTTGGCCAGAAAATCCCCGGATTCGCAAATGGGCCCTACCACATCAGCCACGATTTCCCCCCGACCGACCCGCTGCACCGGCTGGATTCTCTGGTAAGACCCGTAGAGGCTCGGACGGATGAGATCGTTCATGGCCGCATCCACAATGATAAAATTCTTCTCATCGCCGGTTTTGGTGTATAAAACCCTGGTGACCAAAACGCCTGCATTGCCTACAATCACCCGGCCCGGCTCCAGGATCAGGGTGCAGTCGATTCCTCTCAACTCATTCAACATTGCCTGGGCATACTCCATGGGATGAGGGGGCTCTTCCTCGTTATAGGTAATCCCCAGCCCTCCCCCCATATCCAGGTAGCGGATGGTCATTCCTTCGGCTCTCAGCTTCTGGACCAGCTCTTTGGTCCGCTGAACGGCTTCCACAAATGGGTCCACCTCGGTAAGTTGAGAGCCGATGTGACAGCTCACCCCGATGACCTGGACGTTGGGCAGGGTTTTGGCCATATGGTATTCTTCGAGGGATTTCTGGATGTTGATCCCGAATTTGTTCTTCCTCAGCCCGGTAGAAATATAGGGATGGGTGTGTGGATCCACATCCGGGTTGACTCGCAAGGCTACCGGGGCTTTGGTTCTCATCCTTCCGGCAATCCGGTCTATGGTGACCAGTTCCTGGGACGACTCAACATTAAACATGAGGATGGGAAATTCGAGAGCGTACTCGATCTCATCCAGCCTTTTTCCTACGCCGGAATAAACGATCTTTTCGGGCTTGGCCCCGGCCTTCATGGCCCGGAAGAGTTCACCTCCGGAGACCACATCTATTCCCCCCCCCATGCGGCTGAAAACCCGGAGTATGGCAATATTGGAATTGGCTTTAGCCGAGAAACAGACCAGGTGGTCCACCTCGGAAAAGGCATTCTGAAAAGCCCGGAAGTGGTTCTCCAGCGTGTTCAGGCTGTAAAGGTAGAAAGGGGTCCCAATTTCATCGGCAATGGCTCGAATGGGGAATCCCTCGCAGTAAAGCTCATCCCCTCTATACTGAAAGTCATGCATCCATCTTCTCCCTGGAATAATTTTGATTTTATAACATAGAGTTGCAGGGAAGGTCAAAACAAATCTATTTCTCTCCAGGCAATTGGAACTGTCGCCTTTTTTTGCTTGACAAACAGGCCCCTCCCCCCCAATAATTCACCTTGTTCAAGTTCAAGGAAGTAAAAGGAAAAGCCGATAGAGAGGTAACGGGATTGAGTGGGCCTTCCCTAGGAGTTATCGCGAACGTATGAGTGGGAGAAAGCAGGTTAAGAAGCCTTTGCAGGAGCGGGTGAGACTCGAAAAACTCCTTAGGAGACTCTTATCCAAGTCCATCACCGTTAAACCCACAGGAATCGAAAGAGAAATAAACCACGCCTTGAAGATGGCCGGGAAAATTCTCCGGGCTGACCGCGGCTATCTATTCTCCCTCTCCGGAAAAGATGCCAAAATCGGCGGATGCCATGAGTGGTCCGAAAAAGGGATCACCCCCAGGCTTAAACCGATGGAAGGATTTCCGGCCGGGCGCTTCCCTTGGTTGGCAAAGGAGCTGGATAAGCTCAATGGTGACCATGCCCCCGTTGTTGAAATACCGCAGGAAGGGCCCAAAATTGCGGGAGAAGAACTAGAAAATCGAGAGAATGGGCTCGGTTCGCTTATCCCAGTTTTTTTCGGGACATCTTCTATAGCTTTTCTCGGGTTTGATTTGCCGCAAGCCGAAAAGATCAGCTCAAAGGGAATCATTAGCCAACTCCAGATGCTCGGAGAGATCCTGGTAGGCGCACTGGAACGAAAGCGGACCGAAGGGGAATATAGGGAGACCAAAGAGAAGTACCAAAGTCTCATTGAGAACATAAATGATGTAATTTTCTCCCTGGATAAGAACGGCTATGTCACATACCTCAGCCCGGTGATCGAGTCGTTGATCTCTTACCAGGTGGAGGAAATCATGGGTCAGCCGCTGACCCGTTTTGTCTATACGGAAGAGGTGCCCCTTTTCCTCGAAAACATTAAACGGAGCCTGGCCGGTGATCTGGACTCCTTTGAATTTCGCCTCAGCGATAAGAAGGGCAAGATCCGCCACATGCGGATTTCCAGCCGTCAGTTAATCCAGGATGGCCAATGCCAGGGATTGATTGGGACCCTGAGTGATATCACGGAGCAAAAATTTCTAGAGGTGCTCTTTACTCGGGCTGAAAGTAAATACCGCACCATTTTTGAAAACGCGGTGGAAGGAATCTTCCAGTGTACCTCTAACGGCCAGTTTATCGTGGCCAACCCCGCCTGTGCGCGCATTTTAGGTTACGACTCCCCCGAAGAACTAATCAGGTCCCACTCAAGTGACACCTTTTTTGTAGACCCAACCCGGCATGAAGAGTTTCAGCTCATTCTCAAAAACCAGGGTATCGTTCAGGGTTTTGAATACGAGGTGTATCGCAAGGATGGGAGCAAGATCTGGATTTCCGAAAATGCGCGGGTCTTCAGCGATGACACCGGGACGATGTTTTTTTATGAAGGGATCATCCAGGACATTACCGAAAGGAAAAAGTCTGAGGAGCAGATAAAGTTCTTGTCTTTTCACGATAAATTAACCGGTCTCTATAACCGCGCTTACTTTGAAGAAGAGCTGAAGCGCTTGAATACCAATCGGCAGCTGCCGATCAGCCTCATCATTGGAGATGTGAACGGTTTGAAGCTGGTTAACGACGCCTTTGGCCACCGGGAAGGGGATCAGTTGTTGGGGAAAATCGCTGTCATCCTAAGGGAATGCTGCCGCAAGGAAGATTTGATTGCCCGTCTGGGCGGAGATGAATTTGGCATCTTCCTGCCGAACACCAACGATCGGGTGGCCATGGAGATCACCAACCGGATCAACGTGGCCTGCAATAACGGCAGTCAGGGTCGGCTCCGGCTTAGCATTGCCCTGGGTGCTGTCACGAAAATGGATCTTTCTCAAGATTTTCGGACAATTATGAAGGAGGCCGAAGACCGGATGTACCGGAATAAGCTCTTGGAAAGCAAGAGTGTTCGGTCTTCCATCATTGCCTCCCTGCGCCAGTCCCTCTTTGAAAAGAGCCATGAAACTGAAGAACATACCCAGCGCCTCAAAAAATTGGCGACCGAAATCGGCCGGGCCTTCGGGTTGCCGGACAGCGTTCTGGATGAATTGACTCTCCTGGCGGCCCTGCACGATATCGGCAAGATCGGCATCCCCGAGGGAATCATCATCAAGCAGGGCAATTTGACCGGGGAAGAATGGGAATCCATCTGGAAACACCCCGAGATCGGTTATCGCATAGCCGGGCAATTCCCCGAATTAGCTCCCATTGCTGAAGCTATTTTAGCCCATCACGAATGGTGGAATGGGACCGGTTATCCCAGAGGATTAAAAGGCGAGGATATCCCGTTTATCTCCCGAATCATTTCAATTGTCGATGCGTACGATGCCATGACTTACGGTCGGCCGTATAAAGAGGCGATGGAGCACCAAGAGACCCTGGAGGAAATTAAAAGATTTGCAGGAAGCCAGTTTGATCCCCAAATTGTTGAAATGTTTTTAAAGATCATCGATGGAAAAGCACGAGTTTTATGAGGCAGCAGAAATGGCCCTAAAATGAGCTTTATTGGCTCACCTAACCTACCTCCCTTTCTGCTAAATCCCCTACGAAAACCCACCCATTTTATTATCCTCTACTTCCCCATGGCCAGGGACGACCGATTCCACATCCAGAGATAGAACGGTTTTAAAAGACCGTAGTCACGGAACAGCTTCCTTTTCTATTTCTTTAAAGAGACTGGGATTGTTAATAGAAGAGATATTGGTTAAGACAACCAACAGCCCTTTATCTTTTAAAATTTGCCCTATCTTTTCGATTATGGAATTCAGGTCCTTTCCATACATCAAAGAAAATCTGGAGAAAATTAGATCAAAACTCTCTCCACTGCGAAAGCTTTTTGTCAGGCTGTCCTATGGACGAGTTAAGAAAGCAGCTGGGTTTGCAGTATCAATAGCGGTGACAGTGATGTAATAAATCTGGCCACGAACCAGCCCAGTTAAAGTATAGCCCGTCACATTTCCCACGTATTTGCTTTTAGTGTAGGTTCCATGTGATGCACCGTAATATACCCAATACCCTGCCGGATCCGTATATAATAAATTTCGTCATTTTCTCTTAGCTCCCGGTTCTTATTCATAATGTTCATAATGGGGAGCCAGAAGGGAGCAGATAGTTTTTAAGGAAAAAAATAAAAGAGCTATACGTATCAGCCAGTTGGTTAGAAATAAGTGGTACCAATGGGCAAGAGAAAGAAAATATTCTTGGGAAAAGCCATTTACCTGTCAACTCTTTTGGGGCTGCTGCGTTTATCATAAGCAGGATAGGCAGCGAACCGAAGAACGGGTGGATTGCCGGCGGGTATCCTACGCCTGACACCTCCGCCTCCGTGAAATCCCCCAAAGGAACCGCTGCCACCTCCAGGGGAAGGCGCGCTAAAGACTCGACCCTGGGAAAAAGAAGACGAGCGGCTCTTCCGGGAGTGGTTCAAGAGGTCGCCGTTAAGATTACGGATATATTCCGATTTGCTTCCAAGGAGCCATGCTCCATTTGATCCAGGCTTCTTGAAGGAAAGAGATAAAGATATATTTCCGGCGGCTACGTATACCCTGCGCCGGCTTATGAGGTGAATGGTTCATGATTGGCATTGATCAGGAAGAGCGTCTTTTGGAAAAGGCCAAGGACCTTCTGAACGGAGTTGCGGAAAATCTGGACGGTCAGACAGGGCAGCGGCTGGAGCGGATCCGGACCAATGTCTTGAGAGCTGCCGAGGAAAAGGCTTCGGGGTTCTTTACCCCCCTGCGCTGGATCCTGGTCGGCGGCTTCGGTACGGCCACGATGGCAGCGGTGGCCTTATTCTTCTGGTTAAACCCTTCCCCCCGAGATTTCCCTGCGAAGCATGTTGAAGACTTTGAAATTATCATTTCCCGAGAGCCGATCGATTTTTATCAAGACCTGGAATTTTACCGCTGGATGGCAACTCCAAATGGGCCAACGGATAGGGCAGTTTAATTTCTAATAAAAAATGAGAGGAGTAAAAAAGTGAAGAAAATCGTTGTCGTTATGATGGCTGCCATATTGGCCACCGCCGGATTGGCCACGGCTCAGGACTGGGGCAAAGGCCATGGAATGGGAATGGGTTATGGTCCCCATTCAGGTGGCGCTCGGGCAGAGGGTTCTGGCCTATGGAGGGCTTTAAACCTGACTCCTGAGCAGATGCAAAAAATGCAGGCTCTGCGGGAAAGTTTCTTAAAAGAGAAAATCCCCTTGCGGAATGAGCTTATGCTCAAGCGACTGGAGCTGCGGGGACTCTGGGTGCAAACGAATCCAGATGAGGAAAAACTTCTGGCTAAGCAAAAGGAGATTAACGCCCTCAAAGCTCAACTCCAGGAAAAAGGAATCAAAAATCGTCTGGAAATGCGGAAGATTCTAAGCCCGGAACAGCAAGCTCAAGCGGTAAACTTACTCAATCGACATAAGGGATGGCATGGTTATGGCAGGGGGCGTGAATTGGGTCCTTGCTCCCGTCATCATCATCACCACCATCATCATGGAGAGGGAATGGGAATGGGCTATGGCCCTCGATGGTAAACTGAAGCCTTCATTCAATTATCTTCGGAAGGGGAGTGCCTTTTACGGGCATCTCCCCTATGGAATTGCCCATAAGAAACACAAATTTCAATGAGGAGAGATACAGTCATTTCTTTATTTCGTGACACCCTTGTCCCCAATAAGGCTGCCAACAAAAATGGGCTCTCCACACAGATTTGTGATAGCATGGAGCCATCCATACTGCGTTCCGGGGAGAGGGCGGCCAAACGATGGCGGGCAGACTAAGCCGGGCTGACTTTCTTAATGATGTGGGCCCATCAAGTCGCAGATTTTCTGTAAACGGAACGGGATTTTGGCGTTGAATAGGATGGGAAAAAGAGAAGGGTCGTCACAAGTTTTGGGAGGTATTCGGAGATGAAAAAAGGAGCTCTGGTATTTTCCTTTTTAGTGATCTTTTCGTGGGTTTTCTTCCCGACGGCGGGAAACGCCCAGATTTCCGGTCCAGGCTACGGACCGCCATCAGATGCAACCCCGCCGGCACCTACTCCGCCTCCGGCCTTTACCCCTCCACCAGCTTCGCCTCCTCCCCCGGCCGCTTCCGGACCGGGCTATGAGGGCAGTGCGGCTGGCCCCGTTCCCGGCCCTCAGGCCAAATGCCGGGAATGGAGGATGATCGAGCGACACATGGAATACAAATTTGACCAGTCCACGGGAAAATATCGAGAGGCCCCTCTCGAAAAATGGGACTGGGTGGACGTACCTTGTGGGCCTAACCCCAGCCCAGCGCCTCCCGCGGCAGTCGGCGTCCCTCCCTCAGCCCCGCCAGAATACGCATTTCCTGCTCCTCCTCAGGTGGCCGCGATACCCGGAACATATGTGTATGTAGTCCCCGACATTGACGTGGACATTTTGTTCTATCATGGCTATTGGTATCGTCCTTATGGAGGGCGGTGGTATTGGGCCCAATCCTATAATGGACCGTGGGTGTATCTTGCGCTCCCTAGCGTTCCTCGTGTCTTGTTAGGGCTCCCACCAGGCTACCGCAGATTACCACCCGGATACCACCGCATCCCTTATGGCGAGCTGCATGCGAACTGGGGGCGATGGGAGCGGGAACGATACTGGCATAACGACAGGGCATGGCGAGAGGGGTGGCGAAGGCCTTGAAGGATGAGGTAACGAGAAGCGGGCCAGACGACACGAGAGGCTTGGGGATAGAAGGGGGAAGAGAGTGACGAGCTATTTCGTTGGCATGTTGGTTGGTTCACTCAACCTCCTTCGGAAGTGGAGAGCCGATCGATGGCATCATCTCCCAATCTTATCTTGACATCGTTATTCTCCACTCTTAAAATTCTTAGAAGAGGATCCGAGTTCATAGATTTCTCCTCGAATTATAATTTCAGATCACGCAAGCTTTGACATGAGAAAAAAATTCAAGGGATTCCGGGTACTAATTTTTGCACTGTTTATCGTGATGTCCTTCTGTCTGGCCTATCTCCAGTATGACAGTGCGGGCGAAATTCACTTTCTTTCCTCAAATCGAACTTTGGGAAATCTTGAGACTGCAGACCAGGAAGATCTGGTCATCGATCCCCCCGCCCCTTCAAAAGGAATCCTTTTAGCTTCCTTTCTAAATCTAAGCCACCTCTTATCATGTTAATTGGATACTTACTCCCCGCGAGCACTTTGATTTCTTGTTCCCCCCATGCCCAGAATCGCAGGCGAATCACGGAAGTTAAAGAAGCGAAAACCGCTGACCAAATCATATCTGGTATGAAGACCGCGCTTCGGCTAACCGATGAGCAGGAAGTTAACATTCGACCTATCATAGAAGAACAGGTAAAAAAGAGGAGTGAGCTTATTAAGAAGTATCAAGGCCGGGATTGCCACGGCACGGATTGTCTGAAAGATCAATTGAAAGATTTACGCATAAGCACGGAAAACCAGCTTCAGTATTTTTTAACAAATGATCAAATGATTCAATATGGGAATATGCAACAAGAAGAAGACCAGAGAATCACGGGGATAACCAGTGAAAAGACCCAAGAAGAGGTGACCCAGGAAAAACCCAAAGGCAGAGGCCGTAGATCAGGCGGGTTTTAGGGGTGAGTAATCAAATCAAGAAACCTTCGCCATCTCAACTGGGATGTAGCTATGGGACATCAAAATACTGGGCTTCCTCGTAGGCCGACACCGAGTAAGGCTCGCTCAGATTTCCTTGTAGTGAATGTTATCGCCGTCTGACAGCTTATCCCGTGTCTGGGAGCACACCCAGCGCGGGCAGGGTCGAGGCGTTAAAAGCATTGAAGGATGCCAGCATCATGAAAAGAAAACTCTACACCATGTTTCTCTGCCTTGGCCTTTCCATGGGGGTCCTTGCGATCGCCCAGCAGGTCCGGGCCACGCTGGGCGAATCCGTTGATTCGGTCGAGTCGGATCGAAAGGCCCTCTCGGCCGTGAAGCGTGCCACAACGGTCTGCAATGGCTACACGGTTCAGGAGTTCGCGTCAGATGGCACCTTTGTGCGGGAATACCTTTCCCCATCCGGCATCGTATTCGGCATCGCCTGGAATGGACTGACCTACCCCGATCTCACGCCACTTCTGGGCTCCTATGCCAGCGAATACCAGGAAGCCCTGCGGCAGACGCCGCGCAAACCGGGTCTCAGGCGTCATCAGACGGTGAAGACAGACCGTATCGTCGTCCAAAAATGGGGGCACATGCGCAACCTGCAGGGCCGAGCCTACGCCCCGGCCTTAATCCCTCCGGAAGTGAGCATCGATGCAATTAAATAAACTACCTTTTCTTATTCTCGCATTGGCGCTGGTGACGGGTTGCGGCGGTTCGGGGGGCTCCAGCTCCTCTTCTTCGGGAGGCGGTGGCAATCCCCCCACGACCGGGAATAACGTCCTTGCCATAACCGTAAACGGGCCAGGTTTGAATAACTCCTACCCCAA
>Ga0187849_1005382_pt1 | contig 10148 bp, 9 predicted proteins | sample June2016WEW_4_10_2_FD_132412 | JGI IMG/M metagenome (GOLD analysis project Ga0187849, IMG submission 132412) | Peatland microbial communities from SPRUCE experiment site at the Marcell Experimental Forest, Minnesota, USA - June2016WEW_4_100 | ecosystem: Environmental > Terrestrial > Soil >... | reverse complement strand
AATGCGGATTCTCCGTCGAGCGTGGATTCAGGGAATCTCCTGATTTTCCAGCGATCGAACTGAAACCGGATTGGGACTGGCATCGTCTGGTCAAAGCACTGACGCCTGCAGGCGCGATGGCTCGGGAGTTGAAGCGTTTGGTTTTCCGGGAAGGCTTCCAAATTGACGCCGGAGGCTGGGAGAATCGATGTGCGATTACCAAAAGCAAATTCCCCAGCATGGCTAAATTGAAAAAAATTCTCGATGATGCGCCGCCCGCATCCTGGGCCGGATTTCAGGTATACTACCCGATGCCGGAAAAAGAAGTGCGCAGTTCGTCCGGGGTTGATCTTGTGGAATCAATGACGGCGATTTTTGAGGAAGTGACTCCGGCGATGAATGTATGCATGCAGACTCGGCTCAAGTAGAGTCATTTGCAATGTGCTAACAGAGCCGCAGGCAAGCGGGATTTCCGGCGCCCGATCGGCCGCGGCTAAGTTTTTCTCAGGAATTTCATGATGAATCAGACCGTTTCTGTTTCAAAACCCAAAACTGCCAGGGCAAGTGCCGCGAAAACGAAGGCGGCCGACGAACCGTTGATCAAGGAGAAACTCAGAATCCTGCTGTTGGAAAACATTCATCCCGCTGCAGATGAAAACTTTCAGGCAGGCAATTTAAGCCTGATCGAGAGAGTCTCCGGATCCCCGCCCGAGAAGCAGTTGACCGGGATGCTCGAGGATGTGCACATCCTGGGCATCCGTTCGAAAACTCAGATTAACGAACGCGTGCTGAGTTCGGCCCCGAAACTGATCGCTATCGGATGCTTCTGCATCGGAACGGACCAGGTGGATTTGGATGCCGCCGCGCAGCGGGGCGTCGCCGTTTTCAATGCGCCATTCAGCAATACCCGCAGCGTCGCGGAACTGACGATTGCGGAAGTAGTGATGCTGGCGCGGCGCGCAGCGCAGCGTTCCATGGAATTGCATCAGGGCCGCTGGGAAAAATCGGCCGAAGGATGCATGGAGGTGCGCCGGAAGACGATTGGAATTGTCGGGTATGGCCACATAGGTCCTCAGGTCGGACTATTGGCCGAGTCGCTTGGGATGAGAGTGATTTTCCACGATATTCTGAAAAAACTCCCGCTGGGCAACGCGCGTCAAGTCTCCGGGCTGGAAGAGCTGCTGAAAGTGTCCGATTTTGTCACCTTGCATGTTCCCGACACGCCGCTGACCCGGCGCATGATCAGCCATGAACGGCTGCAGATGATGCCCAGGGGGAGCTATTTGCTCAATCTCAGCCGGGGGTCGGTCGTGGATATCGAGGCTTTGCGGGCGGCGCTCGTCAGCGGTCATCTGGCCGGCGCCGCTCTGGACGTTTTTCCAAAAGAACCAAGCTTGCGCAATGATCCTTTCGAATCGGAACTGTGCGGACTGTACAACGTGATTCTGACGCCGCACATCGGCGGCAGCACTGAAGAGGCGCAGCGGAATATCGGACTGGAGGTTTCGGATGCCCTGATTTCTTACGCCCAGACCGGCAGCACGACCAACTGCGCCAACCTTCCCGAGGTGCAGTTGCCCGCAATGGAAGACAGCTATCGCCTGCTCAACATCCATAAAGATATGCCCGGTGTGCTCAGTCGCATCAACGGGTTGGTCGCCAGGATAAAAGTGAATATCAAAGCGCAGGCCTATAATACGCGTCAGGGTATCGGGTATCTGATTATGGATGTGGAGCGAAGCCTTTCGCGCGCTGTCGAACCGCAGATTGAGGCGCTGGACACCAGCATTCGCACCCGTCTGCTGGTTTAAACCACGAAACACACGAACAACACGAATTGATCAAGCCGTTTTCGTGTGTTTTGTGGTTAAAACCTGATTCATCAGGAGTGAAAGAACCCAGCCGATCGCAAAGCCCGTGGCCGTACTGTTCAGCGCCAATACCGCTGCCGCAGTCCCCAGCATAACGGTTGCCGCTCCTCTTTCCGTTTGATCTGTTGCGACCAACGACAATTCCAGCCCGCTGATGCCGAGCAGGACTCCCAATATCGAATTCGGGTAAACATGCAGCAGGGAAAGCAGGGAGCCGCCCAAGAACACCCCAAGGACCATTTTCAAACATCCTAAGAAGATAATGCTGGCGCTGCTTCTCGCTCCAAACCTGTATTGGCCCGCCAGTCCTCCGGCTCCATGGCACATGGGCATGCCGCCGAACCATCCGGATACAAGATTCATCAGTCCGACGCTGACCGCAACCTTGCGCGGGCGTGCGGGGTGGTCGGGAAACAAATCCACTGAAAGCGCACAGACTGCAACCACGGAATTCAGCATTGTGAGCGGGATCTGAGGCAGTGCAGCTCGAAAAAAGGAACTGCGGAAATCCTCCCAGGTCAACGGCACCCAGTGTGGCAGGCTGAACCCGAGCCGTAGAGTCGAAAAAATGTCCGGATTGGCTGCGGCGGCTAGAACCAGGCCCGCAACAAACAGAACCAGGGCGGACGGCATTTTTCGTGAGGAAGCAAAAAAGAGAATGAAGGCAAAGCCCACAATCCCGACACTGATGCTGTCCAGACCCCATACCGAGTGTGTTTCGCGTATGAGTTTGATTCCGCTTCCGATCAACTGAAGACCAAGCCCGAGCTGCAGCCCTCGGACGACCGGCTTGGGCACCCAGCGGTCAACAACTGTGATAAGCCGGGTAATCCCGAGCAGAAAAATGATCGAGCTCGTCCAAATCCCCGCCGCCAGGATCTGGCCGAGACGGAGGTGTTCTGCGATGGCCACGGCCGCAATCGCTTTCATCGGCTGAACAGCCATCGGGATTGAGAATGCAAATCCGGTAATAATGTTGAAGAGACCTGCGAAAAACAGGGCAGTGGCAAAATCCAGCCCGTTGGTGATGCTCATGCCCACCAGAAGAGGGATAAACGTGCCCAGATCCCCAAGAGATCCGGAAATTTCGTGCCGGTTTAGTTTTGGGAAAGTCAGGCGCCAGCGCTCGGCAGCATTCTTGGTTTCCAAATCAATTCACCAATCGGCCGGTTTGGCTCTTGTCGTTGCCCACCCACGCGCCTGGAATGCAACGCTGGGCTTCGATGCCATACATGGTCTGTTCTGTGTGCTTTGGCTTTCCCTGCAAGACCTGCCAAACCCCAGACATAGCTGTCGTTTAAAAAGACACGGTTGCTTTTATCACAAAAACCTTTGAGACTACAACTGATGCTGCGACGTGTCGGTTTTTATCCAACGAGGCGCACGCGGGCGCTCAATGCCCGTTTTGAGCCGCCGGCAAATTTCATGAAGTCAGGCGAGTCCACATTGTTGATGACGCTGTCGGGATTGCTGCGGCTGGTGACGTTCAGGATTGTCAGCCGAACCGCCCAATTCTTGGTGAACAGGTGCACGCGTTTTTCGATCCCGATGTTCAGGCTCAAATAATCCGGAAAGCGCGTCTGGTTGGCCTGTCCCACAACTTGTTGCTGCTCGTTAACGATGCTGAACGGAAATCCGGTTCGGTATTCGAAAAAATAGCTGAGGAACAGACCCCACAGCGGCGCCGGAGCCCAGCCTGAGGATATAAATCGGTTCGGCGCGTCCCAATTCAGAGGGCCGGACTGCTGTGGAGTAAACACGATGGTTTGGAGCGAGTAATCAAAAACACGGTTGCTGCGCGTGCCGGACCTTGTGTAGTTTGCCGAAATGCTGGCCTGATCGCTGAATGAATGGCGAAAAGAAAATTGCACCGACCGGTATCGGTCCCTTCGATTGTTCTGCAGCAGAAAAATGTTTTCATTGTTGTTATGCGCGAATTGTTCGTAAGCCAGCCCGAGCCGGCCGTTCCTCTGCGTAACATCGAATCCGACATGGGAATTGCCGCCGATCGCCTCTTCCCAGCCCAGGCTCATAGTGTAGAAACGCGGCTGTCTCAATCCGTCATCCGGCAATTGAAAGCGGCTGATCACCGGTCCTATCAACAGAGGTTTCGGAGGCAATTGATAAAACAGATCGGAGCGCTGCTCATCGTAAGCCGGACCCAGGCTGGAAAGAGTCAGGGGCTGCACAAAAATTCCCCAGGCAACACTCAGCTTGGCACGATCGCTTTTGAAGGGGAGGATGTTGGCCGAAACGCGCGGCGACGGAGTGATCCGTTGCGTGACCCGGTCCCATTCCGTTTTAATCCCGAACTGCAGCACGAGAGGCCGGACGACATGCCAGACGTCGTGTGCGTAAACTCCAGCCAACGCGTCGCTGAGGTTGAATTGAGCCGGTCCGAAAAACTCGGTCTGTTGGGCGACGGTCCCATCCGCCCGTATGACTTCAATAGAACTGCGCCTGGAAACCTGGTTCCATTCAATCTCCGAGGCATTAAATCCGAATTGCAGATCGTGCGTGCCGTGCCAGTGGCGGCTCGGCTTGCTCATGCTTCCGAGCGCCTGCCAGCGGCGCGTGTCCTGATGCCGTGCTTCAAAATAGTTGCCGGAGGAACCGTTCGGGGTCAATTCGTACGGTTCAGAGCCCTGGGGACGACTTTCAGTATGGGAAGAATCTACCGCAATTCCGATTTCATAAAAAGTTCTGCCGCTCCACATTTGATCTTTAAGCGAAACGAACGAGCGATACAAACGCAATTTTTGCGTGGTCGAAATCGGTGAAAACGGGCTAAGTCCGATGTGGGAGGCGTTGAGCTGATTATAAAGGAAGCTGCCTTGAAGCATGTTTTTCGGAGTCAGCTTGATCTGCGTCCTCAACATATTGTCGCCGGCCCACTGAGTGATGGAGTTGGCGTTGCTGGGGAGATTCTGAACCAGGCTGAATGTTCTTTGGATGCTGAGCGCTTCCGAAAACCAGGCGCGGTCTTTGTGAATTGGGCCTGAAAGGGTAAGCCTGGGATACCAGCTCGATAAATGAATCCCTTGCTCAAGGCTCACCCCCGGTAAGAAATTGGTCGCTCCGGCGCGCCATTGGTCGTCACCAACGGCCGTGTCCATTGTCAGCACCCCGGCGCCCGCATTCCCATATTGTGAGCTGTAGCGTCCCGACTCGACTTGCGCAGAGCGGACGCTGTCGACATTGACCCTGGCCGAAAAATTTCCGGTTACCGGGTCGCCGATGTCGAACCCGTCCAGGAGATACTGCGTCTCCGCCGTGCGCCCGCCTGCGATGTGAAGTTGGCCCGAATTATCGCGCACGACCTCAGGCAGAACCTCGAGGCTGTTTCTGAGATCATGAGTGGATGACACCGGGATATCGCGGATCTCTCTGGCAATCAGCGTTTCCTGATGGGATGTAACCAGAGGCTGGATGCTTCATCCGTGGAATACACCTCGACCTTTTCGTGAATCTCGGTTTCGTGGTTGACCGTGAATGAGATCTGGTTTAGCCCTTCCTTCAATTCGAATGCCTGGGCAGTTACACGGAAGAAGCCCGACTTGTTACAACTGAATTGGTAATTGCCGGCGACCGGCGCAGAGTACGCAAACAAGCCGGCGGCATCGGATTGGGTCACAAAAACCTGCTGGTCGGGCGACTGGATCCTGATTTCAAGTCCGGCGACCGGTTTGCCGTCTTCATCCACCACGTTGCCGCGCAGTCGAACTCCTTCGGGCGCGCTCCAGGCGAAAATGGCTGAAACATATAAGACGAGGAATCCAAAAGCGATTTTCAAGCTGACTTCTCCGACTGATCCCTTTTTATCCCAAATCGAGGCGGATTTCACTGATTATCACAAATCTTTCAGCCATCAGCACTCAGCCGTCAGCGCTCAGCAAAAGGCGATTTGGCTGAGAGCTGACGGCTGAAGGCTGAAAGCTGATAACATTGGTGGAATCGGTGGTGTTTTTTTCTGCATCTGATCTACACTAGGCGTGGAGGATCTTTCTGATGACGAAACAGATCGGCGTGTTGACCGCAGGGGGCGACAGCCCAGGCCTGAATGCCGTGCTTCGAGGAATCGGCAAGGCTGCAGAAGAGCAGTTCGGGATGGAGGTCATAGGTTTTCGGGACGGATTCCGCGGCTTGATGGAGAACCGGACAATAGATCTGAACGAGCAGGCTCTGTCCGGGATTCTCACGCTTGGCGGCACCATTCTCGGAACCAGCCGCGAAAAACCCCACCGCATGCTTGTCGGGGGACGCTTCATGGATATGACCGACGCAATCGTCGAGAACTATCGCCGGAATCACCTGGACGTGCTGGTATGCATCGGTGGCGGAGGTACCCAGAAAAATGCCTATCGTCTGATGCAAAAGGGATTGAACGTCGTTACGTTGCCCAAAACGATCGACAACGACGTGGCGTTGACCGATGTTTCCTTCGGTTTCGATACGGCGCTCGGCATCGCAACTGAAGCGATCGACCGCCTGCACAGCACGGCCCACAGCCACCATCGCATCATTCTTGTGGAAACGATGGGGCACCGGGCCGGATGGCTCGCGCTTGGGGCAGGACTGGCGAGCGGCGCCGATGTCGTTCTCATTCCGGAGATTCCGTACGACATCGAAAAAATCGCCCGGGCGATTCTAAGCCGTAGGCGGGGAGGCAAGCATTCCAGTATTGTCGCAATCGCCGAAGGCGCACTTTCCGTGGAAGACGCAGCGGCGCGGGAAAAACCTGAGAAGCAGGAGAAAATCAAACGGCAGAAAAGCAGAAAAGCCAAAAGCAATATTGCCTTGCCTGAGGTAAGTCAGGGCAGCAATACCCTGACTCTGGCAAAGAAGCTGGAAGAATTGACCAGGCTCGAATCCCGCGTAACGATCCTTGGATATCTTCAGCGCGGGGGGACTCCCTCAGCGAACGACCGGATTTTGGCCACCCGGTTGGGAACCGCGTGCACCGCTTTGATCGACGAAGGAACTTATGGCGTGATGCTTGCGGCGCATGCGGATAAAGCGGAGCCGGTCCCGCTCGAAGAAGTTGTGGGCAAAATCAAGACGGTTCCGCTCGATCATTCCTGGATCGAGAGCGCGCGGCGCGTCGGGACCAGTTTTGGAGACTGATGACGCGGAGCCGCGGAGTTTAAAATCCGGAACCTCGGCCGGGCCGGCTGCCATTGCACTCGGGCGGCTGGTCTGGGAAACTTCTGGCAGGAGGAAAGTCGATGAAACAAGCCAGATTCATACAGCTTATCGAGGTGCAAAAAGCTTTGTACGCATTAGATGAAGAAGGGAAAGTATGGCAGTATGGAGAGGAGCCTTCAACAAAAGGGTATGCCTGGATGCCATTGAGCAGCAAGAGACTTGAGGAGCCGACTCCTGAGCCCGATCGGACGACTGTGGGATTCTGATGGAGGGGCCTGAATTAGCCTGGACCTGCCCGAAGAGCGGGCACTGGCTGAGAGCAGAACCATATTTATTAAACCTGCCCGAAGAATGGAAAGAGGGTGTCAAAGAGATTGTGAAAGAGCGGCAGTAAATCATCAACCGGGGCATCGGAAGAGGCCCCTGGAGAAACCATGACCAAGACTAAGCAAATTCTGCCATCACCACCTGCCAAAGCTGTGAAGAAATTCTCAATTCCCGTTTCGCCTGATGAGTTACACCAGGCTGTTGATACAATTTTGGCGACTCCGACCTTATCAAAAGCTTTCGGGGATTGCCTGTTGCTAACTTTTTGGACGGAAAAAACTGGGAACAAGAGGAGACAAGTTGACTTTGCACGGGCAATGTCTCGTTTTTTGGATACTTGGACGCAACCGGAAAGCAAGGAATAGTGAACTCTATCTGCGGCCCAGGCAGCCGAGCCTCTGGAGAAAACAAGGAAGGGGCAGAGCAGATTCCGGAGAGGTTCCGCCCCTTCTCAAGGAGGCCTACGAATTGTCTGTCGTCCACCGCTGACAGAATACGCTAAGTCACCAAATGCGTTGAATAAGATTTGGTTAAGTTTCTGAATGCAGCCGCGTCCGTGAAAGAAGAGGGGCAGAACAAAATCTGCCCCTCTCAGGGAAATTGCAGGTATTGGATTTGCTGAGTAAGATACTTTCCAACATCGCATGTTTCAGGAAATTTGATTGAAGTTTTGTAAGCTGATTCAAGCAGGGGGAGGCCCATGGGAACCGAACCAGATTTTGAAATGCTTCTTGATGCCATGACTCAAGCCAACCCCGAACACGACCGAGTCTTTAGTATTTCGGTTATTGGGGTCATGTCCGACTTAGAAAAACATCAACTGCAAAAACTTCAGGATTCAGTGTTACCGGTGGACCAGGTGCAAATCCTGGAGCGCAGAATCAAGGAGGGCTTTGACGTTCCTGGTGAGGCCGAACTTTTGGTTAATCATTGCGAGGCTGTAGGACAGGCGTTTATCGCGCTCGCAGATACAGCAAGGCGTCTGAGGGACGGGGGGACATAATAGCCGCAAAGGGGATGGGGTTTTCAATCGGGGCAAAGTCTGGAGGCTGGGCTGCATTATTAACGGTCGGCGATACTTGGGAAGGGAATTAACCGGACTGCGGCGCTGGAGATTGCATCGGCAAAGAGAACTGCCTTTGAAACCGCCTGCCGAAATGCTAAATTATCGGGCGTGACGCCGCATGTTTTGCGGCACACGTTTGCGAGCAGGCTGGTAATGAGGGGAGCAGACCTCCGCACGATTCAGGAGCTTGGCGGCTGGAAGAGCTTGAATATGGTTCAGAGATATTCTCATCTGAGCAGGGAACACAAGCAAAAGGCCGTTGAATTGTTGGCGAATTCCCCTTCAGTTTTCACTACAGCTCAAACCGCAAAACCCGTAACTCCGTGTGCGCCCATAGCTCAGGTGGATAGAGCATCTGCCTTCTAAGCAGAGGGTCGCTGGTTCGAGTCCAGCTGGGCGTACCACCTATCATTGGGTCCATTCCGGACACATGGGTAACACTTTTGGAGTAAATGGGTTCTCACCTACATGCTCCACCCGGTCCACATCCTTATCAAGAATCCTAAATCATAATCCATAAAACTGACAAGCCAGATGTTGTCGGCCACCTCAGTGACACCGACATATTGTCCAGTAAACACTCTATTGAGATTGATCTTTCGCTTTTCGATGCAAATTCGGCGACACTGGGTTACCAGTATGGTTCGACCATGGAATGGGTACTCGGGATGAGTTGGAGGGCGTGCTTGCTTTCGGGATTTATTTGGGATAGAAGTTCATGCCCGTGCAGATAATTCCGGAATCCTGCTGCCGGGATGTAACAGAAAGAACAGCCCTATGGAAAGCATCGATCTGAACGCAATCCGCGAAAATCCTGACCTTTTCCAATGTCCTTCATGCGGAGCGGCTTTTTCGGAAATCGGCAGCGAACAGATCCGATGCGCGGACGGCCACGTCTTTCCGGTGGAAAATGGCCTGCCCCTGCTTTTCGCTCCCCATCAGGAATATCAATCGAGAGAAGATGTCACGGATAGGATTCGTGAGTTTTATGTCGAGAATCCATTCCCGGACTATGAGGACTGCGATTCCGTAGGCAGCCTCGTCGAGCGCGCCCGGGCCGGCATGTTCGCAAACGCCCTCGACAGCGCAATCCCGCTGGGAGTTCGAGTGCTTGAAGTGGGTTGCGGCACCGGGCAGCTGTCGATTCTTCTCTCCCTGGCGCATCGGCAGATATTCGCAGTTGACCTCTGTCCCCGGTCATTGCAGATCGCGAGGCGATTTCGGGATGCGCACGAATTGCCTCGCCCTTTTTTTTATCAGATGAACCTGTTTCGTCCCATTTTCCCAAAAGACTCCTTTGACCTGGTTTTTTGCAGCGGAGTCCTGCATCACACCGGGTTTCCTCGTCTCGGGTTCGAGAGGATATGCAGGATGGTAAGGCCGGGGAAGTATATCATCGTAGGCCTGTACAATAGATATATGCGCTTCCCAACCTATTGCCGGCGGGCGTTGAGCCGCATCGTGTCCATTGATGTCCTGGATCCCGTCCTGCGCCGCTTTTCCACTCCGCAAAAACGGCAGACCTGGTTCAATGATCAGTATCGTAATCCCCACGAATCTGCACACTCGATTGCAGAGGTAATCGGCTGGTTTGAAGCGAACGGTATCCAATTTATCAACTCAATCCCAGCCCCGCATCTAGGAAACACAGGCGCTACACTCCGGAACCTGTTTCATCAACAGGATTGTGGCAGCCGAGCAGAGATGCTGCTGAGTCAATTGCTGTCCATCCCGACTTTTTCGAGGGAAGGCGGTCTGTT
>Ga0187849_1005380_pt1 | contig 10150 bp, 10 predicted proteins | sample June2016WEW_4_10_2_FD_132412 | JGI IMG/M metagenome (GOLD analysis project Ga0187849, IMG submission 132412) | Peatland microbial communities from SPRUCE experiment site at the Marcell Experimental Forest, Minnesota, USA - June2016WEW_4_100 | ecosystem: Environmental > Terrestrial > Soil >... | reverse complement strand
TCAAGATAGTATTCGAGTTCTTCATTTGTTAAGTTGCTTGAGCGGTCAACTCTGTAAACAATTTCATCTTTTTCTCGGCTTACCGTTACCGACAATAAAAGATTGTTATCCATGATATTTTCAGCCTTTGCCTCTATTAGTTGTAATTTAGATTTAAGCTTTCTATCCATTTACTTGTGAAGTATACTGTTTATGTCTTGAGAAAACTCTGAAGTGTCTGCAGAAGAGTTGACGCTAGTCGGTTGCTCGCATTAACTATTTGAAGTTATCATAGTCTGTTGAAGTATTCTAGTGGGGCATACCAGAAAACTGTAACTGATTTTTTGCAATCTGGGTTTTGGCATTTATACTTTTTTTTCACAACTTCGCCATAGTAACTATTTGGTATTGGCTTTGCTGATGAGAATGCCGTGTGGAGTCTATCGGGCGGTTTAACTTCAAGGATTTCATAGCAGAATGGGCATTCGAGAACAGCCATAATACTCCTTCAAACTATTAATGTGCTGACCTGTGGTAAAAAATTTGTGATACCAATATTTTACCAAATCTAAGTTGGCTTAATAATTACCTTCTCAAATAGTTTCTTTCGTAGCTGTCACGATAATTTTCGGCATCAAACAGCACAAAAAATACGAAACAGCAACAAACCTCAACTATCTTGAGTAAGAAACTTTATTTCTCTGATTAAATATTTATCTGATAGTGAAAAATTTGTCTGAAAAAGTAAAAGTCGGCATGCGCGGACAAGTAGTTATCCCCAAAAAGCTTCGCAAGAAATTCAACATTGAAAATGGAATTATAATAGAAATTAACGAAACAGAAGAGGGCTTGCTTTTAAAACCATTTAATCCAGTAGCTGAGATGAAGGGGCTTGGAAAAGGCGTCTTCGGAGATCCCGTCAAATACCAGAAAAAACTCCGAGAAGAATGGGAAGGCCAGCAATGAAAATAGCCTTAGACACTAACATCCTCATCTACTTTTTAGAAGGAATTGAGCCTCAAGCAAGCAAAGCTCAAAAAATATTGAATACATTCATGAAAACGGAGAACGAAGGAATCATCTCAACCGTAACAGTTGCAGAAGTCTTAACCGGATTCTACATGTCAGACGCAAATAAGGCCAGTAAAGTGAAAAAACTGCTAAATGATTTGACTCTTAACAGTTTTAAGATAGTGCCAGTCACGTTTGAAATTGCTGATTTAGCTGCTAGCCTGCGTGCTAAGAGGGGCGGAAGGCTACCTGACGCTTTAATTGTGGCCACAGCACTCAACCAAGCAGCCAACATAGTTTACTCTCAAGATATAGACCTTCAACGCTTCAATAAAGACATCAAAATTTGCGAGCTACCATGAGAAAACCTCTTCCGCACATTGCAAACCACTACAAAACTAAGAAGAGCAGGTGGACCATGGCAAGTGGAAGCTTTAACATGATGTCAACTGTTAGCAACCAATTTTAACAAGACTATGAAAGTCTTAATGGCGCCAATGAGGACAATTGCACGTAAGGAAGGGAGATTCAGCTAGGTCTGTTTCTCCAAAGATGACTTGAAAATAAAATTTGTATTCTGAGGCGTTATGTTAATCTCTAGGCTAGTGTGCTTGGCTGTAACTCCGCTTAAAGATGTGCCCCCATCTTATTCTCTACCCTACCCTGCTTTTTAGACTCATTTTCACTAGCTAAAAATGATCCTACGGTCCCATCCCTGTCTTTTTGTTAGGTCATTTTACATGCAAATTCGTTTTAACTCGACTTCTGAGCGCTATTTCCTGTTGGCGACGAAAATGTTAATTAAGAATCACCTAAACGATATTGCTAACAGATTATTATGTCCAAGACTTCTCAATCTCTTGCATGCTGGTTCATCCGAGACGGCGCCAAACTAATCCAATGCAGCAAAAACGATTTTGATAAAGCTATCGTTGAAGGAAAAAGCGTAAAGTACCGTGGCTACGCCAACAAAAAAAGCGAACGCATCGCGGATGAACTGGAAGAGTCCAGAATGGCATTTCTTGCAAACCCTGATTTACCTCCAAAATTTCGCGCAGCAATAACAAATCCAAGAAATGTTGTTGAAGTTCAGGTCATATTGGTTGATGACCCTGAATTTTGGGTGAGAGAGTCGAAACGTCCCAAATACAACAAGTAAAAACATCGCAATAGTCAAATTTCCCGAGATTAGTAATCCTCTTTTTGCTGTTGAAACAACCAAGCAAATAGTATACCCCTATAGGATACTAACGATAGAAATAAACGCCGACGCATGCAACCAAAAAGCCAAATAAAAAAGCATAGTGAGCTGGTGTGCTAGTTGTAACCCGCCTTTAGCCTTAGTAATTTTCTAGGTTCTTTACTCATTTTAATCCCTGTATTCTTATTGTTGCTATCTAGTTATAAGCTTTTAGAAGGTTGTTTTCTCCGTAAAAGCTTGGTCGCTACAAAGAACATAGATAGAAACAAAGGCAAGATTACTAAAATGGGGAACTCTGGAACGGTAGGTGTTGGACTTGGCGAAGCAGAGGTGGAACTTTCAGGTATGGTTACTGTTTGTGTGTTGCTCCAAGCACTTTCGCTAACTAAGTTTACAACTATCCGATAGGGTGAGTAGGTAGGAGAGGCGATTATTAGGTTACTTGCTGTTGTGAAATATGCTACGTATGCTTGTACTCTAAAATCAACTTGACTGCCATCTGGAAAATCTACAAGATTAACACAATAAGGTTTTTCATAGCTGGTATCGTTATTTCCATTAAAGTCAAAAATAAGAACCGTATTCGATTGGTTTGAAGCCTCTAAGAATCTGTACGTATCATAATTGTACCAATAGCCTTGGTAAGTATCATAATAATACCAATCGCTTCCAAAGTGACCTTTCTCACTAATGTTATAGTACATACTAACATAGTTTCCATTTGCATCTGTGTATGGAGTAAACGGTTGGTTCTTAATTGACAGCTCTATTGATTTATTCTGGACAAAGTAGCCACCTTCGGTGATTACAGTCTTTCCTGTGTAAGGGTCTATACCATAAGTTGCTGAAGAATTGTAGGAATTATCCGCAAAACTTACTGTAAATGTTGGAGCAGAAAGCGAAGGTATCGACTGAGCACTTGCAGGTTTAGCCATCAATATACTTAGGCTTGACATAGCAACGATTAGAATTAGAATTGATGCTAAACTCTTGCTGATACTACCCATAGTTAGTGTAAAGAAGCTATTTGCGATAAAAGGCTATTCGTAAAAGTTACTTGACTGGCTTAAGTCAAGGTTTGTTGACTAAAGTTCGTGTTCTCGGAAACTCAGCTTGCTGATGTTTAGAACATAACGCTAATCGGGCTACCCGTGCTTCAAGCGAAAGAATTGTCGTAAAGTTTATTTCTTTGCGGGCAATTTAAATAAATGATGTGTATACATTATGTATATAGGGAATGCTTATGGCAAGACAGATTTCAGTCTCAAATGAGGTTTATGAACTTTTATCAAAAAGAAAAGGCAAAAAGAGTTTTTCACAGGTAATCAAAGAAAACCTCTGCCCAAAGGAAGAAAAAGTAGACATCATGAGCTTAGCTGGCATTTTAAAGGATGATAAAAAGACACTTGAACGATTAAAGCAGCAAATAGCCGCCGAAAGAGAGGCAAATTACGGAAGGACATTCGAGTGACACTACTAGACACAAGTGTCATAATAGATTTCTTGGCGGGCGACCAAAAAATCGTTGCTCTAATCCAAGAAATCATAAGGAGAGAAGACGTGAAAACCACAACCATAACCGAATACGAGTTGCTTAGACACAAGACTAAAATAAGAAAACAAGCTGCTGAAAGGTTCCTGTCTGGCGTGACCGTCTACTCTTTCGACAGAGCCGCCGCCCAAAGAGCCGCCCTGCTTTTTGAAGAGCTACGGGATTCTGGAAGAATGATTAACGAGAACGATTTGCTAATAGCGGGAATTTCACTCGCCAACGACGAGCTTTTATTGACGCGTGACCAAAAATTCGGTAACTTAGATAACGTAAACATAAAGATAGTTTAAATGTTTAGGAACCAAGACCTGTAAAACCCAAGACTATACAAGCGTAGCCCCTTTCTTTCTTTGGTTGTTGGCTTGGAAAAAAAGTGTTGAAACTCAGAATGGATAGGTTTTTTCATTAGGTGTGGCTGGTTCTAATGAGGTTTGTAACATCGAAACCTTTTGATTTTACAAGTTCTATTAATTGGGAAAATAGCTTGTCGTCCATTTGTGGGGTTCTGCTCAGTATCCAAAGGTACTTGCGGTTTGGTGTGCCTACAACGGCGTAATCGTAGTCTTTCCCCAAATTTATAATCCAATAGTCACCGTAAAATGGCCAGAAGAATGTTACTTTAAGTTTCGCTCCAGTGTTCTTGTCAACCACTTTTGCCTTGCCCTTTGCCCGTTTCACTTTGCCATTTCTTTTGCACTCGTTAAGCACAGATATAGTGCCATCGTCAGATAGAGAATAAGTTGCTGTTATATCAGAACAGCCTTCTTCAAATCTGGCGGGAAGACGCGTTATCTCATACCATTTGCCCAAGTACTTTTTTAGATCAACATGCGGCACAACTTCAAGGGTATTGTATTCCTTTTTCGACAAATGGGTCACACTTAGTATTGAAGCTAGACATCAATGTATTATTTTCGGTTAAACGCCTAAACGCCATCTTCCCTCTTACCGAATCTTTTTTATGATAAGTTCTCAAGAGAATTGATAGGGATTGTTTTGAAACGGGAAGAAGCAATATCGGTTCTGAAGGAACTTCTTGACAATTGTAATGGTCTTGATGGACATTATTTGGAATTATCACCATCTAACGCCTCTTCGTCAACGATGGGAGGTTATCAAATTACCATAAAAACAGCCCTCGACGAAGAAACAAAAAAATGCATACAAGAAATATTAATAAAACATCAACTCACCTACCAAGCTGGCAGTATGTGGAAAACAAAGCGGTCTATAAACAAAACAGACCCTGACACATTCATAATTTACAGACCCAAGGACAACGCGCTTGCTGTCGGCAAACCCTTACGGTCTGAAAGCCCCTGAGTTTAGCTTTTGTGGGCATGGTGTGCTGGTTGTAACCCGCCTTATGGCTTAGTGATTCTTTAGTATCTGTTTGTGTGTTGCCTTGATTTGCTGTCTTTTCCATATTTGTCTTCCTCATAGTGTATTTGGTGGGTTGTGATATAAGGTTAATCTGTTTGTTTTGGGTTTATACACGGGGGATTGTATGCAAAAGACGGTTTTATTAAAGATTTCAACTCGAAAGGGTTCTCGCATCGAAAGTGTTCCTTTAAAGAAGTTGCAGTCGTTGGCTGCTGATGGGCATAGGTTTTGGTCTTTGGAGGGTGATTTTTTGGTTTTGCATTCTTATTAATTTTTGTAGATTACTGATTTTGTTTTTCAATCTGCTGGTTTAAACAGTAAGTAGTTCGTAAACAAGTTTGTCAATAATTTTCATTGATGGAATCGCTGTTTTAGTTTTCGTTCGCGATGTTTTCTTTACAATTATAGACTCTTTAGACGCTTGAATTCCCGTTAATGCTATTTTCTTATGGAGCTCATTTTTTGGGTCAAATAGAGGGATATTTTGTTCAAAAGGTAAACGACAAATGTGGCGAGGACCAAATTTCCCCTTTGGTTGTCCTTTTTTAATAACTAAGTCGATTGCAGTAGAGTTCAATATTGAAGTGATGTAGTATGCCTCAAGAATATCATTTGTGCCATACCAAAATGTTGTATAATCAGCAACAAAGCCTTGAGGAGTTATCGCTATTTTTCCGATTTCGAGTCTTGGTATTTTCTGAGTATCAATAACAGCCGATGCAATATTCGACCCAGAAGCCGTCTGTATTACATAATATCGCAGGTTTTGTTTTTGAAGAGCTAGCTTGTTATGATAGTTAACGTAATCCATAACTCTAGGAAAATTCTTTAATGCAGTTTTTGTTCCTTTCAACTCCCATATTTCTTGAGCTTCATCCAACCAATTTGCCATCCTTAATTTTCCTTCTTGCCTTAATTCTTGGGAGGTCAAAATTGAAAATTTCAAGTCTCCTTTTCTTATAGGAAGTATAACTGGCTGAAACTGAATTTTAAATGGAAGCAATCTTTTTCCAGTCACGGTCACGAAAATAAAACTGCTTTCCACTTCTTTCTTTATGATGGTTTTTTTCCAAGGCTCTTTTGCATCAGGCAAAACTAAACTCTCAACTAAAGGCGCATCAGGATTTATCCCAAAACTTCCTGATACAAAATTAATGAACCAAAAAGTCCTCGGATAAATATTAGCTCCAGATAAAACTTTATTATGATAAGGGCTAAACTTTTTTTCTGCCTTATTTGGACTATATGTTGTTTCTTCGGGAGTAATGAATTTCAAAGCCTTTATTAAACGTATATTTTTCTCAGGTAATGTAGCTTTGTAGGCTACTGTTTCCACGGGATATGCAGTTGGAACTCCTTTCTGAGATATTACAACGCAAGAATCAACTTTGAAGAGAGGATTAACTTTTTCGACATCCAATATTTTTAGAATTCTCATTTGTGGCTTTCTTTGTTTTTTAAATGCTTCGTGCTGTTTCGCACCTGTAAGTATGCTTCTAGGCATGACAAAAGCTATAACTCCAGAGTCTGCTAAGTAAACATCTGCTGTTGCAGAGTAGAAGACCGTAGAAGTATCCATGTGAGTGAATAAGTCCGTTTGTTTTTTCTTTAAGAGTAAATACTTGAAGACCGTTTTTTTAACAAAATTTTGATACAAGGGATTCTCTATATACTTAAAGGAAATCCAAGGGGGGTTTCCAATTACCAATTCAAACTTTTTTTGCATCATTCGCAATGGTGCGTAAATATTGCGGAGCATAAAAACCCAAACGGAATCTCTGTTAGCGTCGATAAGCTTAACAATAGTTGTTAGAGTGTTTCTTAGAGTTTCTACATCTTGTTTTTCTCCGTGATATAAATTCTCAAAAGTTTTTGCAACCTGATTGGCTGTGAGCTTTCCTGACTTATATTCAGTTAGAACATCTGTAAAAACTACTAACAAACTTTTTAGTTTGTTATCATCAAGAGCTATTTCCAGCGGAAGACTAAGTTGAACTTTTTCGTCAACGTCTATTACTAAAATGCTACTTCCATGATGGAGCTCTTTCCGTGTTTGTGGGAGTTTTATTGAATCTGCCATAAAAACTGGAATAAAAACAGCAGTCTTTTTGGTTTCAATCAATTTGCCCAAAGCAAGCAGATAGTTTGCTCTCGCTATTGCAACTGCCAAAGGGTTAAGGTCAAGACCATAAACGTTAGCTAATATATCATCAAGTGAGCAACCTTTCTTTTTGAGCATACTTATTGCGTTTGTTAGAAAAGTGCCTGAACCGCACGCGGGGTCAAGAATAGAATAATGTTTTCTTTCTTTGGTTGGGTCTATTTTTGAAATTGCTTCATTAAGAGTCAATTCTGCCAACCATTCAGGCGTGTAATATTCACCAAGCTTATGTCGGTCAGCTCTTTTTACAATTTCTTGATAAATTTCTTTGAATATGTCTTCATCTACTGAATTAAGGTCATAGCTATCAAATGCATCAGTTAGTGTTTGCAATAGTGCCTTAACTTCAGACCAAAATAATGGGTTAAGAACCCATGAGAAAAAATCATCCTCTATGATGTTTATTCCCTGTGAACTTAGCAACTTTCCTGTAAGTGCTTCTCGTGCAGGCAAGTTTGAATCCTTATTTAATCGCTTTGCGAGTAATAATTTTACCAAAATCATTAGATAAGTGTGCGAAACAAAAGCCTCATCTGGAGGCGTAGAGCCATAAACTAATTGCATGTTTTTTGCCCATAGTTCAAATTTTACAGGGTCTTTTATTGCCTTGAACAGTATTGATAGCTCTCTGACAATTTCTTCGTATATCGCTGAACCTGGTCCAAAACGCATATTCAAATCTTCGGCTGTCGGTGTTTTTCTCTCGCTGAAAAGAAAAGTATCCAAAAACATAATGGCTTTTTCAGGAGTAACTTCTTGGAAGTTTATTTCGTTAACTGGAACAGCTTTTCCATGAACAGTATAAACTTTGAATTGTATTCCGTCAGTAATTATACACTCTGCTACTTTTTTCTTATTCTCTTTGAGAATTGAACAATATCGCTCTATTTCCTCAATGCCTGTTTCAAGTTCTTTATTAAGGTCTATCTTGAACTCCAATATGGTCTGACCAAGCTGCATATCCAATCGACCTTTGAGAACCATAATTCCGCCTGTTCTCACATACTGTTCAACATTCTGAACGATTTCAAAACTTGTAACTCCAAATATCGATTTCATAAGTTCCGAAAAGGCAATTAGCTTTCCTGCATGGGTGTGTGCAGCTTTAGTTGATTGAAGATAATCGTCTATATTCTTATCGAAACCTGTTTTCTCTGTTAATGCCATATCAGATTAGTAAATAGTGTTCGCTTAAAAGACTTAGGACGTTTTTTAGTCAACTAATAAAAATTTGTTCGTGTAGGAGTCGTGAGTGCTTGATTTTTTGGTTTAATTTTATGGCGGGGCTGATATGCGTCACTCTAATTTTCATTGCAGTATCCAACTAACAACCTATTCTTAAAAAGAATGAGCATCGTGCAACCGACAGAGCCCTTACTTGTGGGGGGGTTGCCTTTTAAGGAGGGGTCATCCACTGCCTGAGGTGTCGATTGCTTGTAAGAACCCCTAAGGAGTGTGGGGTTCTGGAGTCTGGGGCATCGTTACGGAATAATCGTTTCTTTGCCTAGCTTTCTTTTGAAAAGAAAGCGTAAGCGTGGAGCGATGGGAACGAAGCACCAAGCGCCTAACTACTTGCAGCAATAAATTTAATTATTATTGGGGGGCAGATATTTTTATCAAACCACTTGGATGGCTACCATGCATGGAAGAATATGCGCTAAATATAGTCAACGTTTTCCCTCTTTTCAAAAAAATTTATGACTCAGAGGATGAAATCCTTAGCTTTTTTTTGAAATTTCAAAGAAATTACACGAATCCTAAGCAAGCATACCACGAATTTTTAACCCTAAATCAATATTTTCTTGGCTTACTCGACATAGATGCAGACTCGGTTAAGCTTGTAATGTTTGTATCTTTAATTGAAAAGTTAACTTCAGACAGACGATACCTTAGCTTTTCGGAATGGATAGTAAAAAATGAATTACAAGGTAGCAAGGCAAAAGTGCTTAAGCTTTGGAATAAATATAACGAAGAATTTGGTTGTAATAGGAAATTTAGGAATTTCTTTACAAGCCCAAAGTACTTTAGAAAGAGCGAGAAGTTGATGCTTTTAGGCTCTATTTATTATGATAATGGCAAGCATCACGTTCCGATGTTCTGCTACAATGAAAAGCTATGTGGAGCAAGCGGTGGGTATCATTTTGATGGATGCTTGGATAATTGTCCAATAAGTAACAATGAACGGTTACTAAGAAAAAGCATGAATGAATTCGGCAATTTCCTGTATGAATTGAGAAATACTTTTGTGCATAATGCAAGTTTTTTCAACTTTTGCCATTCCTACAAGAATGTTTCGGTTATACACCGAGCGTATGTTAGCTACAGATTTAGGTTTGTAAGCAATCCTACTTTCACGGGAGAGGTTGATATTTTCTTGGATAGTGAGTTTCTAAACAAAACTATTAGACGAGTTTTTAAAGGACTTTTATGGGATTACAGGATTAACTAGTAAGATTAACTAGTAATAGTTGAAAGGATTTCCAAGCGTTTAATTTATTTCTTTGGGATAATAATACAAAAGGCATTTGCCTTAGAATAAAGCATAAAAAATAGGGAGAGACGCCCTATTTGCGCTTTTTTGAATAGTTGTATTCCTTCGATTGTTGTGGCGTATTGGAATCCTCCTCCTCCCGAAGATAGGCGGTGTATAGTGGAAATTGGGCGGTGTGTTGGTTGTAACCCGCCTTCTGTTATTGTGGCATTCGGCTAATCGGGCTACCCGCGCCTTCAGGTAGATTCCTCATCGGCGACTGTTTGCCCTTTCCACTTGCAGGACGGCCGTTTCACCGCTTCCAAACTGGCACACTCGACATCACAAATGTCTCATCGCCAAGTCCAATTGGACGTTTCGTTTCTGCTCCGT
>Ga0187849_1005378_pt1 | contig 10151 bp, 10 predicted proteins | sample June2016WEW_4_10_2_FD_132412 | JGI IMG/M metagenome (GOLD analysis project Ga0187849, IMG submission 132412) | Peatland microbial communities from SPRUCE experiment site at the Marcell Experimental Forest, Minnesota, USA - June2016WEW_4_100 | ecosystem: Environmental > Terrestrial > Soil >... | reverse complement strand
GGCCCGAGTCCGCCAATCGCAGCAACTCGCCTTCGCCTTCCTCCATCACGCCGGCCTCTCTTTTTGACCTAATTGTCACTGTATTATGCGAGATTCAATAAGAGCCAATCACTCAAGGGCCCCATGATCCAATGGCCAGATGGCCAAATGACCCGATGACCCAATTCCTTCAATGGCCCGATGACCCGATGAATCAATGACTCAATTCCTTTCATTGAGGTCATCCAAGGCAGCCTGGAGTCCTGCCTGGGCGTGCTGCTTCCTTTGGCGACCCGTGACTTCCACCCCCGTGGCCAGCACCGTGCGTGCCTCAGCAAGCCGTCCCTGCTTCCTGAGAAACATGCCAGCCTGGAAATAGGTGGCCGAGTACTCGGGATGGTGCAGGAGCAGGTACTCGAAGTGGGTCCAGGCGGCAGCGGGTTCGCTCTTCGCCAACTCCAGCGCCAGTCCGTACCGTGCGAAAGTGTTATCAGGATGTTGGCGCAGCGCCTCTTCCAGGAACTCGCGCCGGGTCTTCTCGGCTTCCGGGGACATCTTCCCACCCTCACAGGGGTCACAAATCGAAAATCGAAAATCCAAAATCTAAAATTGATTGATTCCGGTTGCAACGCCCCACCGGCTCGCATAGTATAGGCGGACGAACCAGGCAAGGCAAAAGTTTTCGGGCGGACTGGTCGGTGTCCTTGGGGGCGAGGGCGGCACGGTTCCGATCTTGCTCTGGTTCCGAGACTTCGAACGAGAGCGGGCCTGTCCCCGAACGAAGCAGAACGCGGATGTGCTCGCTCTTCCTCTGAGTGCTTCATCACGCGGGCTTGTGTCGCACCGCGGCTCAACGTTCTGAAGACTGAACAACATGGCAAAACTCCCAGGGAAAGCCGTTGCTGAATCTGCCGCCGAGATGGTGGAGGTGGTGCTCCCCAACGACACCAATCCCCTGGGAAACCTGCTGGGCGGCAAGGTGATGCACCTGATCGATATTGCCGGAGCGATAACGGCGCATCGCCACGCGCATTCCCAGGTGGTGACGGTGGCGGTGGACAATCTCGATTTCCTTTATCCCATCCGCGTGGGTGAACTGGTGGTTCTTCGCGCCCACATCACCCGCACCTTTCGGACGTCCATGGAAGTGGAAGTAAGAGTGTACCGGGAGGATTACTTGACGGGCGAGAGGCAACAGACGAGTTCGGCCTTCGTGACCTATGTGGCCCTCGATTCCGCAGGAAAACCGCAAGCAGTCCCTCCCCTGATTGCTCACACCCAGGAAGAAAAACGGCGTTATCGCGAGGCGCTGGTAAGGCGCCGGCAACGCCTTGCCCTCGCCGCGCGCGCCCATCGACGCTACTTTGAAAAGTCTTAGCAAGCGCACGCACCCCGCGGTAGTGGGTCAGTTGTAGCGGCGGTCTCTGACCGCCGGCTTTTGATTCAATAGACTCCGGCGGTCAGAGACCGCCGCTACAGCAAACTGACCCCCTACCCACCCCGCAGTGATTTGCTGATCGCTGCGAAGTTGAATTCGGAGGCCTACAGATGAAAATCAAGCGGAACAAGACTTTCTCCGGCACCCCCTGGGAACCCAAAGTGGGATACGCGCGCGCCGTGCAAGTGGGCGACGTCGTGCATGTTTCCGGCACCACGGGCACCGATCCCTCCGGCAAAGTGCTGGCCCCCGGTGATATGTACGCGCAGACCGTGCAGACCATCCGGAATATCGAAAACGCCCTGAAGCGGTTGGGATTAGGTCTGGAACACGTGGTCCGCACCCGCATCTATGTGACCCAAATCGATCGATGGGAGGAAGTCGCCAAAGCCCACGTGGAATTCTTCGGCGAAGTTTACCCCGCCACCAGCCTGATCGGCGTGGCTCGCCTGATCGATCCCGAAATGCTGGTGGAAATTGAAGCCGATGCCGTGGCCTGAAACAGCAGCCATTTCCTAATTGCCAGCAGTGCGCTGGATGCCGATTATGTTGACCCATTCCTTCGCCGAAGGCGCGGAACTAAGGCTGCTTGAGCACCATCATGCGGACGAACTGTTCGCTCTGATCGAGCACAACCGCTCCTACCTGCGCCGCTGGCTGCCGGAATGGGACGTGCAGAAATCCCTCGACGATTGCAAAGGGGTTATCAAGTCGTCGCTCGAACAATTGGCCGCGAACGGCGGATTCACCCTGGGCATCTGGTGGCAAGGCCGCCTGGCGGGAGTCATTGGCGCAGGTAACATCGATTGGGAAAACCGCTCCACCATGATTGGCTATTGGTTGGGTGAAAGCTGCCAGGGAAAAGGCTTGATGACCGGCGCGTGCCGCGCCCTGGTTGATTACCTGTTTTGCGAACTCAAGCTCCACCGCATTGAGATCCGCTGCCCCACCGGTAATGCCAAGAGTTGTGCTGTCCCCAAACGGCTCGGCTTCTCGAAAGAAGGTGTGTTGCGCGAGGCCCAAGCCTTCGACGACCGCTTCCTTGATATCGAGGTCTACGGACTGCTCGCGGAGGACTGGAACCGCGTGACGGAGTGAATCCATCCCATGCCCAAGAACCCTGATCCATCTCGAAGGGAATTCCTGTCCAACACCGGGAAGCTTGTAGTCGGAGAAGCGCTCCTCGCGATTCCAGCGGCTACAGAATTCCCCCGTGAGGCAGCCGCCAGGTCGACGAAGGCCGTGCCGAAGTCGCGGCAAGCGATCCGCGAATTCTTTTTTGGCGCGAGCGTCTACCCGGAACTGCAAACCCGCGACGAATGGAACGCCATGCTGGATCACTTCCAGCAGGCCCAGATGAATTGTGTGCGCGTTTCCGAGTCGTCTTGGGGAAATCTCGAGACGGCTTCCGGGCGTTATGATTTCGGTTGGCTAAAGCATTTCCTGGACGGCCTGGAAAAGAGGAAAATGCGAGCCATCTTGGGAACCGGCTCCTATGTTCCTCCGCAATGGCTGGCGGCGGGGAGCCCGGAGATACTCATTCAGCTTCACCCCGGAGTGAAAGCGCATCCGATGGCTCGACATGCGCCCTGCCTGAACCATCCTTTATATCGCGACGCCCTGCGCCAATACATTCTCGCCATCGGTAAGGAGTTCAAAGACCATCCCACGGTCATCGGCTGGCAGTTGGGAAACGAGCAGGAAGGCAGCGTCAAACGAATCTGTTACAACCCCGCGTGCGAACGAGCCTGGAAGGACTGGCTGAGGAGAACCTATCAGACGCCGGAAGAGTTTAACCGCCGGCTCGATTTGGTTAGTTGGGGCATGAAGGTTGACTCGCTCGACGCGGTGCCTCAACCCGGCGAGGGGGTGGAAGGAAGCGGCGCGCAGATCGCGGCGCTGACCTTGGCGCACCGCCACTTCCGGCGAGACGTTCTCCTGAATTTCTTCGTGATGCAAGCCGAGGCGTTGCGGGAAGCGGGAGTTCAGCAGTGGATTCTGACGGATTGGAATACCGGATGGCACGCTGTAGCGGACGATCCCCAGGCCGCCTACAGCATGGACATTGCGGGTTTGAACGACTATCAACCCCGGGACGACAATCAAAAGTTCTGGACGAACCTCGCCTGGCATCAAGATATGCACCGCTCGGCCTATGGACGGACACATTTCATTACCACGGAAAACCGCTTTGGAGTAACAGGTGACACGCACATCTCCAATCCCTCTCCAACCCGCGAACAGTTTCTCATGTGGGGACTGGAAGCTGCGGCCCTTGGAACGTGCGGGTTGCTTTACTGGACCGGTAACCGCTGGCGGGGTGGCCACTGGCCGCATTGGGGAGGGCTACTCGACTGGTCGGGCCATCCCGAGCCGGATTTCGATTGGGCCGTCGAGTTGGGGAAGATTTATGCCCAATGGGGAAAGCATCTCATCGACAACCCGGTGAAGGCCACGGCCGTGGTTCTCACCGACTTTGACCAGCGCGCGGCCTTGGAAATCTACCCGCACATCCCCTCCAGTCTTACGGTGCTGCCGGAATGCTTCGACGCGCTGCACCGGCTTGGAATCGGCGTGGACAGCATGAATCTGGCGACCGCCGCCGCGCCGGCAAATCTGAAGAAGTACTCGCTGGTGTTGATACCCGCCGCCACCGCCTTGGACGACCCGCAAGTGACGGACGCTCTCCGCGAATTCGCGCAGGGTGGGGGCGTGGTGGTCATCACACCCTTCACTTCCTACATGGACAAGGATGGCATATTCCGCGGTGACGGGTTTGCCGCGAACTTGCGCGAGTTAACCGGAGGCTTGGTACGCACTATCCGGTGGATGGGTTCGGCGAGTTCGCCGGCAAGGGAACATTCGTTTGGATTCGGTTCGCCGTCCACGGCGGCAAGAGTGGATCCTGAGGTGGAATGGAAAGGCGGGGGATTGAGCGGCCTGTCGGCGGTCGGCCTTGATGGCTACTGCGAGTTCATGGAAGTGGACGCCCCCGCAGAGACGATTGCCACCTTCAAGAGCGGCGACGCTCTTCTCGATGGGCGCCCCGCTGCAACTCAGAGAAAACTCGGCCGCGGCGTGGCCGTCAAGTTAGGCTTCTGGCCGGAGACCGACAGCTTGTTGCGCCTGATCAAACAGCTCGTTCTGGACAGTGGGAGTTTCCTCGCAGCGCCGGCGCCGCAAGGGGTAGTGGCGGTTCCGCACGCGGATAATAGTCTATTCATTGTTAATACCACGGGGCAGGAAATGCCGGTGCAGCTTGCGCGTTCTGGCGCAGATCGCCTGTCGGAAACAACCGTGACCAGCCACGCCAGACTCCGCCCCTATCAGGTCTGGTGGTTGGCGTGAGGTTTTAGCAGCAATACTGTTCACTTAAGGGGTCTTAGGAAATCATTCATCAATTTGATCGCGCGAGACCCCCTCACCCACCGCCTTGCGGTCCCCCCTCTCCCCCAAGGGGCGAGGGCAAACAAAGAATTTCTCTTCCCTCTCCCCCTTGGGGGAGAGGGGGGACCGCAAGGCGGTGGGTGAGGGGGTCGAATCGGGAACCGTCAGCTTAAGTGAACAGCATTGGGGCTAGCAGGGGTACGGGAATACGCCCCCCTCGTCTTGATGCGTTGTCACACCCGCAGGAATATCTTCTGCCGATAGAGAAAATACAGGAACAGCCAGCCGGTGAAGATCACGCTACAGCTCCAGATCAGGGGGTCGAGATGGCCAAAAACTGGCCGGAGACCGTGCAAGAAGACATTGGTGATGACCCCAAAATCAAAGAACCGGTCGGCGAGATAGATGGTGATGGCGTTCATGCCAATCACTTTGAAGAAGAACGACCAGCGCTGATAACCCCGCACGTCGATGATCCAATAGAAGAGCGCGAGCAGGAGCAGGCTCCAACCGCCCGCCCAGAGCACATAAGAACTCGTCCAGATGTTTTTGATGATGGCGAAGTTGAAGCTCCACACCCAGCCCACGAACAGGCTCGCGACGCCCGCCGCTGCCAGTCCTAACGCCTTGCGATTCGGAGTGTGTTTGCCGGAACGCAGCCAATGCCCGGCCAGCACGCCCAGCAGGCAGGTGGAGATGGCCGGGAAGGTCGAGAGCAGACCTTCATTGTCACCGAAAGGGTAACAACAAAATCGCAAGGGAATGATGAGGCGGTCCAGGTAACCCGCCAGATTGCCTGCCGGAGTGATCACGCCAGCTCCGACGCCGGGGACGGGGACCAGCTTCATGATCAGCCAGTAGACGATCAAAATGCTGCCCGCCACAATCGCCTGGCCGCGAATGCCGGTGTTCATGACCACCAGCGCGGCAATCAAGTAGCAAATGGCAATGCGTTGCAGGACGCCGGGTATGCGCAGATTGTGAATGTTAAAGTCGAGCAGCCGGTTGTATACCAAGCCAAACAGGAAGAGCAGCAGAAAGCGTTGCACGATGTGGCGGTAAAGCTGGCGGCGATCCGCTCCTTCTTCCATGCGCCGCGTGAGTGAAAAGGGCAGGACTACACCCACCACGAAGAGGAAGAGGGGAAAAATCAGATCGTAGAAATGGAAGCCATCCCACGGCATGTGCTCGAATTGCGTATCGAGCGCCCGGGTGGCCGCGCCGGGCCACACCTTGTAAAGCGCGTGGATGATTCTTTCTCCCCCCGCGATCCAAAACATGTCGAATCCACGCAGCGCGTCGATGGAAGCGACGCGCTTTTGAATGAACGTTTGCGGTTGAGTATCGTTACCCATAAAGACCTCATCTTCTAAATTGGGCGCAGAACCAGAAAAGACAAGCCCCAGGCGTGACATTATCCACAATTAAATGGGGGAGGGAAAGCAGAAGTTTGGAACCGGTGGCAGAAGCTTTTCCTTGCCCATAGGGAACGAGCCGCGCACCTACAAAACAGGTTCGCGCTACACCTGCTCCCCCCTCGGCTGCGGGAGGGGTTGAATTCACTCCCCTCTCCCCCTTGGGGGAGAGGGTGGACCGCCACCGGCGCTTTCTCCAGTCCGTCAGCCGACGGGGCCGGGTGAGGGGGTCAAAACCGTAGCGCCTCATGCCAACTTGACCCCGTGCATGCATGTGGGTGCTGACCCCCTCACCCACCGCCTTGCGGTCCCCCCTCTCCCCCAAGGGGGAGAGGGAAGAAGAATCCTTATTTTTGGTGTTGTATTCATGACAGCAGGCGGCAGAGCCGCATTGACCCCTCGAAGCGTTCGCTAATTTGGACAGCCGTGGTCATAGACCGTCGCTACAAATCGCGACGCCGATTTCTTCACAGCTTCAGGCGCCATGGGCCAAATGATGACACCCGCTACGCGGGCTTTCCGGCGCCGCTGGCCGTTAGGGAGCCTGGAAATGGAGGGGGTCTCTCAGGTTCTGAATCTCCCGGTAATAATAGAGTGCGGTAGGTTTTTTCCCCTTGAAGCGCAGCTTCCTTAGAAACTCGATCTCTTCCGCGCTTGCATCGCGGCTCAGGGAAGCATTCTGGAGGAAAGCGGTGAGCCCGGGTTCTTCCTTGTCAGTGGTCTCAGGCTCCTTTTCCACGTACTCGAATTTCTTCGCACGTCCCGGGGCGACCCGGTGGTTCAGGATGATGTCCATACCAAAAGTCGTGAGGTCGATATCCCAGGATTGAATGAGCGGCTGCAAAAAGGCCACGCAGTTCTGGGGTGACAGGTTAAAGACATCTTCATCCAGAAACTCCAGAATGGTGACGCGCATTTGTTCGTAGCTGCGACGACTGAGTCGAGCCACCTGCCGCAACCATTTTTCGTTTTCCAGTTCTTTCTTGGCGACTCCCTTCGCCACCTCCAGAAGCTTCTGCGTCACGAAGCGTTCAAGTTCGCCGAAGGGTTGCTGCTCAAAGATGGTGCGCACCTGTTTCTTCTTGTCGGGTGGGCATTTGCCAAGGACTAATTCGCGAACCTCCTTGAACAGCGGTGCCGGCGAGGCCACCAGCTTTCTCTTTAATTCTTCCTGGCGTTGGAGTTCCGCCATGCGCGCGAGTTCGCCTCTCGGGAACTTCAGCAAGGGTTCCAGCTTGTCATAAATATCCGTCCGGGGAGGAACGGGAGGAGCTTTTCTCCCGGAGAGCAACTGGGAGATGTAGGATTCCGTGACTTGCGCGGCAGCCGCCAGACTCCGTTGTTCGAGGTCCAACTGTTCGAGGCGCTGCCGGAGGACGAGAGCCAGATCCATGGGGTTTCTCCTGGACTTAACCAACGGTAATAATGTTATTCTGGACAGTGCCAGATTTCGGTTGACAAATCAAGTTAATTTACCTAAAATGGTTAAGAAGATGGGCCCTCTCCCCTCGCCTTCCAGGTCATCTGAACCGCTTCAGGTTATCTGAAACCGCCCGGCTGGGGCGAAACCCAGGGAGCGCCACTTTCTCGCTGCGCGGCGAGCAGCCTGAGGATTGAGGCCCGGTGGGAGCCACGCTTGCCCCACCTATATGTCTTCAGCGCTTGTCCGGGAGGGAACTATGTCTCAAAGAAACGGTGACAAGGCCAGATTCGGGCGGCAGCAGTACCGCAAAACTCTCCTGCGGAAGCACATGCGAGACTTGCGGAAGGTGTTGACGGGCAAAACGCCAGAGCCAACTGTCGCCGCAGCCAAGTAAGTGCTGAGCTAAAGCTCAGCGCTACTTGCAAGGGTCAGCGCTCACAGGCAGCAAGAGGGTGGCGGCATGTATATTCAGTACACCGGCTTCAAGGTGGCCATGAATTCTCGAATTTACAACTTTCATGTGCTCGACGCGACCCGGGAGCCGCGCGAATTCACGGTCAAAATTCAATCCGAAACGAGTCTTTGGGCTGCCTTGAAGCTCCAAGACGGCCCGGGCATCTGTTTTGAGCGATTGGAGCAGGAATTAAGCCGGGAAACGCCGGCTGCCTGCGCCGAGCTCAACCTGCACATCAGCGAGCAGGACATCCGCGAATATCTGGCGCGCCACTACCCCGCGGTAAAGACGTTCGGACGCAAAGATTTGCCGGAGCTTTCCGTGGAACCTCTCAACGCGCCGACCATCGCCCCCCCGGCAGTAGCCGGGCAAGGGCTTCCGGAACCCGTGAGTGATCCTCGGAAGGAAGTGGTTGCGGCGATCCTGCTGCACAAAGCGGGGGAAGCGATGGCTCTGCTGAAACTGGCTCTGGAAGGTCAATCGATCCAGATCCGTTGGCTGACGACGGTTCAGGAAGCTTTGCCCCTGCTGCGAGCGGCGAATCCCCCCCACTTGGTCTTTGCCGAGGCCAAGCTGCCGGATGGCACCTGGGCGGACATCGTGAAGCAGGCACGGGGGGCGCGCAAGCCCGTGAAGGTCATTGTGGTGTCGCGCTTGGTTGATGTGAGTCTCTACGTGGATACCATGGAAGGGGGCGCGTTCGACTTCATCGTGCCGCCCCTCTCCGCCAACGAACTCACGCACGTGGTGAAGTGCGCTGTGGAGAAAGTTCTGAATCTGCGCCGGGCGCACGCGGCTACCGCCTAGTGCCGTTTCAACTATTTCGGAACAGTTCCGGCGAGTGCCGTTCCAACTCAATCGGCCTGGATGTCAGCAGATGCTCCCGCCTGCGCAGCCAGCGCGATTTCACAACGGCGGGAGAAATAGTTGGATCGGGACGGCTTAACTTGCCGGAGGGGACAACGACAACCCCTAGGCGCTTTAAGTTGGAACGGCACTAGCCGGGGTCACGTTCTCTTCCCCACGAAGATCGACCGGTGCGCGCAAGAATGAAGGCAGGCATGGGTCTTAATCTACCGAATCCTCACCCCAAAAAGGAGGCTTGTATGCAGTCACTCCCCGAAGGCCGGTGCGTCAGGCACTTTCAGTACGGACTAGGTGTAGTAACCCAGTCGGATGACGAACGGACCTCCATTGATTTTCACCTGCATGGACCGAAGAAATTTGTCACCAAGCTCATGGTGGTTGAGCTTTCCAATGAAGCTCCTCCGGCAAAACCTCTGCCTGCCAAACGCCGCAAAAAAGCCACCGTTCAGCCTCAGGCCTAGTCGTCTACGCTGACGCGCTGCTGAGTTGTTGCGGGCGCAGGTGAAACCCCGCCCTTCCCACCCCTCGGTGAGAACATCTCGACTCGTTGAGAAATCCCGGCTAAATCTTCTTCTCCTTCCACCGGCCCCGCCGGAACAGGATAACCATGGCGACGGCAATGGCGGATTCTGAAACGGTTATGGCCCAGTAAACGCCATTCGAGCGCATCCCGAGGGGAATGGCGAGCGTGTAGGCAAGCGGAATTTCCAGCACGATGAAGCCAAAGAAATTCACGATGGTGGGCGTAAGGGTGTCTCCGGCGCCGTTGAAGGCTTGCATCATCACCATTTCGTAAGCGTAGCCAAGGTTGCCGATGCTCACGATGCGCAGGCAGGCAGCGCCGAGGGAGACAATCTCCGGGTCGTGAGTGAAGAGGCGGACCACGGGGCCGGAGAACAAGACGAAAAACACGCCCACGCCCCCCATCACCAGCGCGTTATAGACGGAGGTCTTCCACACGGATTGCTCGGCGCGCTCGGGTTGCCGGGCGCCAAGATTCTGGCCCACCAGGGTGGCAGCGGCGCCGCTCAATCCCCACGCAGGCAGAATGAAGAAGACGATGATCCGGATGCCCACGGTGTACCCGGCCAGAGCGGCGTTGCCAAACACACTGACGATCCGCATCAAGCTGATCCAGGCGATATGCGGAACCAGCATCTGGGCGATGCCGGTCAGCGAGACGCGGAG
>Ga0187849_1005377_pt1 | contig 10152 bp, 10 predicted proteins | sample June2016WEW_4_10_2_FD_132412 | JGI IMG/M metagenome (GOLD analysis project Ga0187849, IMG submission 132412) | Peatland microbial communities from SPRUCE experiment site at the Marcell Experimental Forest, Minnesota, USA - June2016WEW_4_100 | ecosystem: Environmental > Terrestrial > Soil >... | reverse complement strand
AGCAGCCTCCTATCCCCTCATTCGCTTTGCTACGGAGCGGATTCCATCCACCATGACTCCCTGTGGACGGCGACCCGCTCCGCATCGCACTTCCGATTCCGAACGCGTTCGCTACACCGCGCCTTTATCCGGTCCGCCGGACTGCGGCCCCTTGTCTCCAATCGATTTCACCTTCGAGAAGAGCTCGGACATCTTCATGCCCGAGAGCGTCTCGAACAACGCCGGGATCTGCGCCGCCATTTTGGCGATGTCCCCGGTGATTTTGTTCATGCCGGCCGCTTCCCCGTCGCCCGTCGAGATGATGGTGATCTTGTCGACGTTCGCGAGCGGCGCCGCGAGCGCCCTGGCCACTTCCGGCAGGCCCGTGAGAAGCTTATCGACGACCGCCGCCTGGTTCCACTCCTGATACGCCACAGCCTTGACGTTCATGGCCTTGGCCTCGGCCTCGCCCTTCTTGAAGATGATGTCGGCTTCGGCTTCGCCGGTTACCCGCGTCGAAGCGGCCCGGCCTTCGGCTTCCGCGGTCAGCCTGGACTTCTCGGCCTGCGCCAGCGTTTCGATCCGCTGCTTCTCGATTTCGGCCTGCTTCAAAACGGTGGCTATCAACTCCCGCTCGACGCGCTGGATTTCGGCGTCCTGCACCAGAATTTGCTGTTGCTTCTCGACCTGCTGAATTTTGACCTGCTCGGCCACGACTTGCTGCTGCATGACGTTGGTCTGGATTTCGTAAGACTTGTCCGCCTGCGCCTGCGCCTTCTTCGAGGTCTCCATGTACTGTGCCTTCCGCACTTCGAGGTCGCGTTGCGCCTCGGCCTGCGCGGCCAGGGATTGCGTCTGCGCCAGGATGCGCTCCTGATCGGCTTGCGCCTGCGCCACGGCGGCTTCCCGCTGCGCTACCGCGCGTTTCATCGTCGTGTCGCGCTCGGCTTCGGCGGTCGCCACGTCGGCGTCGCGCTTGATGCGCGCCACGTCGGGACGGCCCATGTTCGCGATGTACTCGTTTTGATCCTTCACTTCCTTGATCGTGAAAGAGACCACTTCGAGACCCATCTTGGTCATGTCGCCGGCGCAGGTGGACCTCATGCGGTCGCCCACCATCTCGGGCTGCTTGACGATTTCTTCGACCGTCAACTGGCCGATGATTCCGCGCAGGTGGCCTTCCATCACCAGGCGGATCAGGCCCTCGCGCTCTTGGTCCGACTTGGTCAGGAACTGCTCGGCCGCCGTCTGGATCGATTCCGGATCGGACTTCACTTTGATCTGCGCGACCGCCTCGACCGTAACCGCGACGCCCTGCCGCGTGTACAGGTCTTGTTTCGGCGCGACATCGAACGACATCAGTTCGAGCGAAAGAGAACGGTAATTTTCCACCACCGGCCAGATGATGGTGCCCGCGCCCTTCACGATGCGGGTCTTGCGAAAGCCATATACGACCAGCGCTTCGTGCGGCCCGGCCTTACGGTACAGACGCGCCAGATTGATGAGTATGAGTAAGATCGCCAAGGCCATCAGGCCGGCGATGATGTAGTTGCTGTTGAAATCGAAGTTCATAAAGTAGTATCCTCTCCGGCCATTTCGGACCACGGCCGGACGTATGCGATTCCATTCTCGTATCGAGTAACCACAACCTCCACGCCCTTAGAAATTTCGGTGCCTTCTTCGCTGCGCGCCGCATCGGAATGCCGCGTGCCAGCTTGAACGAAAACGATTTCTCCGGTGCCGCCTTTGCGGATGGGAATACTCAGACGCCCGAGCACGCCGACCATCTCGTAGTCGGCGGGATCGAGATCCTCGTCTTTCCGCATCAGCACCTTCGCCAAAACCAGGAAAACGATCGAAGCGCCCGCGCAACCGGATAAAATCGCCAAGCCGAGCGCGAAGAAAAGCTTCAATCCCGTGAGCCGCACCAGCAGATAACCGGTGCCGCCGAACCAGGTCAGGAACGCCGGCAAAGTAGCGAAATTGACCGCCGGCGTTTCCGCCGACGAGTGGCCCGAGCCGCTTCCGCCCGCGTGTCCCGCGTGTCCCACGTGTACGTGCGGCGTGTGTACGTGTACGTGCGGCAGGGGCAGGTGCGGCAGATGCCCATGAAAATGCGGAATGTGCAAGCGCTGCGGCAGCAATGAAAGCACGCTCAGCGCGAAGCCTACGAAAAAACAGACTAGATAAAAATCCGGCCAAGTCATCGCCATTACGGCCGCCTCCGTTCTTCGGCCGGCGGAAACACTTCTAGAAGGCGCTCCGCCAGTCCCGGATTATCCAAAATCCTGCCGAGCAATACAAGGCACGTGCGCGGTTTCTCATGGCGCGATATTTTGAGAAGCGCCTCCGCCAGTTCCGGGTCGCGCTGAAAACGCTCCGCGCCGCCGGCCAGCCAATCGTCGAGCGTGTCCTCGGCGGTCGCCACCGCCGAGACGAGCCCGGTCGAAAAGCCTTCGGGATCGTCCACCAGATAGCCGGGATGCACCTTGAAAAAACTCGACAGCAACAGGCGGGTCGCGTTGGTAAGGTGCGGCCGCGTGCCGGATTCGATCTGCGAAAGATAGGACTGGCTGATGGCGCGTCCCATTTCCCTTCCGATCAGCAGGACGACTTCCTGTTGGGTGAGCGCGCGGTCGAAGCCGCGGAGCGTGCCTTCGATGTGGCGGAGGGTGCGAATTTTAATCCCGAGGCGCATATTGCAATCAGTAATAATAGTATTGCTATTTGCGATAAGAGTCAAGAGCGCCGTGCCCTTCTCCCGGCCACGGCTAAAAAGATTGTCCGTTCCGGGAGCAGGTGCGCGCTCATAAAACACTGTCCTGGCAGTGGTTCGGCGTTTCAATTAAATTTTATTTATTTCAGCCAGCGGACGACGTTCCTACTCCGGCCAACCTGGGGTGGACTGGCAGCGGGGACGTGACGCGTACCGGGCGCGGGCGTCCACGAATATAATCAAACAGTACCGGGTCTTCGGTAATTCGGGTTCCCGATTCGGATTTCGCCAGACGGCGGAATCAACCGGCGCGCCGGTTGCGGATGGAGGTTGCATCGAATGAAGGCTGTTGCGTGCCTGATTGCGCTCGCTCTGGTTTTTGGTGGCTGTTCCAAACCGAAGCGCATTGTGGTGGGATCGAAAAATTTCACCGAGCAAGTCCTTCTTGGCGAGATCGTCGCGCGGCACATCGAAGGGAAGCTAAGGGTTGCGGTCGAGCGGCGTCTAAACTTCGACGGGACCATGCTGGCTCACGAAGCGCTGGTCGCCGGCCAGATCGACGTTTACCCCGAGTACAGCGGCACGGCCTTCAGCGAGATTCTCAGGCTGCCTTACGAGTCCGATCCAGCGGTGGTCTTCGCCAGGGTGCAGCGCGAGTACGGTAACCTCGGATTGGAATGGATGCCGCCGCTCGGTTTCGATAACAGTTTCGCCATGGTAATCCGCGCCGCCGATGCCAAGGCAAATCGCATCGAGACGATCGGCCAGGCCGTCCAGTTTCCACCGCGGTGGCGATTGGGCGTGGGTTTCGAGTTCATGCAGCGCCCCGATGGCTATGCGGCGCTCATGAAAGCCTACAATCTTCCGCAGAGCGCCACGGCGAACATTATGGACCGCGGGCTTCCGTACCGCGCTCTCGTCGAGAAGAAAGTGGACATGGTGGCAGGCTATGCGACCGACGGAATACTTGCCACGCCGGACGTGGTGCAATTGCGAGACGACCTGCAGGCGTTTCCGCCCTACTCTGCCGCGCTCGTCGCAAGACAGGCCGCGCTGGCGCAATTTCCCGGCTTGCGCGAAGCGCTCAGCGGCCTTTCGGGCAAGTTTTCCGAACAGACTATGCGAAAGCTGAATTACGAAGTCGATGTCCGGCACCGGCCGGTTCCCGAAGTCGCAAAATCCTTCCTGCACGAGGCCGGGCTGGAGTAAAGGCGTGCCTACAGTTCCCGGTAACTCGTAATTTCCACTCCCGCCTCGTCGATGGCGGCGCGCACTTCCGGCGAAACCAGCGCTTCGAGTTCCGCTTCGCGGTTCTCTTTCAAACGCGTTTGCGCGGCGCGCAGTTCGGCGCCGCAGCGGCCGGGATGGCACATGAACTCGGTGATTCCGGGCGGAAGCCGGCGCACGAGAGCGGCGAGTTCACGCGCGCCGAATCGCCCAGTGATCCGGAATCCCGCGAAGTGATCCGTGAACCGGCAACCGTGCCGCGCGAGCACGGAACGAAAGCGCGGCCGGAGCAGGACGAGCGACCGTGCAAACGCCTGCTTCCTCAAAGGCGCGTTGCACGGAATCCCGCCGACGGGAAGATCGAACGGCCGCCGCACCCAGAGGATGCCGTTCTCTTGGGAAAGGCGCGCCACGGCGTCGAGCACCGGCGGCAGCAGATGCGTATGTTTGTGCGTATCGAGGTGCGTGGGGCGCAAGCCCGCGTCCAGGATGCGCCGGACCTGCGCCGCCAGTTCCTCGTAGATGGCGATGCGGCCGAACGCCACCGCCCGCACCAGTTCGGCGACGCTCGACGGCAGACGCTTTCCCGGATGCGCAACCGATTCGCCCTGCACCAGCACCAGGTGGCAGCCAACATCCAGGCCGGGGGTTGCGTGCGCCAGCCGGACGGCGTCGTCGAACGCCGCTCCGTTGGCCATGAGCGTGGTGGCGCGGAGAATGCCGCGCTCGAAGGCTTCCACAATCCCGGCGTTAACGTCGCGGGTGAATCCGAAATCGTCCGCGTTGACGATGAGCCTGCGCGGGGCTTCGGAGCCGGTGGATGACATACGTGTGGCGGACCAACGTCAGCGTTAAAACAGCCCCAGCTTGATCCGCAAAAACTTCTTCGGGTTCGCGCGGATGTCCTTAACCAGGCCGTGCGCTTCGCCCGAAAGCCCGTTCAGGGAATTGTAGAGTTGCGGATTAACCAGTAATTGGCCGAGCGTGCCTTCTCCGGAATTGACCTTGCCCAGCGCCGTATCCAGCTTGCCGAGAACTCCCTGGATCTGACGGTACGCCGTCTCGTCCTTCAGCAGCTTTCCCGCCGTGCCTTTTCCCGCGTTGAGATCGTCCAGCAGGCGGTGAAATTCCGCGAGGTTGGCGCGCAACTCGTCGTACGCCGCCGGATCGTTGAGCAGCTTGCCCGCCGTGCCTTTCCCTTTCTGCAAATCCGCCATCAGCGCATCCAACCGCTCGACGGAACTACGCGCCTGGTCGTAGAGGCTCGGGTCGTAGAGCAGCTTGCCTACCGTGCCCTGACTGCTCGTAATCGCGTTGGCCACTTTCTGGAAGTCGGTGATGGCCGCCATAAGCCGGTTGTAGAACTCCGGGTCCACGAGAAACTTTCCGATGCTGCCCTGGCCCGATTCCACCTGCGTAATAATGCGGTCGGCGCGATTCAGAACGGCCTGCGCGGAATCGAACAGGTCGAAACCCTTGCGTACCAGATCCTCGATTTCCGCGCTCGGCTCGGATCGGATTTCTCCCCCCGGCTGCACGGAGCGCTCGGCTCGGCCCTTGTCGATGTTGATGAATTTCGTGCCGAGCACGTTTTCGGCGCTCAACCCGGCGATGGAATCGATGGGAATGTCCTTGAGACGCGCGCGCTCGACTTGCATCGAGATGCGCACGGTGCGCTTTGGATCTTTCGACGAAGACAGTTCGACGGTATCGACGCTGCCGACGAGAATGCCATTGAGCCGGACGGGCGACCCCTTAGCCAGCGCCACCGAATCGCGCATGTAGGTATAGATCGTCGCGTAGTGCTCCCAGAACGGCTTCTGGCTGGTTAGCAGCCACACCAGCACGCCCAGGATAATCATGGCGACGATCGCCATGATCCCGACCCGCAACTGAGCCCACCTCACCTTTTTTGCCGCGGGCATGGTCTATTCTTCGCGCCTCACAAACTGGGATATGTACGGGTCGGAGGAAGCGAGCAATGCCTGCAAGCCTCCCTCGAAGACGACCTGGCCTTCGCGAAGCACCATAAATTCCGTTCGCGCCTCCGGGTGGTTTCCGCCGTCCGGGTCTACCCGTTCGATACGGCCGGTTTCGCGGTCGAATCTGGAAGTGGCCAGAAAATGGCCATCCTGGAAACGATGCGTGGCCATCACGGTCGCCGTGTTCCGCAAATCGCGCCCCTTTACGATCAAAGAAATGATTGTATATGCCGTGATGGGGTCAAGGCCAGCGGTCGGGGAATCGTAGAGCACCAGCGCCGGCTCGGTCACGATGGCGCGGGCGATGCCAACGCGCCGCCGCATGCCGCCGGAAAGCTCGGACGGGAATTTATCGAGCGTGTGTTCGAGCTCGACGAAGCGCAGCGCCTCCTCGGCGCGCCGGTGCCGCTCGCCGACCGGGAGGCCCTGCAGGACCTTTTGATTTTCCAGCGGGTAGCTCACGTTCTCCTCGATCGTCAACGAATCGAACAGTCCGCCTTCCTGAAACAACACGCCCACGCGGCCGCGGATATCGAACAATTCCTCTTCCTTGAGATCCGTAATGTCCCGGCCAAAAAGAACCACACGCCCGGCGTCCGGCCGGATCAATCCCAGCGCGGTTTTGAGCAGAACGGTTTTGCCGCTCCCGGCGGCTCCGAACAGAATCAGCGTGGCGCCGGAGGCCACGGCAAACGAAATGCCGTCGAGTGCCCTGGCATCCGCGCCGCCCACCGTTACGCGATCGAACCGGAGTATCGCTTCCGTCTGGCCCTCCGTCATCCGCGCCATCAACTATAAGCTTACGAAAACCCGCGTAATAAAGAACGTGAGAAAGAAAATCGAAACCGAGGAGACGACCACGGCCTGCGTCGTCGCGCGCCCCACGCCTTGCGTGCCGCCCGTGGTCGAGAGGCCGAAGTAGCAGCCGACCAGGGAAATAGCGAACGCGAAGAAGAACGGCTTAATCAGGCCCTGGGCAATGTCGCTGTAGACGAGCGACTGCCAAGCGGTGCTCCAGTATTGATCCGACGACATGTTCAGTTCGAAGTGCGCGATCAAAAAGCCGCCGAACATGCCGACGAAATCCGCGATGATCGTGAGCAGCGGCAGAACGGCGCAGGTGGCGATGAGCCGCGGCGTCACCAGTTTCTGAATCGGATCGGTGCCCAAAGCCCGCATGGCGTCGATCTGTTCGGTCACCTTCATCGAGCCCAGTTCGCTGGCGATGCCCGATGCGTTGCGGCCCGCCACCAGCAGCGCCGTCAGCACCGGCCCGAGTTCCCGGACAAGCGTGATCGAGACGACCTCGCCGGTTTGTCCCACGGCGCCGTATTGCGAAAGCGCCCTGGCCATCTGCATGGCCATGACCGCGCCGGTAAAGAAACCCATCATGATGACGATGGGCAGGCTGCCCACGCCAATAATGTCCATCTGCATCAGAATGTCGCCGCCATAATGGGGCGACCGGACGATATTGCGTAGGGCTTTGCCGGCGAGAACGTAGAATTCCTGCACGGCCAAAATCGGCGCCTGAACGAAATCCAACAAATCCTCGGCTCCTTGTCTCCCGATCATAACATCCGCTTGCGGGATTCAGCCTGAAGGAAAGGGAAGCGGCCAGGAGCGAGGGTTGCGTGGCGGGCGATGAGTGGCGAGTGGCCACTTTCTACTGGCCACTCACCACTTCTTATTGGCTACTAATATTTATTCGGAAGGCGGCGGCGTTTTCTTCCGGGGCCGGCGCTGGGTGGTTGTGGCGCGGGGCGTGGCCGAGCGCGTCCGGCGCGTGGTAGTACCGGCCGCGGGAGTCCGCCGGGCGCGTTTCGGCTTGGGCGGCGGCGCCAGCGCGGGCGTTTCGTTCGTTTCCGGCTGCTTCTCGTCCATTTCGGCCGCTTCGGTTTCCAGCACGGCTTCCGGCGCCGGCGGGTAGAACTCACCGCCCAAATAGACGAGCAAGCCGCGTTGCTCGTCCGGCACGACGCGCACTAGCGATTTATCCTGCGCGTAGTTGAGCAGCTCGGAAAATTCCTGGAATCCGTACTTGCCCGGCTCGAAAACCGGATGCTCGGTGCGCGCCCACGCTTCCAGATCGTCGGCCAGACAGCCGCAATCGATTTCGATGCGGTGCGTTTCGAGCACGTCCCGCAGCAACGGCAGCGCGTCTTCGGGCCGGTTGGGCGGTTCCTCCTGCTTGAAGGAAACGGCGGTTTTGCGGTCGATCACGTAGCGCCCCTCGGCGCCGGTTACGCTGATGTGGTCCGCTTTGCGCAACTTGTCGATGAAATCGGTGAACGTGCCGGCTCCATAGGCCTTCTCGCTGAAGGTCGGGTCGAGCTGCAACATGGTCGATTTCAGCAAGCCCAGTTGCGGTGTCACTTCCCGGCGTTCGAGCACTTGCAGCGCTCGTTCGACCAGCGGCATGGCTTGTGGCAGTTCGAGCGGCGCGGGCCTGTGCCGCTGCTGGCGCCTGCCTCCGCCCTGGTGCTGCTGTGGTTGCTGTTGATGCGGTTGTTGCTGTTGCGATGGCGCTTGCTGCTGCGCCGGTTGCTGCTGTTGCTGCTGCTGCCGCGATGGGCCCCGCCCCGGTTCGTCGATCAGCGTTTCAAAGCTGATGAACTCGTGGCAGTTCTTCTGGAGAATCGTGCTCGTAAAAGCGCGGCCCCCGACGATGAAGATCGTCTTGCCGTATTCTTTCAGCTTGTTGACGAGCGGAATAAAGTCGCTGTCGCCGCTGATAATGGCGAACGCGTTGATGTGCGGATGCGTGAAGGCCATTTCCATGGCATCGAGCGCCAGGTTGATATCGGCGCCGTTCTTGTCGCCCCGCGGCGTCGGAACGCGCTGCACCATCTGCACCGCGTTTTCCGCCATTTGGCGCTTTGCGCCGTCCTGCCGGCCCCAGTCCGCATAGGCGAACTTGGCGGCTATATCGCCCCGTTCTTTCAGGGCTTCCAACACCAGCGAGACGTCCAAGTCGCGCTGCAGCGTGGATTTTACGCCGATTTCAATGTTGTCGTAGTCGACAAACACGGCGATTTTCAATTTTTCGTTCATAACCTCGAGTTGAGCCCCGGCCGTTCCGGCTCGGAGCGTCCTTTATTTGTTGGCGACCGCTCAGGCGTGATGTGCGTCGCTCACTTTTCTATTTTTCCCGATGCCGTTCTCCGGAAGCGGCTCGAATATTCGAGCGGCTTGCCGGACCGGCGGCCGGATCGATGGGACGATCTCCTCGAAGGAGACGTCCACCTGGAACATCTTTGCCACGCCCTGCCGTTGAGTGTTCCGGCGTTTCCGTTCAGAACGGTCCGGCCGGAGACGACGGGCACGTCCGTCATGCCCCTCTTCGAAAGGAGCCGCATTGTTTCCGGCACGATGGCGTTACGAGCGCCCGGAAGAACCGGCAGGCCAATTGCCCGCAAGTCTTCCCTTGGCGCCGCATTCACGATCGTTTCCGGGGTCTGGCGCAGGCTCGTGCCAATGATCTCCATGCCTGCTTCCAGGAGCGCAGGGGTTATCGCTCTAGCGCCGCGGCCTTGACCATCCGGACCGGGCTCGGCAATCACTACTCGGATGCGCTCATCCATGATTTGTGCCGCGATGCGATCCATGCTCTCCCGGAAGTTCATAAAACTCCGAGGGGCGCGGCTCGCGTCCGCGGCTGACAGCTTACTCTTACAGCATACTCTTTTCTTGGGATGTTCGAGGGCACCCGCCATCTCCCGGCGGATTTTCCCCGCCGTGGCAGTGCAGCGGCCGGCTACGCTGGCGCTCATCTGGGGTTGAAAATGGGTTGCAATTGCGCTACTCTAAACGCAGTCCGGCATGGAGCATCCGGGAATTCCCACCTCCGATCACGATCCCCTATGGAAGTTTCAGGCGAGTTGTGCTTTGATAAGGTAGGCTTGCCAAAACGTATGATCCACACCGGCTCCTCGAAAATATAGACCGCATGTATCCAGGCAGACACTTTCAACCACGCAGACCCAGAATTAGAGAGAACGTCAACGAGGCGATTCGCGCGCGGGAGGTTCGGGCCGTCTTTCCCGACGGCACCGTCGAGATCATGCCGACGCCCGCCGCCGTGCGCCGCGCCCAGGAACTCGGACTCGACCTGATTCTCATCGCGCCCACCGCCGAGCCGCCCGTCGCCAAGGCCATGGACTACGGCCAGTGGCAGTACGAGAACAAGAAGAAGCAGCAAGAGGCTAAGAAGAAGCAGCACGTCATCCAAGTGAAGGAGCTGAAGTT
>Ga0187849_1005375_pt1 | contig 10153 bp, 11 predicted proteins | sample June2016WEW_4_10_2_FD_132412 | JGI IMG/M metagenome (GOLD analysis project Ga0187849, IMG submission 132412) | Peatland microbial communities from SPRUCE experiment site at the Marcell Experimental Forest, Minnesota, USA - June2016WEW_4_100 | ecosystem: Environmental > Terrestrial > Soil >... | reverse complement strand
GGCGAAGGCGGCGATCTGCAGCCGCGTGTGCAGCGTCAGCTTTTCCATCACGTTGCGCACGTGGCTCTTGACCGTGTGGGTCGCGAGGTTGAGCCGTCCGGCGATCTCCTTGTTGCTCAACCCTTCCGCAATGAGGTTGATCACCTCTCGCTCGCGCGGCGTCATCCGCACGGAATCGAGCGTCTCCGGCCGGCCGCGGGTGACCGCGTCCCGCGCGATCTGGGAGAAGAGCGTGCCGGTCATCTGGGGCGGCAGGACGTGGCCTCCCTGCGCCACCGATCGGATCGCGCTCACGAGTTCGTCGAGGGTGGCATCCTTCATGATGAAGCCGGACACGCCCGCGTTGACGAATTCCACGATGTCCTCGTGCACCGGGAGGAGATCCATCACGATGACCTTGGACTCCGGAAACTCCTTCTTGATCTGCTCCGCCACGCGCAGGCTGTCGCCGTTCCCCAATCCGAGATCCAGGAGGACCACGTGAGGGTTCGCCTCTCTGAGCAGCGCCGTGTCGCCGCCGGACTCCCCGGCGACGACCTTCAGGTCCGGCAGCTGATTCAGCAGCGAGGCAATTCCTTCGCGCACCAGACGATTGTCTTCGATGAGTGCTATTGAAATCACATTCACCGCCGCAACCGTAGGCGCCGGTCTGACCCGCGATGTCTCGCTCATGGGCCTCCCCCCCCCGTTCCGGATGCAGCCAGTTGAGTGGCCTTCCCGTTGCGCCGCATGGCGATCTCCCCCTTCAGTGAGTTTACACCGTCCGGAAGTGCACCGGATCCCTGATACTCTGCAGCTCGCGGTCGTGATAGAGCGCCGTGGGCCGCTGGTTCTCGGCTGCCGTTGACACGCTCGCCCTACGCGTCGAGCCCGCTGACCGACACTGTGGCCCGGCCGTCGCCGTGATACCGCACGCTCACTCGCCACGGCCGGCAGCAAATCTGGCAATCCTCCACATACTCCTGCTCCGCGCCACCCGCGGGGTCCAGGGCGATGTCCACCGCCTGACCGCAACAGGGACAATGGACGGTCGCTCCGGTTTCCGCGGTGCCATCGCCCAGCGGCAAGTCGCGGTCGAGGTGATCGTCGTCGTCGGTCAATCGCATGGATGCGGACCGGGGATTGGCGCCGACGCGGTGAAGGTTAGGAAACGAAATGAAAGGAGCGCCCTTGGCGGACCAGGTGGTGCTGTTGCGTCTTGTGGCTGCTCATGATGCCTTCGTAGGCCGGACGAAGAGGAAGGAGTTCGACGTGCCCGGCCTGATGGGACATCGCAATCTAGCCGGTTCTAGCAGGTTCTGCCCAAGGAGTTGCGGCGTCCCATAGCCGTTGCCTCCAAACCTGTGCGGCGCGGGCCCCTCCTAATGAAGGATGGTCCCCGCGGCCAAGCATCTGAACAGGACTCAGGGGGTCGCTCTTCCTAGGCGAGATCTATGACCTCACGCTTATCCGTCGATCCAAGCACGAGCCGGTTTACAGCATGAAATCGCTAACTCATTGACAGACCACGCGATTTCCCGGGATTGCATCTCGCAATGCCGTACTATTCCGGCCTCCAATCGACACCACGCTACCACCCCCGCAATCCACTATCGGCGAAGGCGCACCGCCGCATCACGACGTGAATCGCCACACCGCATTCCCCTCGGCATCGGTCACCCGGTGCGCGCGCACACGGAAGACGCGTCCGATGAACTCGCTGGTGATCTCCACCGGATCGTCGCACGCCAGGGCGAGGCGCCCGTGCTCGAGAACGAAGAAGCTATCGCCGTATTGGAGCGCGACGTTCAGATCGTGCAGAACGGCGATCACGGTGCAGCGCGACCCCAGCAACCCCCGCGTGACATCCAGCAGATGCAGCTGATAGTGGACGTCGAGGTTGAGCGTGGGCTCGTCCAGGAAGAGATATGTGGGTTCCCCGGCCTTGTCCTCGGCCCAGATCTGGGCGAGCACGCGCGCGAGCTGCACCTTCTGCTGCTCGCCGCCGGAGAGGGTGGGATACGAGCGCTGGCGCTCAGCCGCAAGATCGACGAGGGCGAGCGCGCGGTCGACGATCCGCCGGTCGCGCGCCGACGGGGCCCGGCCGTAGTGCGGGTAACGCCCCATCATGACGACGTCCTCGACCGGCAGCGGAAACGCCAGCTCCACGTGCTGCGACAGCACTGCACGCTTCCGGGCGAGTGCCTCCGCGCCGAACGAGCCGACGAGGCGCTCGCCATAGCGTACCGCACCTCGCGTGGGAGCGAGCAGGCCCGCAGCGATCCTAAGCAGGGTGGTCTTCCCGGCGCCGTTCGGACCGAGAATGGCGTTGAAGCGCTCGGCCCGGAATCGCACGCTCACGTCGCTTATGATGCGCGCGCCGCCGGCGTCGAACGAGACGTTCTCCAGCTCAACCATAGAACGCCACCTGGCCGCGCCGCTGCTGGCGGAGCAGAATCCAGAGAAACACCGGCGCGCCGGTCACGGCCGTGATGATCCCGATCGGCAGCTCGGCCGGAGGAATGATGAGCCTGGCGACGATGTCGACCAGCTCCATCAGGACGGCGCCGAGCAGCGCCGCGGCCGGCAACAGAAAGGTGTAGTCCGCCGACCGCAGCATGCGCAGGATATGCGGAACGACGAGCCCGATGAACGCGATCACGCCCACCATCGCGGTATCCATCGCGACCATGGCGGTGTTGATGACAATCAACTGCAGGATCAGTCGCCGGGGCTCGATCCCCAGCGCCGCCGCCTCGTCTTCGCCCAGCATCAGTGCGTTGAGCGACTTGCCGTGCCGCAGCGACCACACGAAGCAGACGGCGAAGATGGCGGCGACCAGGATCACGCCGCGCCAATCCGCGGTGGTGAACGTCCCGAGATTCCAGAACGTGATGTTGCGCGCCTGCGGATCGCGCGCGATGTACGAGAGAAAACCCGTTCCCGCGTTGCACACCGCGTTCACCGCGATGCCGGCGAGGAGCAGCGTGAACACGTTCACCTTCCCGAACGACGTGGATACCCGGTAGACGAGCATCGTAGCGCCGAAGGCGCCGGCGAAGGCGAGCAGCGGCAGCACCAGCGATCCCAACGAGAGAAACGCGGCGGCCGTGGTGCCGCCGAACACGAAGACCAGCGAGGCGCCCAGTGCCGCCCCTGCCGAGGTGCCCGCAAGGCCCGGCTCGACGATCGGGTTGCGGAAGAGCCCCTGCATGAGCGTGCCCGACACACCGAGGACCGCGCCTGTGAGGCCCGCCAGGCACACGCGCGGCAGCCGGAGCTTGAGAAACACGTTTCGACCGAGCGCATCGGCGGGGCCCGCGGCGACCCATCCGGCGGCCTCCGCGAGGTACCTCACCATCCTGGCCGGAGTGAACGTGAACGCCCCGATGCCGGCCGACGCGACGAAGGCGGCCACGAGGGCCGTGCCGAGAAGCAGATAGATCGCGCCGAACGAGAGCGGCCGCCGCATCAGCGGGTCACGGCGCCCTGGTCCTTCGGGTGGAAGAAGCCCTCCAGGCGCCGGATGGCCTCCGGCGTGCGCGGGCCGAAATACATGACGTCGGTTTCCTCGATGCGGTAGATGCGGAGCGCCCTGCCCGCGGGCGTGAGACTGACGCCCGGCATCGTGGCGAACTTGGCGGGAGAGCCATACCGGTCGAACCCGACATCGGTCGCGACGATGATGTCCGGCGCCACCTTGGCGATCAGCTCCGGTGTGAGGCGCATCATGCCGCCCACGGAATCCACCGCGTTGTCGGCGCCGGCCCAGTGAAGCATCTCATCTGCGACACCGCCCCGCTTGAGCGCTAGATAGTCGTTCGCGATCTGCCCGAAGTGGATCATAAGAACCCGGGGCCGGCGCGTGCCGGTCCATTGGAGCGTGTCCTTCAACGCCTCGGCCATCCCCTCTTTCCACGCGGCAAGCACGCTGTCCGCCGTGGCCTCCCGGTGAAACCGGCTTCCGAGCGAGTCCACCAGCGCCTCGGCACCTTCCAACGTGCGGCCGGGCTCCAGGGTCCAGATGGGAATGCCCACCTCCTGGAGCTGCGTTTGCACGGCGGCCGGGCCGAAGTTCCCGTCGGTGAGAAAGAGCGTGGGTTTGAGCGAGATGATGCCCTCGGCACTGAGGGCACGATGGTACCCGACCGAGGTGACCTGCCGGATCTGAGGCGGGTAGATGGACGTGAGGTCGCGGCCGACCAGCACGCCCTGCGCCCCGATGGCGTACAGGTATTCGTTGAGCTGTTTGGAGACGCACACCACACGCTCCGCCTGAGGAGTACCGTTCCCTCCGCGCGAGGCGCCGCATCCGATCGTGGCGGCGCATGTGAGGACCGTAGCAAGCGTGATCGAGATGGGTCGTCGCGGCATAATGGTCCCCTAGCGTGAGCGGGTCGGAGAGGAAAGTAATGCCCCTTGCCGCACGGCGTTGCAGCATTCGTCGCGACCGCCCGGAATGACAACCGTGCCTGACGCTGACGCCTGCGCGACGAGGGTCGTTACCACGGCGGTCACGCTCGGTTGTAGAAGGCACTTCTCGGTACCGGTTGGCCACTCCCGCCGGTTGAGTGGTGCCGAGTTGAACGCGCGAACGAGCTGTATTGAGGTACGGTGCCACTCTTGGTCACACTGTCTGCACCGGAGGCCGCCGCGCCTTAGCGAAGCGGTGGCTCGACCCCACGCGCCGCCGTGAAGACCGGCTCACCGAACTGCGCTACACCAAATCGCGCTATGGCGTCCTGCGCAGCGGGGGACACGAGCCAATCGGCAAATGCCCGTGCACCGACCACATTCAGATGGGGGCGGCCTGTCGGCGTGAGCTCCATGACGTGGTACACATTGAGCAGACTCGGCTCTGGCGGACGTAACGCGACCAACTCAAGCCTGTCGCGGAAGACGCGCAGCGTCGCGCGGTCGCACATGACGTAGGCCCTGTGCTCGTTCGCCAGCAGCAGGGTCGGCCCCATCCCCTGCCCGCTCTCGATGTAGTCGGGCCACTCCGGCCTTCCACCCGCGGCGCGCCACAGGGCCAACTCTCGCTGGTTGGTGCCCGAGGAATCTCCCCGTGAAACGAAGGTGGCGTGCGCCCGCGCGATAGCCAGCAGCGCCGCAGCGGCGGTCGGGCTCCGCGCGACACCGGCTGGATCGGCTGCTGGACCAGCGATGGTGAAGTAATTCCAGGCTACGACCATCCGACGCGCCACGTTACCGGTGCGCACGAACGCTGATTCGGCCGCCGGTGCGTGCGTGATGAGCACGTCGGCGTCGCCACCTGCCCCCAGACGCATACACACAGCGGTGGCGCACCCGACGACCCGCACGTGATAGCCGCTCTGGCGCTCGAAGATCGGCACGATCGAATCGAGGAGGCCGGAGTCGAAGAGGGTTGTGCCGGCGGCGAGCGTCAGATCACGCGACGCCGGTACCACCTGCGCGTGCGCCGGCAGGGCGCTGCCGACTGCCAACGCCACAACCCACGCAGCCAGCCGTTCTTTCAACTCGGGCATCAGGTTCTCCTGGGTGTAGTGGAGGGCCAGCGTCTACGGTTCGTCGCGCACGCGCAGGGCAACGACTAGCCGCACACTGCGAGTTCCGCCCCCGTCGGCGGGCACGATGAGGCGGTACGGACCCGCCGCTGCGGGCAGCGGCTGCCCGTCCCACCTCAACGATGTGGACCGAACAACGTCCGGAGCTCAGATCCGCTCATGCCGGTGTTGTAAGGACGGGAGTTCGGCTCGAACTCTCTGCCACGGGCGAGCGAACCGACGATCACGGGATCAAAGCCAGCATCCCGCACCAGGCCAGCCGCAGTCTCGAGAGCCTTCGGATCATTGCCAGCCAGCGGAATGCCAACCCGATCTCCGTCCCGATGTGCCTCCTTCTCCAGCGTCTTGAAGTACACCGTGTTGAACGCCTTGACCCAACGGCTGCCGGGAAACATCGCGGCCGCCCAGCCAGCCGAACCCTGCGGGTGCTGTGAGGCGTGGCGCGCCGCATCACCATCACGCCGTTCGTAGGCATTCCCGGTATCCAGCACGATCTTGCCCGTGAGTGACGACACAAGATCCCGCGCGAGGTCGGGAACGGCCTTGAGCGGAACGGTCAGCATGACCACCTCACCAAATTCCGCCACCTGCTTCGGCGTTCCGGACGACGCACGCTTTCCGAGCAGCTCCACGAGAGCTTTGAGGGTGTCAGGATGACGTGACGCGATGCGCACCTCGTGCCCGGCGTCGACCCACAGCTTCGCCAACGTCGACCCGATCATCCCCGCCCCAATGATCCCGATGCGCAACAGAACCTCCTCGTGTCGTGGACGGTGACGAGAACTGTCCCCGCTCCGTGATTCCCGGTTGTTCGTCCCTATAGCTCACTCAACCATGGCGGGTACGGAAGCTGGGTTCAAGATTGATGTCCCGGCCGCCCCAGAGCATGCCACAACGCCCTGAACAGGACTCAGGGGGTCGCGTTCCTGCGTTCGCGACCGGCAGATCGGGAGGGCACGCACCGGCGCAAGCTGGCGAGAGATCGGCAGGATGGCGCTTCCAGACGCGGCGCTGCCGACCCACTCGAGTCGATCGGCGCGCTCCGCAAGGTGAGCACGATCTTCAAAGATGGCGTGATGTACGATCCACACGCGGTCGCATCATCATCGCTGGGAGATCGCTGACAGCGCCTCAGCCGCGCCTCCAGAGGTGAAGGCTCGCAACCCCTTGACCAGCGCTCAGGGGGTTGGGAGAGAGTCACCCCCAAACGGTCGCCTGCTGCCCGATCAAGGGGTCGGCCTGCAAGTGCGGTCAGTCGAGCCCTGGACGTAGACGCCGACCGGGGCCGCTCCCCGCCGCCCAACGCGGTCACGATCGCTACAGCGTTTCGCGTCGTTTGCAGCCGACCGGCGGCTACGGTAAGAGCGCATCCGGCAGGTGGTCACCGCGTTGGCTTTGCTGGCGCAGAGATGTTACATGGAGAGAGACTGCGGGCCTAGCGGCGTAATGACGACGAGGCGGCACTATCAGAGATCGCTGATGGCGTGGGAATCCGGACCAGAACTGGGGCCTGCCGGCTCGTCGGGGATTCTCGCCAGCGCCGACTACGCATTCGCCAAGAGCCGGGCGAGGGAGCAGGCGGAGTGATCCATCAGTGACACCGAAACCGGGCAGAGCGCGGATCACCGGCGAGCACTTCACTCACCGATACCTCTGGAGTGTTGCTCAGACACTTGGGAGCCAAGCATCCGCCGCCGAGGAAGGCCAGGGGGTCCTGCGGCTGGCAGAGATGCTATTCACCTATCTCGCGTTTGAAGCGTACCTGAACTACTTGGGCGCTCGCCTTTGCCCGCAGGAGTGGGCGAACGAACGGGAGTTCTTCGGGAGTGGGCAGTTTCATGGGACAGTCGGCAAGGCAGAGTATCTCGCCCACCAGCTTAGTGTTGACCTGGCTCCGGGAAAACGGCCGTTGCAGACAGTGGTGGAGCTCGACCGCCGGCGGGACAAGCTCGTGCATGGCCGCACGGAGTCATTAGATCGTGAGGTGACGTTCAAGGACCCTGCCGAATTGTCGTCCGTAGAGCCCGAGATTCATACGTTGGCGGACGAGAAGTTTCTCGGGCGAGCTCTTGAAGACGTAGAGGTTTGCTGTGATGCACTACATGCCGCCGCTATAGCCAAGGTGGGGCTTCGCGCTCTCCTGGCACAGCGCGCATTTGTTGGGATGATAGCCCACCAGGGCGGGACGATTCTCGAAATGCCTTCTTAGACGTGGCCAGAACCTCCAGTATCCGCAGCATCCCCCTAGCGTTCATTCTGGATCGCGTGAGACTTTGCCGGATCCTCAATTCGTCCAGTTGCGATGAGTGTCCACAGGTGATCGCGTACAACCTGCTCAACATCCGCGGCTACAGGCCTACCGAAGAGGAATGGACTACCCTGATGAGCGCCGCGGCCGGACTGCCGCCACGCCTTGCTGGAGGGTGATAGACATGCCAGACAGATGTCGCCTATGCAACGCCACGATCACCGGCGCCGTTGAACCAACCGAGACTGGGCTACTGTTCTACAATTGTCCCACCTGCGGGCGCTACTTCATGAGCGGCACTGCAGAGGCCCTTCTGGGTAATCTCAGCGACGACGACCGCCTGCGACTCACGTTCGCGGCGCGGCAGGCGTTTGAGTCCAGAGCCCCGCTGAAGATCTTGGGGGACGACATCACCGCACTCATCGCGGGCGCGCCTCGCCCCGCCTCACTCATGGAGGGTGTGGATCGCCTCCTGCTCCTGCTCGGCAAGAGAGCCACCAGCTTCCTCGCCAAGATCGCGATCAACAAGGACCAGGACTACCCACTGCTCTTCGCGCGCGGTGCCAAAGGAATGAACGAAATGCAGGTTGTCGCCATGCAGCTCGAGTATATGGAGAACAACCCCGCTGAGATTCGGCTGACTGTTAATGGCTGGAGGCGGATCGAGGAGCTGAGGGCATCGCAGCCTGATTCACGTCAGGCCTTTGTCGCGATGTGGTTCGACCATACTCTCGATGACGCTTGGCTCCATGGATTCAAGAAGGGCGTTGAGAGATCCAACTACTTTAAGGCGGTACGCGTCGATTCGATCCAGCACAATGAGAAGATCGACGATCGCATTGTTGCGGAGATCCGGCGCAGTGGGGTTCTTGTAGCCGACTTCACTGGCGACCGCGGCGGCGTCTACTTTGAGGCAGGGCTCGCTGCAGGACTCGGCATTCCTGTGATCTGGACCTGTCAGGACGATTGGAAGAAGAAGCTCCATTTCGACACGCGCCAGTACAATCACATCATCTGGACTACCCCGGCCGACCTTGCAGATCAGTTGCACGAGCGGATCTCGGCTACGGTTCTCCCACGCGACTGGAATCGTTAGCCTTCGAATGGAGTGAAGGCGATGCCGAGAAGCGGCGTGCAGGCCAGCGGTCCCACGTCAGTAGCAACCCACTGCTGGGCTAGCATTCACCGCGACCTGCTGTGTCCCGCTCGTGGTACATAGTGCCCATGCCGCAGAAACTGAATCGCCCCATCAGCGTCGCGATTGCGCTTCGCCTCACCCCACTGTGTTCCTTGTTGGCGGGCTGTGCCCATTTCCAGCTAGCAGGCTATCGGACCGTTCCAAATGAAGCTCCACGACGCGCTGCGGTCGTTGCCGAGAGCCTGGTCAGCTACGGTCCGTTAGAGGTCAAGAGCCTTCCCTCAACGGTATCTCCGGTTCTGCGGGTCTCGTTGGCGAAGACAATCGCGCGGACGGTTCGCTATGAGGCCAGATCACACCAAGAAGCAGTCTACACGAGGCAACGTTCCAACATCGAGGCGAACCCGTTGTTCTTTGGAGTGTTCAGCGCTCTGCCGCTTCTCGTTTCACGCAACCATGCTCTGCTCTTCCTTGGGCTCGACGCCGCCTACGTTCTGGTCGTACCGCCTCCGCCACTAGATTCTCAAGCCCAGTCTATGCCTGGCTCCGACGGCGTGCTGGTTTCGTTTCAGAAGGAGGTAATTCAGGTACCCGCTGCGGGTGAGAGCCTGGCAGCTGGGGCCTCCGGTATCTTCCTGACAGATGCAAGTGGAATCGCGTTTCTCCATGTCAACCCTTCGATGTATGACTTGGGACTGAGGATAAGTCACGTAGGTGCCCGTGACTCGTACATCGTGCGAAGGGTGCAGCGAACCCGAACCACCACGGCTGACTGGCTGGAAGGTGCGCGACAGCTTCATCTCCGCGCCGAGGCAGCCAAGGCCGTGTGGGACTTTTTTAGGCTGGCATCTAGCGGCTTTGGTGCAGAACCGGTCCTATTGACGGTGGTTCTCGATTCCGGGCTGGGATTGGTCATCCACTACGCGATCGAGAAACTGGGCACCCAGATAGAGCCGTACTATGACTGGGTGGTGGTAATCGTACAGTGATGCCGCGATTGATCCCGCAACCAGCGAGCTGTAGGGGAAGGAAGATCCCAGGGAGGAAACTGGGGGACCAAGTCTCAAGAGCCGAATGCCAGACAGCCTAACTGGTTGTCTGGCATTGGCTTGCTCTAGTCGGGACGGCGGGATTTGAACCCGCGACCCCCTGAACCCCATTCAGGTGCGCTACCGAGCTGCGCCACGTCCCGTGCGCGGGGAATCTACAACCGCCGAGGGCCCGCCGTCAGCGGGCCTG
>Ga0187849_1005373_pt1 | contig 10153 bp, 5 predicted proteins | sample June2016WEW_4_10_2_FD_132412 | JGI IMG/M metagenome (GOLD analysis project Ga0187849, IMG submission 132412) | Peatland microbial communities from SPRUCE experiment site at the Marcell Experimental Forest, Minnesota, USA - June2016WEW_4_100 | ecosystem: Environmental > Terrestrial > Soil >... | reverse complement strand
TCCCTTCTACTCATCGTGTTAAAATCGTTCACACGGAAACTCTAATATGCAGCCTCAATTTCAAACAGGCACCTATGTTCGCCACATAAGATATGGTCCAGCCCGTGTCGTTGAGTCTCTTTCGGATCACATTGTTCTTAGCAATCGGCACGGCGAAAAGTTCCGCGTCAACCTGGCCTTAGCTGACAAGGAACTCATGCCAGCGCTGCCTGACGGCTTCGTAGCTCTTCAGTACCATCGCGATATCACCTCTGATTACTTAAGAGATAACATTGAAGACGCAGTTGTCCGACTCATGCGCGACCTTCACCGCGTCTCGATTTCCGTCAAAGTCTTGAAGAATGAGTTGGCTCCTATCCTCGCACGCGACGGATTGCGTTGGTCTTTATGGTGGAAAGCTGCACGGAAGAACCTTTCATCCGCAAGAAAGATTGTTGTCGACCCCAAAAAGAAAGGAGTCTACCTGCTTCAAATCGACCAAGCTGCCACTTCGCGCGAAACCTGGGCAGCACGTATTCAGACTACAAATGATTCTCAAAGTCTGCTTCTTTTAGCGCATGAGCTCGAACTTCTCAATGATTCTGTAGAGAAGGAATACATTCGCGGCTTGCTTCTCGAAAAGACTATCGCACAACTTGAATTGTCGGAGGCTCTGACCCGACCGTATACGGAATATGTCCTTGCTCTATCCCGTCTGATTGACGGCCCTGACAAAACTAACCGCGAGAGAGTCTCTGCGTCTTTGGAGAAAGTCGATTTCGCAAATGTTTTACCATCTCGTGAGTTCACTGAAGATCTCCAGGTCGCTCTCGTCAAGGTCAATAAGTATCTGCCAACAAAGGCTACGGAGCTTGCGCGATTCTGCTTCACATCTGCTCCCCGCGATGTTGCAGGCAAGGCTTTTACGATCCTGAACAGCGAGAAGAACCGCCATTTTCTCAAGCAGTCCTTCTTCGAGTGGCTTGGAACTCCGACCCTTCAATTGACGCCGAACAGCGAAATGTTTCTGGGTCGCGACTTTCTGAAACATTTGAGGAAAGACGATACCGCACGCTTGTATGAGAGGCTATTGACTTTGCCTAATCCAAGCCCGGTCGCGAAGAGATTCCTGAGTGACCCAGAAATGACTGGGATTGCACTCAGCGTACGTGGTGCAGGCAGTGCCCTCGGAAAAGCCATGCTCTCGGCGAAAAGCGTAACAGCCGAAGCAAAGCAACGGATTGTTGACACAAGCGGAGAGCCAGATACTCTCTTCGATGAATTAGTTAGAGAATATTCTCCAGACTCCGAGGCGGCTCTCATACGCTGCCTTTCGAAGATGCAAATCCACCAAGGGATTGGCTCCTGGCAACCGCTCATGTCTGTGTTGGAAAGAGGGCAAACACCTGATCTTGCGCGGCAGTTGGCGATAAAGATTCGCGAAGAACTGGATTCAAACGCTGCTTCCCCACTGCGGCTCGTCGAATATGCAAGCGATCTCTATGGAATTGCGGTAAATCACTATGTTGACACGATCTCGACTCTAAATAGCGCGGTAACAAAGTTTGTCTCCGCTCTCAGTAGTGATTCAACGCAGAGTTCCAATGAACTCTTGCGCAACGCCATTCAGGAACGGATAAATGGAGTTACGCAGTCCGCAGCTGAGGAGCGGGATAAATATCGCGGCGAGTCTATAGTGTTGAAATTACATGTAGAAGAGGCGCAGAAAGAAGTTTCTCGACTCAAGCACCTAGTTGACATGCTCAACTCCTCAACCTCTCAAGCGAAGGAAGATATTGAGATCACAGCTGCGGCAGAAGCAATTCGTCCTTTTATTCTGCTCATTGATGATTTAGAGCGACAGGCAAGTGGACACGGACAAGCCTCTTTTGAGACCCTCCTTAATCAGCTTCACACTGCAATGGCGCGCGCGGGGGTGGAGAGAATAGGTACGCCCGGTGAGATTGAATCTTTTGACCCTTCACTGCACGAGTTACTGGAAGAGCCAGAAAGATCCTTTTCGCGAGTTAGGATAGCGCGTTCAGGTTACCGGTTTCGCTCGCAGACTTCAGGATCGGTGATCCGTCGCGCGCTCGTTAAGCCCGAGAAAGGCGAAAACAAATGATTCACCTCGGCGTCGATTACGGGACCGCGAACACGAGGGTCAGTTTCTACGACGGTTCTTCCCTGCCCAGACCGCTCAAGATTGCCCAAGGATCAAGCCTCATTGATACAGTGATGCCCTCATCGTGCTGGGTTGACCCTGAAGGGAACGTTGTTGTGGGAGAGGGAGCATTGGCTCGCCCAAACCGTCTTAAATTCATCAAACGCTACTGGCAGGCCCGGCGTGAGGATGAAGTTGAGCAAAATCCATGGCGGAACGGTCACTTAAATATAGGAGGTGTGGATTTTACTTGTGAGCAAATGGTGGAGAAGGTCGTGGGTGAAGCGATCACCCGAGGGTTATCAGCATTGGGGAATCGTAAGGTCCAAACAGAAGGATTCACTGCAAACATAGTTTGCCCAGTGACGTTCGATCGTGACCGCAGGCATTTACTAGCAAAGATTCTGACTAACCGGGGCGCTAAATTAGTAACGCTTGGAAATGTTATTGATGAACCTCTCGCTGCTGCGGTTCTTTATGGCCGCGTGTCTGCAATACCCCCTGTAAATAAAGACTTGCTTGTATTCGACGCCGGAGCCGGGACGGTTGATCTTGCAATCGTCCGCTACGAGGAGGAAAGAGGACAGAAAACGGTGACTGTCCTAGCTGAGCAGGGAAGATGCCAGGCCGGCGGAGATCTTGATAGGGCGATGGAGCGTCTTTTACTCCAAAAGATTGCTGAAAGGACAGGCGTCGCCGAAAGGGCATCAATCTACGGGGCATACAGCGGTGACCTCGGAGCTGGGCGTGTCGCGTTCGAGGACGATTGCGAACAGTTGAAGATTGATTTGTCGAAACGCCCTGAGACCGTATGGGTCAAGAACAACTTCCTAAAACAACCAACGCTCGATATTCCAATCACTCTGACTGAATTCGCAATAGAAGCAGCGAGCGTGTTGGATACGATCAATGGTGCAATCCAATCGCTCTTGGCAGAAGCGAAAGCATTCGTAGAGAACTTTGACGGGCTTGACTTAGCAGTTCTGGTCGGGGGCACTTCCAAGTGTCCGACTATTCGTGACACGGTGAAGAGACACTGTGCTCAGACGATGTTCGTTGAGAATCGAGGGTTTTTTGACGAGTTTCTCGCTACCGTCACAGGGGTCGGCTTCGATAAGGACTTCAAAGATCTCATCATTAAACGACCTCCTTACACAACCGAAATCAGAGTTGTCATGCGTGACAATTCAACGCGTACGATTACGGTGAGTAAGGCGTTCGAAGCTTTTGACTGGCGATTGTCATTCGTGACTTCGGTTCCGTATTTTGAGGCAAGTCAGAGGTTCGAGAGTCCGATTGAAACGGTCGAGGTGAATTTCATTTCGACAAACGGTGAGATTCTTAGGGCCAGTGAGGACCATCTGCCGCCGACGGCATTCAGAGGAAACAGGCAAATCCGTGCCCGCCTAGACATAAAAGGGCGCCTGTGCATAGATTCGGACGGGACAAGTAGAACCATACAGACACCCTATTTTGCGCAAGTAGGTCTGAATCCTCCCCGCCCGTTTGATCGCCGCCACCTAAACCTACCGGACATCCTACCTGAAGAAAACTGACCGCAACCGCGGACACCACAATATATGGCCAAGGGGAAAGGCAAATCAATTCAAGCTGCTATCGAGAGCTGTTCTGCCAAAGCCGCCTTCCGTTTATTGCTCTGCCAATCCTGGGCACGGAGTAGCTTTTCCAACTCTAGTAGCTTCACTGGGCGCAGAATGACCTGCGCTTGACTAGCACCTGTAACCGGTTCGCGGAGATGAATCGCTTGATCCGATGCATTTGGCGCAAGGGTCGGGTAAAGAATCACGGCCTTGCGCTCGTTTCCGTTCTGTCCGAGCGCGTAGAGCGCCAACTGATACAACATATCGCGAGACAACGGCTTTTCCCAAAGGTCACGATATTTTGCATCTAGAATTGCCTCGATCTTCCGATCGCGCCGAATCACGAAATCAGGCTTTTGAACAGGGGCCCTTCGATTGCGCGGGTTTCTATCTGAGTCGTAGTGGAACAGCTCGCTCAGGCGGCATTCGTCCTGGACCTCGTAACCTTCCAGGTAGTCATGCAGAAATCGCGAGATCAATGCCTGAAAGAAGCGATTCATATCAAAAAGAAATCCGGGAAGCAGCACGCGATCCGTTGCCCTATCGAGCGATACACCCTCGGCTTGGAGGAGCAGCTCAATCAGGATGAGAGCTGGTCCGTAGGCAGTCGTTCTGCGATCTATCGTTTTCTGGGCGTCGCCTAGGATGGTCGGGCTGAGTTTCCTGAGCGAGACGATTGCGCTCAAGGTTTTGATGAGGCGAATGAGATGCCCTCGCAAATCAACGTTTCCAGTTAGCCTCGCGGCCTGTACCAATCCGGCAAGGACCACCTGGTTTAAGAGGGTATCTTCGGTCCGGGGATAGTGGGTGCACGGCAGTACGGCTGCCGACCTGTAACGCATGCCAACTAAGCGATGAAACTCGATCCTGCCTCGAGGATTGGCCAAGTCTGCTTGAACCCGCTCATACTCTCGATGTACACCGCGTACCAGCAACTCGGCAACCTCGGCGGCCAATTGGAGGATAAGCAAGTCTTGAAACGACCATTTCTCCGAACCGTACCCAACCGGGTCATATAAATCAAGATGACGAAGACCATAAGCGTACCGAAGCAGGTTCAGAAAAGGTGCATCGGGGAGTTTAGGACGAATGGTAACGGTCACTTCTCCCAAGACTAAACGCCCTACAAAGGATGTAGCGCGTAGTTCGAGACCGCGTGCCAGTTCCAGTACTTCGAGGTAGCCCGCACTGGTTAAATGTTCGGCCAGTTTACGGTTAGCGTCGTTCAAGAGGGTGCGCTCGGCAAGGACGCTACCCTTATCCGGTCGCAACGGTTCCCACTCATAAAGCGTTACTGCCAGCCCGGTCACTTGTCGCCACCATCCCGTTCAAGATCTTCCGATTCTTCTGGTTCTTCAAGGACAGGAGGAACTATGGCATCTGGAGATGTCCCGATTTCCGGCGTTGGCGTAAGCAACGCCTGCACCAATTCTTGGCGACGAGGTGGCGCGAATAACTCTTCGCGGATGCGTTGCTTTGACTCATCAACCATATCCTTTCCAAGGATCTGTGCCAGGGCACCATAGTCTTCATAACAATACTCTTCAAGTAGTGGAATGATATCTTCGGCGAGAATGCGAACGAATCGTAGAAACTCCGTCACCGGCTTGCCGTCTTCCAGTAGATATGCATGACCGATTTGTAGATTTCGACTATCGCGGCCCAGGTGCTCACGGATTCGATCGTTCAGTGCGCTTAGCCATGGGCCGAGAGGGATTGAACCTTCAACGGAGGCGCTGCCAAAGACACTCGTGTCCGGCATCAATTCCACGAATCCGAATCGCCGCCGCAGAGCCGTATCAAGTAACGCGATGGATCGATCCGCGGTGTTCATGGTGCCGATTACGTACAGGTTGGCGGGCACGGAAAAGCTTTCTTGAGAAACAGGCAGGTTGACTGTAAGGCCACGCTTATCGAGCTCGAGTAAAGTCAAAAGCTCACCAAAGATCCGTGGGATGTCACCGCGATTGATTTCATCCACGAGCAGGAAGAATTTCTGATGTGGCTTCTTTTGTGCGTCGGAGCAAATCTGTTTGAAGATCCCATTACGGAGTTGGAAGATCAGGTTACCTGCTTGGTTTGAGTGAGGCCGGAATCCTTCCAAGAAATCTTCATAGCCGTAGGCGGGATGGAATGTGCAACAGCGAACGAGACCAGGTTCCTTGGCATTTCCTTCTACTTCCTTTTTCTCTTCAGCCGACAGTTCCTCAAATAACCGCGTGAACACTCTAAGAGCTGCCAGGTCGAAGGCTGTCTTCCGCGCCCAAAAGGTTTTCCCCGTCCCAGGAGGACCGTAAAGAATCGCCTGTCCCTTCCTTTCAAGAATTGCTTGTATGCGGCCCGGAATGCCTTCAAGGCGCTTTGTTTGCGCTCTCGTCTTCGCTGCTGGCTTGGGCGCAAGAGCTGCGTTTCCATCGAGCAAGTGCTTTTCGATTTCGACAAGGTTATTCTCGTGTCTCCCAAGTTCAAATACCGTGGCCAGCTTCCCTTCCTCCGGGGCCGGCATGTTCCAACTGGCAGTCGATGTCCACTCCACTGGACGACGATGCGGAGCCGGTTCGCCAACATCATATCGATATGGCCCGGTCACCCGACCCAGCCCGACCACGGCCTGGCCATCTGCCGCCACTGCCACATCGCCTTCTTCAATCCTATTAATGAAATTGCGAATCTCCCCAGCTTTACGAGAGAGAATCTTGGGGTCTTTTGGATATTCCACTTCGAGCTTCTTTCGGATCAGTTCCTTGAGGTCGTCGTGGCTGGCGAGCGCGGAAAGATCACCGAGCGATCCCCATCCAATCGCTATAAACCCACCATCACGCATTGCCGGCCAGACGCTCTCTTTTTGACCCAATCGAGTGCCAATGCGCCAGTAGGCGATGGGATTCCCATTGCGTTCATTTAATGCTGCGGTGAGATGGTTCATCGGCCACCTCAATTCGGTTGCCATGCGCACGAATCGTCCAGCCGCCACATAAAGTCCCTTCTGCTCCGGGGGCAATTGCAGCAGCTTTATGAGGTGGAATCGCTGCCAACGGTGGTTGTGGTAATCGTCGAGCTTATCCGGAAAAAGCAAGCTAAAGTATTTGTGTCCCCAGGCCAAATTGCTAACGTCGGGCGCCACTTGAGTCAGCTCTTCTTGCAACTGCCGGTAACGCAAATCATCCGCATTGGCAGGAAGCTTTTCTAGTAAAGCTACCCCGGCGAGCAATTGGTCGCGATGCTTGCGTGCAACCTTTACAGCTTCATCTTGGGAAATGTTCTCCTCGTTCTGCGGGTTGCCCGTGACCCACTGGCCAGTATCCTTACGCCGAAACAGGCCGAACTTGTGAGCGCTCCCACCAGCGATGCTACCGAACCTATGCCCTGGAAACTCCGCATCGTTCTTGAACTCCAACCAGTAAACAAGGCTTTCCTTGTTGCCATGCGTGTGCATAGCCTGGAGCAGCGCCTCGCCATCCAGCGATCTCAGCGTGTCAGGACCGAATCGGTTTCGGAAAGCTGCGTAGCCCTCTTGTAATCGCTCAGCAGAAAGAAGTTGACCTCGGCGTGCGATAGTATCAAGAGCAGTACGGAGTCCTTGTTCAATACGGGGATCCAAGTTGTTCATGATTTCTGCATTCTCCCGTTCTCCTGCAATATTGCACTCAGCGATGTCAGCTTCAACAAGCCGCGGAGGCAATATCGCACGCTAGCCTGATGGTGCCCTCCGAAATCTTACATCATGATGCTATGTAACTCCTGATTCCTAGGTTTAAAGCAGAGAATCTGAGCGCTGATGGACGATAGCCGCAATGTACCTTTATTCGTTCTTTCGTTAGTCATATCTTCACCTATCGTGTAATATCGGATGAGAGGTCATGGCGGAGGTCGAATAGATGCATACAATCACCTTCTTTCCCTTGGGAAACGCGGACAGCTTCAGGATTGATCTTGAATCTGGCAAAAAGATATTGATTGACTACGGCAACGAGGGTGACCCAGACGACAAGGAAGACAAGCGAATAGACCTGGCCACCACGCTTAGGGAGGATTTGGACGCTGCGAAGCGCGATTATTTTGATGTTGTAGCATTCACGCACCTCGACAAAGATCATATTTGTCGTTCATCCGAGTTTTTCTATTTACGACATGCGCAAAAATACCAAGGGGATGGACGGATCAAGATCAATGTTTTATGGGTCCCTGCGGCTGCTCTACTTGAAGAGAATCTAGAAGACGAGGCTAGGATCATCCAAGCCGAGGCTCGCTTCAGGCTTAAGGAGAAGCGGGGCATTCGCATATTTTCTCGTCCAGAACGCCTGAAGGAATGGATTGAAGGGCAAGGGTTGCGATTTGATGAGGTGAGTCACCTTGTGACTGGTGCCGGTAAACTGGCACCAGAGTTTTCCAAGAACTCCGACGGCATTGAGTTTTTCGTTCATAGCCCTTTTGCAGAGCACGTCGAAGATGGTGCACTCCTAGATCGCAATGAGTGCTCTTTGGTGCTGCAAGCAACGTTTTTAGCTGAAAATACTGAAACTCAATTTATGTTGAGCGCAGATACAGCACACGAAATATGGACGGCTATTGTGAACCAAACCAAATGGCACAAGAATGAGGCACGCCTTAATTGGGATGTTTTCAAACTCCCCCATCACTGCAGCTATAAATCGATTGGACCAGATAAAGGTGCCGAGATTACCGAACCGGTTCCAGAGGTTGAATGGCTGCACGGGGTACAGGGAAACAATGGTTCGATTATCGTTTCCACAAGCAAGCCGATTCCTTCTGACGACGAAGATGAACAACCTCCTCACCGCCAAGCAGCAAACTACTACCGAAAGCTCGCGAGGCTTAAGGAAGGTGAGTTCAAAGTTACAATGGAACATCCCACGGAGTTCCGGCCAGAACCCCTCGTAATCGAAATCGGCGGCTCCGGTGCAAAAGTCAAGAAATCGAGCCGCGGCGCGGCATACGTAATTGCAGGACAGTCAGCCCCGAGGGCTGGATGGATATAGGAAACACAACTTTCCTTCAATTTCCAGGTGATACACAGGTCCGGGCCGAAGATCTCTCGGGACCTAAGTGCAGAGCATTTGCGTTGGCCGCCCAAAAGACACCTTTCGTGAAACTGATCGAGTGCCGTTGTGACTCGAAGCGCCCTGCAATTGAGATCGTGATTGTTGAAGTAGAGGTCGAACGAGGGCAACACGTCCTTTGTGATATACGCCGAGTAGAACTGCTGGCAATTGAGTTTAGTAAGGATGACCAAGAACCACCTGCGGTATTGGCTCTCAGGTCTGATTTTCCCAGAGTACCCCACCTGAATTCTCTTGAAAATGACTTACCCCGAAGTCTTTGTCTCTATGAGCTTCCTTATTCTGAGGTAAAACTTCGATGGACTCCCCGGACTTTTATTGAGTGGGTGAGAATGTGGCTGGCAAAGACGGCGGATGGGACGCTTCACCCCACAGATCAGCCATTGGAACCTCTGCTGTTGCTGAGGAACACCCGGTTGATTTTGCCTCGCGTTCTCCAAGATGCCCAACCAGATCAATTAGAGTTTGTAGTAATACAAAAAGTGGAAAGCAAACTTCATTCCACTTTCTACGCGTACGCGGCAAAAGAGGTAGAGCGGGAGAGTAAACCAAACGGAGTTGTATTGTCCCTAGTTGGGGCGCCGCACACACACGGAGTAGTGGAGAGACTCCCAACAGACCTAAGGCAGCTGCATGCATTGGTAGGAACAATCGGTATTAACCTGATGGGATCCGTGCGGCAGGCGGTTCGGACGGCTGTAAACAGCAATACATTCAAAGATACGGGGCATACGTACCTGGTCCTTCTAATCAGCTTTCCAAAGCTCCGACAGGCACACGGAAAAAAAGAGACGGTCGAGCGCTGGGCTTTCATGTGTACGAAAACTATGCAGGAGGTAGGCGAAGCTGTAGGAGCTCTGCAGATTTCGGATGGCAAAGCAGGCTATCTACTTGCCCCAGATAAAACGAAGACCGGGGATAATATCCCGGTATATGTTCTTCAACCTCATTTCAGGTTGTCGCGAGAAGCTGCTTCCCGCTACAGCGGGATAGTTCCGAATTCTCAGCATTTCACTTTTGTTGGCCTGGGCACACTAGGCTCCCAGGTGTTTTTGAACCTCGTTCGGACCGGTTTCGGCCAGTGGACCTTGATAGACAGCGACATTGTACTTCCGCACAACCTCGCACGCCATGCCCTGGTAAACTCCCTGGGTCTTCCAAAGTCCGAGGCCCTTGCCAATTTTGGAAAACTAGTCATCGACGAAAACGCATTGGCAGACGGAATAGAGGCAGACATTTTGTCCCCTTTGGCCAAAGGCGACCCTAAAATGGAATCAGCGATGGCTCGTAGTGCTGGAATTGTAGATTGTTCTGCTTCTCAGGCAGTT
>Ga0187849_1005372_pt1 | contig 10156 bp, 9 predicted proteins | sample June2016WEW_4_10_2_FD_132412 | JGI IMG/M metagenome (GOLD analysis project Ga0187849, IMG submission 132412) | Peatland microbial communities from SPRUCE experiment site at the Marcell Experimental Forest, Minnesota, USA - June2016WEW_4_100 | ecosystem: Environmental > Terrestrial > Soil >... | reverse complement strand
GATTGGCTGCATGTCTCGGTCCCGATCACGGGACTGGTCATTCCCGTGATCCTGCTTCTCATCGGTATCCTTCTGCTCCAAAAGAGCCGAAAAGGTAGTTAAGGGGCGGAATGGACAAGACCGGCACCGCGGTCTGGGACAGGATCGACATCTCTCTGAAACAGTGCGTCGCCTGGCGGTTTCCCTCGCGTAGCATCTGGGTGGAACGGGTGGACAACGAATGGCACGTTCTCTCCCTTGCCCAGGAGGGTTGGCGCAGCGGGATACGTCGGGAGCCTGTGGCCAGGTCGCAGAAACCCGACTCGTCTCTCTGGCGGCACTACCTGCACAAGGAGATCGGGCCTGTTCAGCCCGTACCCGTGCTGCCGGACAAGCCCGTAGTGGTCCGGCCCGACAGGTCCCTGACGCTGCTCCCGGGACAGGACGCGCTGTTCTTCCCCGAGATCCCCGTGTGGTTTCGGCTCTGCACCACGGTGCCGCGCAAGCTCGTGATCTTCGAGGAAGCCATCGCGGTCCTCACCAAGACATGGTTCGGGGATCCGATCACGGGGGAGCTGTGCTACGGGCTTGCCACGCGTCTGCACCAGGGAATCGATTCAGTGGACCCTTCCGCGTACCTGGCGGTCTGCCCTCTTTCCATCACCAACGATTCGGAAACAGACCTCGCCTTTGAAAAGATCTGCCTCCATGTGGAGAACTTGAGCGTCTTTCGCAGCCAGCGCAGGCTGTGGACGAACAGCTTGAACGTGATTTTCCGTGGGCCGGACCAGGGCACGCAGATCGAGATAGACCGCGACCCCCCCGGATTCGAAAAAGGGCTGGCCCTGTTCGCAGAGGCGCGTCAGCCGGCAGCGGGCTGGAACATCAGGAAGACCTTTGGCATCCTGAAGTCCTTCACGGACTTCTGAGGGAAACGGCTCATGTTCACCCTGCAGATTCGGACCTGGATCACCTCACTTTCTCCGGACGTGCTCTCCAGGGGCCTGCGCATTGTGTTGACCCTGGTCATAGGTCTGTTCCTTGTGCGGGTGCTGGCCGTGGTGACCCAGCGCTACATCATGCGCAAGTCCACGGCGCAGCGCCAGATGATTGCCCGCAAGGCGATCAGCTATTCGGGGTTCGTTCTGGTGGCGGTCTCCGTGCTCGGCGAGCTGGGGGTAAAGCTTACCGCGCTTCTGGGGGCCGCGGGGATCGTGGGGATCGCAGTCGGATTCGCCTCCCAGACGAGCGTGTCGAACATCATCAGCGGTCTGTTCCTTATCTCGGAAAAGCCCTTCACCGTCGGAGATGTTATCCGGATCGGGACCACCACCGGCATCATCCAGTCCATCGATCTTCTGTCCGTCAAGATCCGCACCTTCGACAACATGTTCGTGCGCATCCCCAATGAGAAGATCCTCACCTCGGAAGTCACCAACATGACGCGGTTCCCCATCCGAAGGATGGACATCCTGTTCCAGGTTGCCTACGGTCAGGATCTTTCCCGCATCCACGAGCTGCTGGACGAAATAGCTCGCGTCAACCCCTGGAGCCTCGACGAGCCCCCGCCTGTCATCATCTTCAACGACTTCAAAGATCCGGGAATCGAGGTCCTTTTCGGGCTGTGGTTCACCCAGTCAGACTTCCTGCAGCTGAAAAACTCGATCATGAAGGACATCACCACGCGGTTTGACGCGGAGGACATCCGCTTCGCTTCGCCGAACCGGGTCATCCGTGTGGTGGAGGGAAGCCTCACCTCCTGATGATCTGCTCGCGTCGCGGACCCACCGAGATCCATCGGATGGGGACCCGGATCTTCTCCTCGATGAACAGCACATAATCCCGGGCCAGTTTGGGAAGCTCTTCGAAGGCGCGGATTGCGCCGATGTCGGTCTTCCACCCGGCAAACTCCTCATACACCGCCTCAGCGGAATCCAGCAGGCGCGAGACCGGGAAGCGCGTGGTGGTCTCTCCCCCGAGGCGATACGCCGTGCAGACAGGGACGGAATCTCGGTAGCCAAGCACATCGAGGTTGGTGATGGCAACTTCCGTGGCCCCCTGGACCCTGCAGCCATATGCGGTTGCCACGCAGTCGAACCAGCCTACCCTGCGCGGCCGTCCCGTTGTCGCGCCGTACTCCCCTGCGTCTCCTCCGCGCTTGCGAAGCGCTTCCCCCTCCTCGCCGTGCAGCTCGGTGACGAAAGGACCGGCACCCACACAGCTGGAGTATGCCTTGGTGACGGCCACGACGCGCGTGATGGACCAGGGGGGAATGCCGGCGCCCACGGCGGCAAAGCCCGCAAGGGGTGAAGAGGAAGTGGGATAGGGATAGATCCCATGATCGGGATCGCGAAGAGTGCCCAGCTGGCCTTCCACAAGGATGGTTTTCCCTGCCTCCACGGCATCCTGGAGGAGCATCGTTGTATCGGTCACGAACGGCGCCAGCCTGTCCCTGAGCTGGGTGAGCTGGGCTACCGTGTCCTCCAGGGACAGCGGCGGCTTTCCGTAGAGCTTCTCCAGCAGGACGTTGCGGGAGACGAATGCCTTGGAAAGCCTTGCCTTGACAATGGCCGTATCGAAGAGCTCGTTCACCTGCAGGCCGATCTTCAGGCACTTGTCCGCGTAGAAAGGCGCGATCCCGGATTTTGTGGAGCCGAAGCTCTCCTTTCCGAGCCGCTCCTCCTCCAGCGCATCGAAGAGGATGTGGTGCGGGAGGAGAACCTGGGCGCGCTCGGATACCCGGACGTCGGGGCGCGGAACACCGCGCTGCAGCAGCGCGTCGAACTCTGAGAGGAGAGCGGGGACGTTGACGGCTACCCCCGGGCCCAGGACGTTGATCACGTTCGGGTAGAACACGCCCGAGGGCAACAGGTGCAGGGCGAACTTCCCGTACTCGTTGATGATCGTGTGGCCCGCGTTGTTGCCGCCCTGGTAGCGCACGACAAAGCCTGCTTCGCGGGCAAGGTAGTCGGTGATCTTCCCTTTTCCCTCGTCGCCCCAGTTCGCGCCGACAACGGCAGTCACGGGCATTGACTCCTCCTTTCACAGGTCCCTGCGGGACGGCGGGCCATGGTACACGATACCAGCGCGCAGGGAAAGCTCATTGAGTGGAGCTGCTTCCAGGGGCGGCCGGCTGACCCTGGGGAGCTGAGGCTGGTGCGGCGGCCGCCGAAGGGGCTGCCGGGGCAGGAGTTGATGGCGCCGGCTGCGACGATGACGGGGCACCAGGCGAGCCAGGCTGTGCGGACGGGCCGGCCGCCGCAGCGGTCCCGGCAGAAACGGGCTGCGGCTGCTGGGCCTGCGGTGGAGAGCGCAGGGCATCAAGTGCGTCCTGGAGCTGGGGGAGGAAGAGCGATCCGGGATAGTCTTTGATCCCCGAGGTGAGGAACGCTTCCTGCTGCTTCGGGCTTTTCGACGCTGAGGCGAGCTGCAGGAGAATGGCGGCCTGGACGTCATCAGGGCGCGCTGAGACCCCTTCGTTTCGCAGGTAGACGTCGTCTGAAAGCACTTTCTGCTGCGGATCATAGACGCTGACGTGAATGAACTGCATCCCGCCTGAGTCAGAATGGATGGCGAGCAAGGTCATTCGCGGGATCGTGGCAGTGGTGGCGGCAGTATTTCGCGGCACGCTGTAGATGATCACCTCCGTCGTGGTGACCGCAAGGATGGCATTGGACACCACGAGGTCTGCCCGAACCCAACCCTCCGCCCCCGTGTCACGCCGCGCCCGAAGCAGATCTCTGTCCTTTCCGTTCAGCGTGACATGGCGGGTCTGCCCCGTGAGGGCAAGCTTTTCTCCCAGCTGGACGCTTCCTTTCTGGGTGAGCACCGTGCCCGAGAAATCCCACAGGGCGAGATCCGGCACCAGGGAAAAACAGCTCTTGGAGTCCGCGATTGCAGCGGCAGGAGGCTCGGGGGACTGGCTTTTCTGGCAGGAGAGAAGGAGAAGAGCCGAGGCGACTGCAGAGGCGACGAACAGAGCGCGTCTCACGATCCACCTCCGGTACACAGGAAACCTGGCGGAACGCTACCCCCCGGGCTTGCCCGTGTCAAGGAAACAGGACGCCTTGGCCTTCTTTAGTCCATGCGCTCAGTTCGCATAAGAGAAAAGCGGGTCAGTAATGGCGAAATAGTCTTTCGTATCTGGCGTTACGTAAACTTTGTGATTGCTGTCTACCATGACCTCACCAAGACCAAGCTTGCTGCCCAGCCTGATGCCGTCTGTTTTTCCCATACAGAACAGGGCCAGGCCGAAACCGTCTGCGTCCATCGAGGAGCTTGTGATCACGGTCACCGACACAAGGCCGTTGTCCGCGGGATAGCCGGTCCGCGTGTCCATGAGATGATGGTATCGCTTGCCATCCTTCATGAAGAAATGCTCGTACACCCCTGAGGTGACCACTGTCTTGTCGATCACGCGCGCTATGCCAAGGTAATTCCCCCGCCCGGCTCCCGGGTCCTGGACTCCAATTCTCCATGGCTGCCCGGACTGCCCGTGACCCATGGCGAAGATGTCTCCACCAAGGTCGATGATGGCAGACCTGACGCCCCGTGCGGACAGAATGCGGACAGCCTCGTCCGCGGCGTAGCCTTTCACGAGCCCGCCAAGGTCAAGCTCCATCCCCGGCCGCTTGAGGAAGATGGTTTTCGCTGCGTCATCGAGCTCCACGTCGCGCCAGTTCACCAGCGCGCGGGCGGCAGCGATATCCGCCGGTTTCGGGACCTCGGGGTTGTCCTTGTTGATCTTCCAGACCTTGATGAGCGGCCCCACGGTCGGGTCAAAGAGCCCGTTTGAAAGCCGGGCAAGCTGGAGCGCTTTCTGTGTCACCGTGAAGACATCGTCTGTCACGTGCACCGGCCCCTTGCCTGCAGCCGCTGCTATTGCATCCAGCTCCGAGCCGGGCACTCCGACGCTCATGCGGCCGTGAATCTCGCGAAGGCGTTGGAAAGCGCCATCCAGGGTCTGCGTGTCCGCGTGGTCGTACAGCGTGATGGTGCAGGTGGTCCACAGGATTTCCTCAGTATGCGAAAGGGGGGCGCGCTGCGCGCAGCCAAGAGCCATTGAGCCGGCCACAACGACGGCAAGCAGGTGAGGGGCGCGCATTCTCATTCCTGGTCAGCAAGAAGCCTTTCGGCTCCCTCCCGAAATGCAACCGCCGTGGATCGGTAATCAAAACCGACGATCACGCTCAATCCGCCGTAGAGGGTCTCATGGAGGAAAGCAGTCAGCAGCTTCAGGTAGGCCCTGCCGTTGATGCGGGATTGCGGGTCTCGAAGGAGAAGATCGGGCAGCTTCAGCGCTTCCGCGATGGCCGCTATCTGGCGCACAAGGATCTGGTACAGGGCCTGCAGCGTCTTGAGGTAGCGCGTCCTGTAGCCTTCATCCCCCTCCACCAGTGTGCGGATCTGCCGGAAACGGTCCCGCACCATCCTGCCTTTCTGGTTGCGTCTCCGTGGAATGAGGCCCCTGATCAGTCCGATCAGGGTCCGTGACTGGTAGAGCTTATACAGGGAGAAGTAGAACAGCAGCAGCGCGCCGTGGCTGCGCATCACTATGCTCCTGCGCGCGGCCCTGTTGGCAGTGACGAGAAACCGGCCCAGCTCCCTGTCCACGGCCCTGTCCTGTTCGGGGTTGGCTAACCCGCCCATGGCCCTTCGAGATACGTCGATCTGCCGGATCCGGTCGGCCAGGAGCCCTTCCAGGCGCACCAGTTCATGACGCAGCGCGCTGCCTTTGACCCTTTCCAGGAAGGTCTCAAGCACCCGCTGCTCCGCGGGGGAGAACTGCGCAGCCCCGGTCTGGGTCCCGATGGGCTCTACCGCGGCAACAATGACTTCCCGGAGGTATGAGCCGAACCGGTCGATGTAGTCGGCGGGTCTGCCAATGACGGGATGACGCTGGGCATACAAGGTGAGGACCTCGCGTACGCCGCGCGGAACGTTCAGGCCGCGTGAGGCATGGGAAAGCAGCCTGCCATGGACATGCTGCAGGCTGTCCTTCATGCACGAGAGGACGTGGAGGACCGGGTTGGGCTCACCCTGCAGGAGGTCCAGCGCAGGGTCTTCCGGGATGAAAGCGAAATCCGACAGCAGACTCCTCTCCCGGGGGGAAAGCCTTTCCGAGGGATCCACGAACCTGTTGTAGTTGCCGGCAACGTCGGCGGGGTTGAAACCGTCCCTGACCACCGAGGAATACCGATTGTGCCAGATGTTGATGGCCGTGCCGGGATACAACCTTTGGACCTCTTTGACGTACGCGCCGGCCGACGCATGTGCGGTAGGCTCGGGGTTTGTCACCAGGACCAGCCGTTTCATGAACGGAAGGTAGACGAGGTTGTCCTCGTAACTCATCCCAGCCGGCATGTCGAAGATGAGGAGATCGAAAAGCCTGTCCACGTCCTGCAGATGGAGGCGATAGATCTTTTCCAGCATCCCTGCGGCCTCTCCGCGGGCCAGCTTCTGAAACGGGAAAAGGATTTCCAGGCCTTTGAACACGGGCATCTGGTATTCGGCCATGCCTTCCCCGCTGCGCGTGGCCAGCCGGGCGCCGCCGGTGAACACCTGCTCGGAGTCCTGGAGGTCCAGGAGGGCTGCGACGTCAGAAAGAGGGTCCAGGTCGACAAGCCCGACCCGCATGCCCTTTCGCGCGTAGTAGATTGCCAGGTTGCACGACGTTATGGTCTTCCCCACGCCTCCCTTGCCTGAGCTGATGGCGATGGACTTGCCGATGACACTGCGCAGAGTGGCGCTGTCAGCCTCAGTCATGATGGATCGCACGAGGTCCTGGAATGGCTGCGATCCGTTTCCGGTTCTTTCAATGGTGGCGCGTTCCACGGTTGCATGATAGTGCATGTTTCGCGATAGTGAAAGGCGATCCTGCCTATGCGCAATGCCTGTATTGCCTTGCTCAGCGACTTCGGGTCCCGCGACGTGTATGCGGGCGTGATGAAGGGTGTGATTGCGACCATTTCGCCCCGCGCGCGTCTGATCGACCTCACCCATGAGATTCCTACCGGAGATGTGCGCCAGGCCGCGTTCCGCCTCTGGCAGGCGCGTCCCCACATGCCGCCGGGCACCATCTTCCTGGCCGTTGTGGATCCCGGGGTGGGAACAAGCCGTCGGCCCCTTGCAATCCGTTGTGAGGATTTTTCCCTTGTCGGCCCGGACAACGGCATCTTCACATACCTCCTCGGAGCGCGGGGTGCAGAGCGGCCCGTGGAAATCACGAACTTTGACCGCCTGGCCTGGCGCCGGGCGCGACGGCAGAGCAGCACGTTTCATGGCCGTGACGTCTTTGCCCCGGCTGCGGGACTTCTTGCCCTGGGGTCGGACGTCGATGAGCTGGGACCCGAGGCGGGCGATCTGGTCAAGATCCCTCTGCCACGGCTTGTCTGTCTGGAATCCGAAGAATCGCTCCGCGGGGAAACGATGTTCCAGGACAGGTTCGGGAACTATGTGACGAGCATCGGCGCCTTGGCTCGGGCGGGGGATGTGCTGCGCCTTGATCCATGGGTTCCCGGCTGCCCGTCGCTGACCCTTCCGTCTCCCCGGTTGCGCGTCCAGCTCGGCGACGGCCGCACTCTGCCCCTCGTGCGCGCGTTTGCCGATGTTCCCGTTGGCTCTGCGCTTGCCTATGTAGGCAGCGACGGCCTGCTGGAAATCGGAGTCAACCAGGGAAGTGCCGCAGATTCTCTCAGCCTCACTTCGGGCATGGAGGTCGTCTTGGCCTGGGGTTGACCCCGGGCTCTGCCGCTCCCTGTTTTGACTGACCACCTTCTCTTTCAGTAAGTTTACTGAACAGATCGGAATAGTCATGAATCACACGACACGTGTTTACAACAGTATCGTCGAGATGCTTCCCGATGAGGCAAACCCTTCCCCCATGGTACGCCTCAACCGCCTGGCGTCAACGGACGGGCTGCCCTTGTACGCCAAGTTGGAATGGATGAACCCTTTCGGCTCCGTGAAGGACCGCGCTGCGTTTGAGATGCTGCGGGACCTCGAGGAGAGGGGGGCTCTGGAAGGCGGCAAGGGGATAGTCGAGCCGACCTCAGGAAACACCGGAATCAGCCTTGCGGCCCTTGGCGCCGCGCTTGGCCATCCGGTGCGGGCCGTGGTTCCTGAAAGGGTCCCGGACGAGAAAAAGGCAATTCTCAGGATCCTGGGCGCGGAGCTCGACGTTGTCGCTGACGCGCTCTGCCCGATGCCCGGACAGAACGGCGGCGGCACGATCAACCTGGCAAAGACTCATGTAAAGGCGCGCCCGGACAGGTACGTCATGCCCAACCAGTACGAAAACCAGCAGAATGCCCGAGCGCACTTCCGCACCACAGGCCCCGAGATCTGGCGCCAGACCGAGGGGAAAGTAACGCACCTGTTCGTTTCCCTCGGCACCTGCGGGACGGTCTCGGGAACGAGCCGGTTCCTCAAGGAGAAGAACCCTGCCATCAGGGTCATCGCGGTTCAGCCCTCCCAGGGACATGACATCCCGGGGCTGCGGAATGTCTCTGAGCTGGAGGTCAGCGCGCTGTACGATCCATCGCTTATCGATGAGATTGTGGAAATACCCTTTGAGGTGGCGTATGCCCGGGTTCTCGATCTGTGCCGGCAGGAGGGCCTGCTGGCAGGGCCGAGCTCGGGGCTCATCCTGGAAGGGGCGCTTCGCGCGCAGAAGCAGGGCGCCGCAGGTCTGGGGGTGATGATTTTTCCGGACGGGCTTTTCAAGTACGTGGAGCATATCGCGAAACACATACAGGGCATTGCAGAAATGGCCCAGGTATAGAGGAAGGAGGATCTCATGCCATACGCTCATCCCGAGGTGCTCGTTGAGACCGACTGGGTGAAAGAAAATATCGGCAAGCCGGGGATCAGGCTTGTGGAAGTGGATGTCGACCTGCAGGCATACGAAGCCGGACACATTCCGGGGGCCGCAGGCTTCAACTGGCAGAAAGACCTGCAGGACCAGCTCTCCCGTGACATCATCAGCCGTCAGGCTTTTGAGAAGCTCCTCGGCGGAGCAGGGATCTCCCCGAAGGACACGGTGGTGCTCTACGGGGACAACAACAACTGGTTTGCGGCCTACGGCTTCTGGCTGTTCAAGATCTACGGGCATGAGAGCGTGCGGCTCATGAACGGAGGCCGGCAGAAGTGGCTCAACGAGCAGGACAAGCCTTTCACCACCGACAAGCCTTCCTTTCCGCCCGTGACATATGCTGCCAAGGCTTCCAACGAGGCTCTGCGGGCCCGTCTTGCCGAGGTGATGAAGATTAGCGGAAAGCCAAACCCGAACCTGGTGGACGTGAGGAGCCCTGATGAATACACGGGGAAGATCATTGCGCCGCCCGGCATGACCGAGACCGCCCAGCGGGCTGGGCACGTCCCCGGGGCGGCGAACGTTCCCTGGAGCAGCGCCGTGGACAAGGACGGCCGGTTCAAGAGCGTGGAAGAGCTCTCCGAGATCTACCTGAAAAAGGCCGGGATCGATCCGAAGAAACCCGTGATCGCCTACTGCCGCATCGGTGAGCGGTCGAGTCACACGTGGTTCGTGCTGAAATACCTCCTGGGAATAGACACCGCCAAGAACTACGACGGCAGCTGGACAGAGTACGGGAACGTCGTGGGCGCGCCGATAGAAAGGTGAGAGCCGCGGGCCCCGCCCCGGTCTCGGAGGAAAGGGCCCGACCATGGCAGGAGCGCAGAAGTTCTATCTCGTCACCGGAGCTTGCGGCGGGCTGGGATCGGCCGTGACAGACATGCTTGTCGCAGGCGGGGCTTGCGTATTCGCCGCTGACGCAGACAAGGGGGCCCTCAGTCGATTTACCCTGGCAGATCGCGTCCGTCCACTGTCTTTGGACGTGAGGGATTCCCTTTCCCTCCGCGCAGCCTGCACGACAATCCAGCAGTCTGCCCCGAGCCTTGACGGAATCGTCTGCGCGGCCGGCATTTACGTCGGAGGGCCTCTTCTCGATGTGGCCGAGGAGGAGATCCGCAGGGCCCTGGACGTGAACGTGATGGGCGCCGTCCTTGTGGTGAAGGAGCTTTTCCCCCTCCTCAAGGAGGGGAGCAGGCTGGTTTTCCTGTCCTCCGAATCAACCCGCGCGGCGCTGCCCTTTACAGGGCCGTACGTCATGAGCAAGCGTGCGCTGGAGGCGTTTGCTGACACCCTGCGGCGCGAGCT
>Ga0187849_1005369_pt1 | contig 10159 bp, 8 predicted proteins | sample June2016WEW_4_10_2_FD_132412 | JGI IMG/M metagenome (GOLD analysis project Ga0187849, IMG submission 132412) | Peatland microbial communities from SPRUCE experiment site at the Marcell Experimental Forest, Minnesota, USA - June2016WEW_4_100 | ecosystem: Environmental > Terrestrial > Soil >... | reverse complement strand
GCTGCCCTGAGAAGGAGATGGGCGAAAGACGGAGAGCCGTCCGGCGAGCTGTGAAAAGTCCACACGGCCAGGACAAGAGAAAGCAGTAAAGCAATTGCTGAATGCAGGCGCGGACGCATGGCTGCCCGGGCTTCAATGTAGCCGCGCCCGATCCCTTGCGCCAAGTCACGAGCCGAATCGCTCAACAAGCTGGTCCAGCCGAAGCACCCCGTCATACTGCCGCCTTGAGCCGGCAATGCTTCCGCACAGGAGTTTTCCCGTCTCCCCGCCAGGGTCGCCCAATGAGGAGACCACGATGTCCGCCCTGCTCAGGTCCTCTTTCGCGGTGTAGCCGTTCGGAGTCGCCACGACAAAAAGACCCGCGTCCTTTGCCGCTTCTATTCCGATCTGCGAGTCCTCGATGACGATGCATTCCCCCGCACGCAGCCCTGCCTTGTGAAGGGCAAGCCGATAGATCTCAGGGTCCGGCTTCTTGCGGGTCACCACGTCTCCTGCAAGCACGAAGTCGAACCTGATGCCCCGGAGGATTGAGGCAGTAACAGCGAGCGCGACGCGGGCGTCCGAGGTGGTGCACACCCCCAGGACGAGCCCCTTGCGGTTGATCTCCTCCATGAGCCGCCTGACCCCCGGCCGAAGCGGGAGCCCCCCCGACTCCAGCATTTCGATGAAGATGTCGGTTTTCCGTTCGTGCAGCCGGGCAATCAGCTCATCCTCGGCGCCGCGAGCCTCCGGCGCCCCGGATCCCGGCGTACGAAGGAAGTGGCGAAGCCTCTCCTTGCCTCCGGCTATCTTCAGGAGCTCCCCGTAGAGATCCACGTCCCACCTGGCCGGCAGGCCGAGCTCGTGGAAAGCTCTGTTGAACGCCACCCTGTGACCGTCGCGCTCCGTGTCGATGATGACGCCGTCCTGATCAAAAAAGAACCCGCGGATACTGCTCATCACGCCTTCCCGGCGCACCCCAGGAGGTCGATCCAGGCGGTGACTGCCTTCCGGGTGGCGTCTCTCACCGCGGAGTCGATCCTGCCGGGATCATATTCGCCGGGATGGTCCTGAATGTGGCGGCGCGTGGTATCGACCAGGACATGTTTGAGCTCCGTGGAGACGTTGAACTTCGCGCCTCCCCGCCTGATCAGCTCGAGCACCGTGTGCTCAGGAAGGCCCGTCCCTCCGTGGATGACCAGGGGCGTGGGCATGCCGCGCGCGTCCAGCTCAGCGCGGATACGGGAGAGCCGATCGAAGTCCACCCGGGGGTCCGGTGTCGTGTAGATGCCATGCGCAGTCCCGATGGCGGGGGCAAGAAGGTCCACGCCGGTGCGCTGGACGAACTCCACGGCGCGCTTCGGGTCGCACAACCGCGTCTGGTCCGTGACAACCGCAGCCTGGTCCTCCACGCCGGAGACGGTTCCCAGCTCACCCTCCACGGAAACATCGCCGATCGCGTGCGCGTGGCCGCACACGGATTTCGTCTGGCGGACATTCTCCTCGAAAGGGAGCTGGGAGGCATCGATCATCACGTTGGTGTATCCAGCTTCGGCGCACGCCATGCAATAGGCGGCCTCCGTGCAGTGGTCAAGGTGAAGGCAGACGGGAACCGGAGCCGACGCTGCGAGGGAACGATACAGGGCAACCAGAACATCCCGACCGATGCTCCGGGAGGGCGTCACGGAGGTCTGCAGGATGAGGGGTGCCCTCCGGTCCACGGCCGCCTCCACCACGCCCTGCATCTGCGGGAGGCTTGTCACGTTGAATGCGCCCACGGCATAGCGCCGGGCGCTCGCCTCCAACAGCATCTCTCGCGCGCTTGCGACGGACATGCGTTGATCCTATCACCAATGGAGTCTATACTCTCCCGCCAATGCGGGACTACGCGCTCATCCAGAGTGACAGCGATGTCGCCTCTCTGGCCGCTCACCTGCGTGACTCGCGGTGCGTCAGGGCGGCCGTCGACATCGAAGGGGAAAACAACCTGCACTCCTATGGCATCCGCGTCTCGTTGATCCAGATCTTCGAGGGCAGACGGGCGTACGTGATCGACGTTCTTGCGCTCTCGGGCCGTGGGGCACTCGCCTCCCTCCTGCAGGAGTCGAGCTGGTTGAAGGTGATGTATGACGCGGCCAATGACCTCCTTGCGTTCCAGCACGACCTGGGCTTCAGCCCTGCCCCCATCCTCGATGTGGCGATTGCCGCGCAGCTGCTGAAGAAACCGGGCGGCCTTTCTGCGCTTTCCCGCTCGGGGCGTTCCCGTTCTTCCAAGGACAGGTTCCAGAAGGCCAACTGGATGCGCCGCCCTCTGTCGGAGGACCTTCTGGAGTACGCGGTCTCCGACGTGCTCGGTCTTCCCGATATTGCGGATGATCTGCTGGCAGAGCTGGCCCAGAAAAAGCTCCTGGCTGAGTTCCTCAAAAAGAACTGGGAGAGGCAGAGCGCCACGAGAAGCTGGGACCCGCTGGGAAATTACGTGCGGATACCCGGCTACCACCGCATGAAATGGGAGGACAGGCGCCTGGCCCGTGTTCTCTGGTATGCGCGCGAGTTCTATGCCATGCAGTTCAACCTGTCGCCGGAAATGGTTGCATCGAAACAGCTCCTGAGGCGCATCGTCGATGAGCGCGCGGGCGACGCTGCCGCAATTGTGCGGCTCCTCAATGAAGGCAGAAAGCGGGAACCGATCAGCCTGCGGGACTTCTCAGCATGCCTGGAGAAAGCCCAGAGGGACGCGCCCGCGCAGGAGGTCACAGGCAAATGAGGTTTCCCCCCATCATCTCGGCGCTGGCAGGGTGACACGTGAAGGCAATGAGCTGCTTGTCCCGGGCGAAGGAGCGCAGGGCGCCGGCTGCCGCCTTTTGACGTTCGGGGTCCATCTCGGAGAGCGGGTCGTCCAGCATGAGGAAGCCATCCGTGTCACGCAGGAAAAACGACGCCATGGCAAGCCTCAGCGCCAGTGCCAGCATATCCCGCGTGCCGCCTGAAAGAAGCTCCCATCCAAGCACTCGGCCGCTTGAATCCGCAAGGCCCCGCGGCAGGGAGCCATCGAGGACCACCGCGGCGTGCCGACCCCTGCTCATTGCCCCGATAAGCGGCTCCAGCGCCGAACGCATCCCGGAGATCACCGCCGTATCGCTCCTTCCAAGCAGCTCGTCAGTCACGGCGCTGATTCGCTTGAGCGCCTGTCCCGCGCGAAGCGCCAGGTCGAAATCCCGGCCGGCAAGCGCAAGGACATGCGCCAGCTCCTCAGAGGACTGCTCTGGCGCCCGCCGTTCCAGGTCCCTCTTCTCGTCGGCGAACCTCGCCTTTTCCTCCGCGCGCTTCCGGGATTCCTCCCGGGCGCGGTCATACGCGCGAAGGAACGACTCTGGGTCCATGAATCCCGCAGGAAGAGGGGCGCATTCCTCGAGTCGGCGTGATATCTCCTGGTCCTGGACCCGGGTCTCGGCCAGCCGGTCAACTGCCTTCTCCAGCCTGCCAAAACGCCCTGTCCAGGTGTCCAGCTGGACCGAGATGCCACGAAGCTCGCGGCTCAGGGCTTCGCTCTCGGACTGAAGCCGGGCAAGGTCTGCGCTGACCTCCGCAAGGGACCTCACGGACCTGACAGGACCCAGCGCAGCCACGCTGGCGTCCAGCTCTTCCTCCGATTGTCCGCCCAGCTCCTCGCGGAGATTGTTTTCAGCCGCGCTGACTGCTGCTGAGTTGACTTCCGCGATGCGGGCTCTCTCCTCGGCCTCCTCCACGCTTTCCACGCCACAACGCTGCAGGAGCTGCTTCAGCGCTTCCCGCGCGGCTGCCTCCTCTCGAGACGAGGCCAGCAACCCCGCGTCGCCGGATCTGACCTCAATCTCCATCTGAGGTGAGACAAGCCGGATGCGGCCGCCGGCGCGCATCTCCACGATCTCACCCGGGGCAACTCGCCTGCGCTTCTGCTCGCCGAAGTCCTCCTGCAGAATGACCTCGAGATCAGTCCGGCCGGCAAGGCTCATGGTGAGCTTCCCTGCCTCCACACCGGCCTTGAGCGTCGCTGCCGCATGCGCAGCCCTGCGAATCTCCTCCATGTCCTTTCGGGACAAGGTTTTTGCGGAAAGGGCCGCCGCGCGCGCTTCCTGGAGCTGCGCCTTTCTGCGCTGGACCCGGGCATGCTTCTCTAGTAGGGCGCGGCCGTCCTCCTGCGCCCGGGCTTCCGACGCCTCCGCTTCCAGAGGCGCGCGGGAGCTGCCAAGCGCCTCCAGCTTGCGCTGAATCTCAGAAGCCCGCGCCTCCGCCACCGGCCACTCCCGGCTCACCGTGCGCAGCTCCCTCTGCTCCAGCTGGATGGCAGTGTGCTGGGCCTCGAGAGTGCGCCGATTCCTGGCATCATGCTCGGCTTTGAGGTTGGCCGCCAGGAAGGTGTCCGCCGCGGCTGCCGCCTGCTCCACGGCGCGGAGCCTGCCGTTCACCGCATCCAGCGCGGTCTCGTACGCCACCGCCTGGGCGTGCTTCGCCCGGGCCCCTTCGCGCGCGTACCATGCTTCGAGGATGGCGCCGACCTCTTTCTTCCATGGCCTTTCGATCCCCCGGCCGGCCTCAGGCCCCTTGTGAATATCGTCCCAGTGCTGGAAGGTCTCCTTCACCTTGCCGGCCAGGAGGCTGCGAAAGTCATCCACGGGGATGCCGCCGGTCTCCAGCACCGTGCGTCGGAGCATATCGGTGAGGTCAGAGACAGCGCCTCCGCCGTCCAGGCGCAGAGACTCAACCGTTCTGGCGAGCTCGGCCTGCCCCGTCATGAGGACCTTCCAGAAAGTGCCCTGCCGGACGGGAAGCGCCTCCTGAAGTCTTTCCCTGATTCTTTCTTCGTCGACAAGGGTCCCCCCGCCGGGCAGCCGGAGCTCAGACTGGGCGTCCGCGCCCCACTGCCTCCTGAGCACCCAGGTGCCTTCGGCTGTCAGGAACTCCAGCTCCAGCCGGGCCACGTCTCCACCGCCGGCGGGAAGGAAGCGGGCCATGAGCTTGTCGAACTCGGGCTTCTTCAACCGCGTTCGAAGGAGGGAGCTCCTGATTGCGGAAAAGAGCGTCGACTTGCCCGCCTCGTTGGGACCCAGGACAACATTGAGCCCAGGGAGAAACCTGATCTCCCTGTCGGAGAAAAAGCCGAAGGGGTGGACCCGCAGCCTGCTGACAATCATCGCCGCGCCCTTTCCAGCAGCTCCTGGGCAAGAGAAAGCGCTTCAGCGTCCCCGGCCTCTACGAGCCTGGTAAGGAGCTGGTGGGGAAAGGAGCCCTGGGGATACTCGCGGTCAATGGCTTCAGGCGTGATTTCCTCAGAAAGATCCGTTGTCCGAAGCTCGCAGTGGAGGAGGCTCTCAGAAAGGCGCTGCCCGATCTGACCGACCTCTGAAAGCACGTCCCGGGAAACTCTCCCTGTCAGCTCGGCGTGAAGCAGCGTCAGGCCCGCGCCGGGCCCCGCATATTTCTGCAGAAGACTCTCCAGGTCTGCCAGGCCCTGCACCGCGACCGTCTCCTCCACGAACCGGAGGCTGCCCGTGGGCACCTGCGCGGCGGTCACCCCCTGGGGCGAGACCTGGAGGTGCCATGCCGAGCCCCCGTGTGCGCAGTCAAAACCGTCCGGCTCCGGAGTGCCCGGATAAAAAACCCTCTCACTGCTGCCGGTCCGCGCCGGGAAGGGCAGGTGGGTATGGCCGATAAGCCATACCTCCAGTCCCATGGCCAGGAGCTCGGCTCTTTTCATGGGGTAATAGCTCTGGTCGAAATCAGGGGAAAAGCCTTCCAGGCTTCCGTGAGCCACGCCAATGTGGTGCGTCACGCCGGGATCGCGCGGCGTCTCCCGCACCCACTGAATGGCATTCGATCGGGAATGCTTCGATGTGCAGGGTCCCGGGTACAGGCACGCATCCAGGTCATGGCGGGCAAGGGTGTAGACGCGAGGCTCATCCAGAAACAGGATCTGCTCCCCGCATGCGGAGCGGAACGCCGGCCACAGCCCGTCCCCCGGAGCCAGGTAGTCATGGTTTCCTGGCAGCACGGCGACGAGCTTTCCGGAAAAGGAGGCGAGCGCCGATGCGGCCCGCTGGATGTCCTTGCGGGAGACGGTGATCCTGTCGAAAAGGTCCCCGGCCACCACAAACAAATCGCAGCGCCTGCGTCCGGCCTCTTCCACCATGCGCTCCAGGCAGGTGAACCGGGCCTCTACCAGCGCTGCCTGGGACGCCTCGGGGTAGCCGGCGAACCTCATCCCGAGGTGGAGGTCCGATGTCAGAAAGACCGAGAGCGTCACGGCGATGCCCCCGGATGACCGCTTACTTCTGCTGCGGGGCCGGCGCCGCTGCGGGGGGTGTGACCTGCGCCAGCTCTTCCTTGGTGGCGGCCCGGATCTTCACGATCTGCACCTCGAATGTCAGGTCTTTGCCGGCAAGGGGATGGTTGAAGTCCACGACCACCGTCTTGTCCTTCACCTCAGCGATCTTCACCGGATAGGGCCCGTTGGGCGTCTGCACGACAAAGCGCTCTCCCACCGTGAAGGCGGAGTCTTTGGGGAACTTCTCTTTGGGAACCTCCTGCAGGGCTCCCTTGTCGTACTCTCCGTACGCATCGGCTGCCTTGATGGTGACCGTCTTCTTGTCACCCACCTTCATTCCCAGGAGCGACTTTTCCAGGGCGGGGATCAGCTTCCCGGCGCCGACCATGAACTCCAGGGGCTTTTCCTTTTCCGACTGGCCGAACACCGAACCGTCCGAGAGGGTCCCCTTGTAGCTCATCTGCACGACTGCCTTGTCTTTTACGGTAACGGGCGCGCACCCGACCACCGCCAGGGCAAGGAGGATGAGCGCGACCCGTCCAGCTGTCAGTTTCATGCGCGTGAGCATAGACCCCTTTTCCCCCGGGTACAAGTAGCGTACAATCCCTGCCCGCATGTTCCCCGTCGCCGGGCACTCCCCCCACCTTCTCACGCGGCTTCGCGACTTTCGTCTCTACGTGACAAATCCGACCTTTGCCAATCCCGCCTGGGAAGAGGCTTTGGGGCATGTGCTGATCCTCCGTTTGTCCGCCTTTGCCGACGTGGAGCGGTCCACCCCGCATCTCTTTCTGGCCGGGGAAGTCCGCCGCGGATGCCGCTCCGCATTCATCGACATGGCGTTTCTTCCGCGGCGCGAGGATTCTCTCCTGATGGAGCAGGCCGGCCTTCCCCTAATCCTGGGAACGCAGTCTCATCGCCCGCTGGGGGATTTCGATCTGGTGCTCCTTTCCAACTCCTACCTCCTGGAGCTTGCCAACCTGCCCTTTCTTCTCTCTCATTCCGGCGTCCCGCTCTGGTCCCGCCAGAGGGAGCAGCAATGGCCGCTCCTGATCCTGGGCGGCTCGAATGCCACCGCCTCTCATGCCCTGGTGTCTGAGGACGGGGACTGCATGGTGGACGCGATCTTCTTTGGCGAAGGGGAAGGGGTTGTCGCCGGAATGGTTCCGAAGCTCCTGCGCGCTGACCGCCCTGTGCGCAGGAAGCGCCTGGCTGAGATTGCCGCGGAGACCGACGGCCTGTGGCAACCGGGCGGCGAAGCCCGTGAGATTCACAGGGCCCGGTGTGACGTCGGCGCGGCTGCCGCGGAGCCTTTCCAGCAGCCTGTGCTGCCTGGAGCAGAAGCCACCACGGCGCGTCTTTCCATCACACTGGGCTGCCCCTGCCTGTGCTCCTTCTGCTACGAGGGTTACGACCGCAGGCCCTTTCGGGAGGTCCCTGCGGAGGCAATCGTGGCCGCTGCGCGACGGCTGAAGTGCGAGGCTGGAGCGAGCACCCTGGAGCTTGCAAGCTTCAACTTCAACACTCACTCGGAGCTCGCGCGGCTCCTGATCGCGCTGAACCGGCTGTTTCTGCGCGTGAACCTCATGAGCCAGCGCGTGGACATCCTTGCCCGCACCCCGGGGCTCCTTGACCTCGAGCTGGCCGCCGACAAGCGCACTTTCACTCTGGGCATCGAAGGCATCAGCGGCAGACAGAGAAGCTTCCTGCACAAGAGCCTGGCTGACGCGGACATCAGGCGCGCCATGGAGGCGGTGTGCAGCCGCAGGATCAGGGAAGTGAAGCTTTTTTACATTCTCACAGGCAGGGAGACCGGGGATGACTTCACCGAGCTGGCCGGGTTCGTGAAATGGCTGAAAGACCTGCGCCGCAGGGCCGACGCACCGCCGCGATTTGTCTTCAGCTTCGGGATGCTGGTTCGCATGCCTTTCACGCCGCTTCGCCACGACCCGCCCGTCCTCTCGGAGCTGCTCTGGCGACCCCTTCTGGGCAGGGCGAAGTCCATCTGCGAGACAAACGGCCTGGAGTTCCGCCTTTCCCATCAGTGGCCGGAGTATGCGGCAACGCAGGCGCTGGCCCTTGGGGATCCCTCCCCGGCCGAACTGCTGGTCCGCCTGTCTGAGAGGGGATGCGTTTCCGGGGAAGGCCTGCCCCGGGACGCCGTGCGGGATGTCGAACAATGGATCGAGGAGCATCGCGAATGGCTGCTTGCCGAGAAGCCGCAGGACTACGGCTTTGCATTCTCCTTCCTGGACACGGAGAACAGCAGGAAGGCGCTCTTTCGGCAGTACGTCGGGGCAAAGGCAGGAAAGGACGCAGGCTACTCGGGGGATCAGAACCGAAGCGGTGTTTCAGCGGAGAGCGTGCGGGAGCTTGCCGCGATAACGCAGGCCAAGCACAAGCTTTCACCCGTCCATCGGGAGGCCGCGTTTCCCCGCGAAGCGGCGGGGCTGGGGACCGAGTGGAAGGAAAGCTGGCTCATGCGCCGGTTCCTGGCTCTCTGTCCCGGGCAGATCGACAATGTGCTTTCCTTCAGGGAGACCCTCCTGGAGCCATCAGGGCTTTTCGGACCGGACAGTGCCTGGTTCGGCAAGTCCGTGGTTGCAGTCACGGCGTGGGACCTTGCATCATTCGCGCAAGCCGCGCACAGCGTGCCGGAGCTCTTTGGCGATGAAATGCCGGCATTCGTCCCCGGCACTTGGGTGCGTCTCCAAATGTCGCTGTCCCTGCCGGCGCGGCACTTTCCCGATCCGGCCGGGCGGCTGGCCGCGTTCCTGAAAGATTGCCATGCGCCTGTGACCATCAGGCGGGACGGGGACTCCTTCGAGCTCATCGTCCCTGAAAAGTCGGCCCGAAAGAAGTCGGTTCTCGCCGGAAAAGGAGCTCAGACTGCTGATGGCACGCGCATGGAGCTGGTAATCGGGACCAGGCTTCCCCTTGATGTTTTCCTGAGCTCTTTTGGAAGCGCGGCCGGTGAAAAGGAAAGCGCCAGGCGCAGCGCGCTGGTGGAGGTTCTCAGCGTCAGGTGACCGTGGTGCCGGTGGACTCCGGTCGAGCCGAGGCGGCCTCGCCTGGTCCGCCTGCGTCTCCCCCGGCATCCCGGGGCCAGTTCTCCTGCAGGTTCTTCTTGATGGCCTCATAGGGATATGCGCCGGTCAGGCGCATGCGGGGCTCACCTTTCCAGAAGAGCATGATCGTGGGAATGCCCTGCACCTGGAATGCCTGCGCGATCAGAGGCTTCCTGTCCACGTTGACCTTGACCGTGAGAAGCAGCCCGCTGTACTCCCTCGCAAGCTTCTCTATGGCGGGGGAAACGAGCCTGCAGGGACCGCACCACTCGGCCCAGAAATCGACCAGCACCGGCTTTTCCGAAATCCGGACCAGCTCGAAAAACGAGGCGGGAAGCTGTCCGTGGTTTGCCTCGTGCATTCCCTCGCATCTCCCTGTCGCAATAAAGATACACAGGGCCGCAGGGTGGGACAATCTGCGGCGCCGGTGATACACTCCCGCCATGCAGGCAGAGACGCACACACCGACCAGGACTGAAGCATTCGCGCTGGTGCGCGAATACATCACGAGCGAGAACCTCGTGGCGCACGTCCTCGCGGTCGAAGGGGTCATGCGGTACATGGCGCGCAAGCTTGGCGAGGACGAGGAGAAATGGGGTGTCATTGGCCTTGCCCACGACATCGACTACGAGAAGTATCCCGAGCTCCATTGCAGGAAGAGCCCTGAGATCCTCCGTCAGGCAGGCTGGCCGGAGGACTACATCCGCGCAATCGTAAGCCACGGCTGGGGCATCTGCTCGGAGGTCGAACCTGTGGAACGCATGGAAAAAGTCCTCTACGCTATCGACGAGCTCACCGGGCTCATCGTGGC
>Ga0187849_1005364_pt1 | contig 10176 bp, 9 predicted proteins | sample June2016WEW_4_10_2_FD_132412 | JGI IMG/M metagenome (GOLD analysis project Ga0187849, IMG submission 132412) | Peatland microbial communities from SPRUCE experiment site at the Marcell Experimental Forest, Minnesota, USA - June2016WEW_4_100 | ecosystem: Environmental > Terrestrial > Soil >... | reverse complement strand
TGCCTGTGCTAACCTTGCTCTGCCCTCCGTCCGCCATTTCCCATGGAACGTTCGCCCCAAGCCCACTCGAGTGATGTCCGCATCGGCACGGCTGGCTGGTCTTATAAAGACTGGGACGGCATCTTCTATCCTTCGGGGATGGAGCGCCGCAAGCAGCACCCTCTGGAATATTTGGCGCACTTTTTCGACATCACGGAAATCAACACATCGTTTTACGGACCGCTGAAGCCGGAACTGGCAAAGCTCTGGTGCCGCAAAGTCGCCGCCGTGAACAAGAACTTTCTCTTTACGGCCAAGCTTTACCGTGCCTTCACGCACTCGCCCATCGCGGTGATGGAGCCCACGTCGGCAGCGACAATTCGTCCCACCGACGAAGACGAGTTGCGCACCCGCGAAGGCCTCGATGCTCTTGCCACCGAAGGACGACTGGGCGCGCTGCTCATTCAGTTTCCGGTTTCATTCAAGAACACTTCGCTCAATCGCGAATATCTCGACCGCTTGCTGCGCCAGTTCATCGAGTATCCGCGCGTGGTCGAAGTACGGGATTCCAGTTGGAATAACGCTGAAACGCTGGCCGCGTTCACCCAGAAAAATGTCGGCTTCTGCAACATCGACCAGCCGTTGCTGGGGCGATCACTGGCACCCACCGAACACGTGACGGGAGCGATCGGCTACGTCCGCTTGCATGGCCGCAATTACGAGCAGTGGTTCGATTCCGACAATCGCAACGACCGCTACAACTATCTCTACAGCGAAAAGGAACTCGCGGGCTGGAAAGAAAGAATCGAAAGCGTCGCTCAGCGGGCACAAACTACGTACGTGATTACTAACAACCACTTCGAGAGCAAGGCGGGCGTGAACGCTCTGGAGTTGAAGGCAATGATAAGCAGGAAGCGAGTGCTGGCTCCGCCCACGCTGATCCAAGAATATCCCGAACTGAGAAGGTTTGCCGATCCCGCGGAAGACTTCGGCGAAGAATTAGGCGGACAGTTGCCCCTGCGCGCATGACTGATGAGTTGATGAATTAAAGGTGGGCGATAAAGATTGCTTTCCCGCCCGGATTGGAGTGAGTGTTTACCTGCCCACAGCCACGTGATCAGCCATACGCCGCTTGTTGTAACGCAGCGCAACGTTCATAAACACATTGCCGAGGGAGGTTTCGAAGCAGATGACCAGCGCCTCGACGTCTTCGCTGGTTTTATCTCCTTCAGCGGACGTCAGCAAGAGTGGAGGATGCACGCGGAAGTGAAAGCCCTGATCGTTGAGCGCGCAGACGGCGTTGCCGACCACCTGATTCGCCAGTTCGTAAATGGTCTCTTTGATCAGCCCGTCGGACTCGGGTAATTCGGCGCCCGCATAGTGGCTGGCTACGCGCACGGCGGTTTGCGGCTCGAGGTCCAGGATGATTCGGCCTTCGATGTCGCCGGTAAGCGCCACCATGCCGGCCACACCTTTGCGGCGATAAGCTTCCTCTTCCATCGAGAGGTTGCCCACCTTGGTGGTGCCCTGCAGGCCTTGCGACAACACGGCATCGGCCGCATTGATGAAAGGCTGAATCAGCTCCATCTTCATGCGACTAGACCCCCGCGCCGGCCACGTTCACGACGGCGCCGTCTTCTCCCATTACGTACTTGATGACTTCGTATAGCACTTCCGGCTTCACCGGCTTCTGCACGAAATGGCGCGCCCCGCGTTGCAAGGCAGCCACAATGTTTTCCTGGTAACCGACCGATGAGACCATCACGATGCGGGCTTCGGGATGCGCCTGCACGATCTTCTCGGCGGCCTCGATGCCTTCCATCTGCGGCATGGTGATGTCCATCAGAACGATGTCGGGATGCGTGCGATCGAATTCGCTGATCGCCGTCAACCCGTCCCCAGCCTCGCCCGCCACCTGTCCGCCGAAGCTTTCGATCATACGGGCCAGGTTCTTGCGTGCGAATACCGAATCATCCACGATCAGATAGCGCACGGCCTGTCCGTCTTTGCTGCGTTTGACTGCTGCAAACTGCTCCATAGCAACCTCCCCTTCTAATTTCAACACAGCGGTTTCCCGCCGGCCAGATGACTCAAGTCACCAGACCTGGATCAGCAACTTGTCCAGCAACTCGTTCAGCGCCCAGCGCCGAAAGACTTTTTCGCGCCGCTGCTATCTACGTGACCTTCGCTGCGGCCGCAAAGTGCTTGTAAAGTGGACGAAAGCACGTCCAAAGGCACGACCCGCGTGGCATAGCCCCGCTCGATTGCGGCTTTTGGCATGCCGTAGACCACGCAAGATTCTTCACTCTGGGCGATGGTCATTCCTCCAGCCTTCTTCACCGCGCCGAGACCTTCAGCCCCGTCATCGCCCATGCCGGTCATCAACACGGCGACGCTTAGCTGTCCGAATTGCTCCGCAACACTGCGAAACAGAACGTCGACGCTGGGACGGTGCCCGTTAACCGTAGGGTCGTCATTCAGCACCACAACGTCGCCCATAGGCAGCCGCTTTACCGTCATGTGACGGCTTCCAGGGCAAATCACCACGCGTCCCGCCTGCAGCACGTCTCCCGACTGGGCTTCCTTCACCCGCAGAGCACACAGCTCGTCGAGACGGCGCGCAAACATTTCGGTAAAGCCCGACGGCATGTGTTGCACCACCAGAATAGTTCCCGGAAAATCCGGCGGAAGTTGCGCCAACAAGAACTCGAGAGCTTGCGGCCCCCCCGTAGAGATTCCGATGGCGACAATCCGGGTAGGGGTAGGCACAGATTTCGCGGTCGCAATTTTTTCCGGACGCGGTGGCGCCCCTCGCAAAGTTCCAGGCCGCACCACTTTGCAATCGGCGGCAGCTTTGATTTTTGCGATCAACTCCCGCGCCGTCTCAGCCATGTGCACCGAAGCGTCTTGCGGCTTGGTAACGAAATCGAAGGCGCCCAACCCCAGCGCCTTGAAAGTGATGGAGGCTCCCTCGGTGGAATGGGAACTTACCACAATCACCGGCAACGGATGCCGACGCATGATCTCTTTCAAGGTGTCAATGCCGTTCATGCCCGGCATTTGCAGATCCAGCGTGATCACGTTAGGCTGCAGTTCCTCGATCTTCTTCAGACAGAAATTTCCATCCATGGCGGTGCCTACCACCTCGATGGATTGGTCGGCTTCGAGCATCTGCGGGATCAGCTTCCGCATCAAGGCGGAATCGTCCACCACCAGTACGCGCACCTTTTTCAGACTCATGCCTGACCTCCCGCTGCACTCATTGCCAGCCGCGCCCGATCCCCATGGTTTAGCAACAATCCAAAGTTCGTCACTCCCGCTTCTTCGGGACGCAACCGCGAGACGTGTTCCACCACGGCGGCCAGATTCAAGATCAGCACGACTTTTCCGTCTCCAAGAATTGAAGCTCCATTCACCAGATCGGTGGCGAAGGTCTGATCGTCCAAAGCTTTGATCACCAATTCTTCTTCTCCTTCCAAAGCGTCGACGATCAGTCCATATTTCTTTTCTCCGACGGTAATCACCAACACAAAAAGCTTGCTGGATGTCCGGTCGCCCCCCTCCGGGGCGCGGTGCCCCAGGCGCAGCAACGGCAGCACTTGATTGCGCAATTGCAAAACTTCGTAGTTATCCACCTGATGGACTTCCGCCTCCGTGGTGCGGGCGATCTGGCTTACCGCGTTCAGCGGAATGGCGTACAAATGTTGCTCCACCCAGAACATCAGTGCCTTGATGATGGCCAGGGTGAGCGGGAGTTTCAGCCGGAATGTAGTGCCTTGGCCGGGATGAGTTTCAATGTGAATCGTGGCCTTCAGCCGGTGCAGCACGCTTTGCACGACATCCATGCCAACTCCGCGCCCGGAAACTTCCGTGACTTCCTCGGCCGTACTGAATCCTGGCCGGAAGATCAGTTCCAGGGTCTCGGCTTCGCTCAAACGTGCCACCTCTTCGGTCGAGACGATTCCCAACTCGATCGCCTTGGAGCGTATTTTCTGCGTATCGATGCCGCGACCGTCGTCACTGATCTCGACGACCACCTGATTGCCCTGATGCAGGGCATGCAGCCGGATCTTTCCTCGAGGCGGCTTGCCCAGACTCCGGCGTTGCTCCGCCGGTTCAATGCCGTGACTGACTGCGTTTCTAACCAGATGGGTGAGCGGTTCCGCAATCGCGTCGAGAATGCCCTTGTCGAGGTCGGTCTCCTGTCCGCTGAGTTCAAGATCCACTTCGCGCCCACACTGCCGCGCTACATCTCGTACGATGCGCGGAAAGCGCCGGAACAATTGATCGACCGGCACCATGCGGATCTTCATGACGGAGCGTTGCAGATCATTCAAAACCCGCGACTGAAAGGCCATCGCGTCGGCAAACTTACCGCGCAGCAGTTCCTTGGGATAGCGCTTGCCAAACTCATTCAATGCTTGCTGCAACATCGACTTGCCGATGATGAGTTCTCCCACCAAGTTGAGGACGTTGTCGATGCGTCCCGCTTCCACCCGCAACATATTTTCCGTGATGGTTTGCGCCGCAGGTTCTGGCGCCGGAGTCTGAGCCTCGGGCGGCTGGATCTGGATGGCTGGTGCAGAGGATTGGGTTGCCGAAGTTTGACTTGTCGGGCGTGCAGCTTCCAGCAACGACCGTGAATCTGCTGCAGGCGTATCATGCTCAACCGTCCCGGAGGATTTCGCCCTACTCGCGGCTACGATCAACGTCACCATCACATCCGCCGCAATCGTCGGAATACGGCTCTTGGCTGCGATTTGCGCTTCCGAGTGTGAAGTGGCAAATACGAACTCAACCTGCTTGGTGGCGGCGAGCGACTTTGCGTCCGGCCGCACCACCAGGACTTGGCCGATACCGCTGATTGCATTCTGAATCAGCTGCCGCGCCGCGATCGGCATGGTGCAGTGCGGATCGATTTTCACCACAACGTCATAGAGAGCCAAGCCAGCAGCTTGCGCTTGAGCCATGGCGCGTTTTTCCGCATCGGTCCAATCCTTGCTGGACTTTATGCTTGGTGGGGCGGAGTTTTTCTTACGCCGCAATTTCTTGGCGGCCGGGATGGATGTCAGTTCGCTGATTCTCTGGCGGAGAGCGTCGGTGGCGGGCATCGGGCCTCCGCTGTGGTAAGACGCAAGCATGGCCGCGAAAACGTCCGCCGCCGCAAGAGCAATCTCCGCCAACGCGCCGTGCGCCGCGGCGGTTTCCAGGGAAAGCGCATCCTCGAACTGGTGTGCCAGTTCGCTCAGTTCGCGCAGCCCGCAAGCCGCCGAGTCGCCTTTTAGCGTGTGTACCGTCCGCCGAATCGAACGCACAATCTCCTCATCGCCGGGATGGTTCTCCAGCTTCAGAGATTCTTCGTTCAGCGCCTGCAGCAGTTCCTGCGAGGTCTCAAAGAACAACTCTCGCAATTCTGCTCCGCGCTCGTCGGGGGAATCTGTCACTCTCGCACCTCAATCCGTTGATAAGCGGTTCCGCTGTCGCGGTGCACCATCTGGAATTTATTGGTCAGGCCCAGCAAGCTTTCCGCGTGGCCCACGAACAGATAGCCGCCGGGATTCAGGCAGCGGTAAAATTTTTCGATGAGACGCTTCTGCTCCGCCTCGTCGAAATACATCATCACATTCCGACAGAAGATCACGTCGTTGCGCTGCGGCAAGTACTCCGTCTTCAAATTATGAAAGTCGAAGTGGACCATTTCTTTCAGTGCCTTCTTGATCACGTAGCGGTCACCGATCTTGTCGAAGTAGCGCAAGCGGAAGCCGTAATCGACGGTGCCCATCTGGTGCTCGTTGTATGCACCTTCTTGTCCGGTGCGCAACACGGGGTAACTGATATCGCTGGCCAGTATTTCCACGCGCCAAGGTGGAGGAATCAGCGGTTTGGGCAAAGCCACCTCCACCGGCAGGGGATTGCGCAGATAGTAATAAGCCAAAGAGTCGACGGCCATCATGGCCAGTGTGTAGGCCTCTTGCCCGGTAGAGCAGCCAGCGCTCCAAATGCGAATTGAGTACTCCCGGTGCGCCTGTTTTTGCTTGAGCATGTCCTCCAGCACGAACTTCTGGAAGAGGTCCAACTGTGCCTTGTGCCGGAAAAAACTGGTTTCATTAACCGTCAGGTTCTCCACCAGTTTGGCGAGTTCTGCCTTGCCGTCCTGACTGATCAGCAGACGGTAATAGGCATAGAAGGAATCAGCCTTGCATTCCCTGAGTCGTTTCAGCAGACGGTCCTGCAGAAAGTGGGTGCGGCGCTCGTCAAAATGCATGCCGCACTCCTGATACACCAGCGCCTGCAGAAGACGAAGTTCCGCTTCGGTCAAGATGGGAGCCGGTGCCGCTCCGGATGTACTCATGCTTTCTCTCGTCTCATTCGCCGGTCGCTCACTCCGCCTCCATCAGGCTCCCATCCGAATTACTTGGCCGCCGCTGCGCGTGCCTCTGCTGCTTTGCCTTCGGCGTTGCCCTTCGCTTGCAGCAAGCTGGCCGGAGCCAGCAGCTTGTTCATGTCCAGCAACACGATCAGGCGGCCTCGCACCTTGCCCAATCCCGTGACACAGTTCAGACCACCCTCCTGGAATGCGGCGGGCGGCGCTTCGACGTCTTCGCTGGGGATTTTCACGACTTCGGACGCCGAGTCCACGATCAATCCCGCCAGCCTTCCGGAGTGTTCCACCACGAGAATGCGGTTTCCTTTTTTCAGCGCAGCCTGCTTTATGCCAAAACGCTTGCGCAAGTCCATGACCGAGACGATCTTGCCCCGAAGGTTAATCACGCCCTCGAGGTAGTCAGGCGCGTCGGGGACAGCCGTGATCTCCGGCACTCGCACGATTTCATGCAACGAAGTGATGGGCACGCCATAGGTCTCGCGCCCGATCTGGAAGCCCACGATATGGAGTTCTCGACTCATCGCTGGTCCTTACGAGCGGGCCGCCGCCGCTGCCCGGCGGGCATGGTACGACTTCTCGTCCGCCGCTGCCTGCCGCGAGGCCGAGGACTCATCCAAGGTGAAGCGGTCCATAAAGTCGAGCAGGCCGCGCGACATCTTCGACATTTGCTCAGCCGAAGCCGCCAATTCGGTTGACCCGGAAGTCGACTGCTGTACCAGTTCGCGCATGCGCTCCATGGCCTTCACCACGGCCTGCGCTCCGGAAGCTTGTTCTTCCACCGCCGAGTTGATTTCGTGGGTGATCTCGTTCAGCCGTGTGGTGGCGCGGGCAATCTGCGAGGACCCGTGCGATTGTTCATTCGTGGCCGCGCCGATCTCCTGCGCGAACTTGTAAACTTCGGTGACCACGTTCGAGATCTTGCGCAGCGCCGCGTTCAATTCCCCGCCCAGGTCCAGGCCTTCGTTCACAATCCCGGTCGAGCGGTCCATGTTTTCCACGGCCTTGCGCGCTTCCTTCTGAATGCTCTGGATCAGTTCGGAAATCTCTTTAGTCGACTGCGCCGACTTTTCCGCCAGCTTGCGCACTTCGTCGGCCACCACCGCAAAGCCCAGCCCGTGCTCGCCGGCGCGCGCCGCTTCGATGGCCGCGTTCAACGCCAGCAGGTTGGTTTGTTCAGCCAGATCGTCGATAACTTCAATGATCTTTCCAATATCGTCGGCGCGCTGTCCCAGCGCTCCGATGATTTCTCCTGAACTGGTGATGGTTGCATTGATGCGGTTCAGGCCGTCTGTGGCCTTTTCCATCGTGGTGATGCCGCTGTGCACTTCCTCGCGCGAGCGGTTCGAAATGTCGAGCAGCACCTTGGCTGTATCGGCCACGCGTTGGATCGAAGCCACCATCTGGTCGATCGAGGCCGAAGTCTCGCTTACGCTGGAAGCCTGCACCTGCGTGCTCTTCACCATGTTCTGCACGTTTACGCTCATCTCGTGCATGGTGCTGGTGACTTCATCGATGGCCGAGGAAGCCTGCAGCCCAATCTTCGCGGAGTCGTCCGACGCGTTGGCCACTTGTCCCGAGGCGCTGGCTACCTGGGCCGAAGCGTCGCGCACGCTGCGCACCAACCGCCCCAAACCTTCCACCATCCGCTCGAAGGCATTACCCAGCGTGTCGTGAGGAGAGCGCGGCTTCACCTCAACCGTGAGATCTCCTCCAGCGATTGATTCGGAAACCCCCGCCATCTCTTTGAGATAAGTGACCATCTTGGCGAAGGTCCGCGCCAGTTCTCCGATTTCATCTTGGCGGTTCACATCGATGTTGTGTTCCAGATCGCCGGTGTCGCCGATCTGCCGTGACACGGTCATCAGATTGGTCAGCGGCCCAGTAATCGACTTGGCGGTGGTGAATGCAACCATCCCACCGAGTCCCAAAGCCAGCAGTGTGCTGAAGACAGCGGCCATAATCGTCCAGGTACTCGCTGTCTCATCCGACTTGCGGCGGGCTTCCACCAGTTTGCGGTTTTCCCCATCGGCCAGATCCAACGCGTCCGTCGAATTCTTCACCCACGAGGAAGCATCCTTCTGAAGGTAGTAAATCTGTAATTCTGCGACGGTCGCATTGCCCGAGTCCACGTCCTTGCGCTTTTCGATCAGGGGCTGGGCGAATTCTTTGCTCCAGGCCTGCTCCAACTGATCCACCTTGTCCAAAGCCGAGCGCTCCTGCTCGGAATTCGCCAGCGACTTGCCCTGCTGCAGTTTTTCGGTGAGCGTGCGCAGACCCTCATTCATCCGGTCGACTTCCCGGCTGTCGCCACTGAGCAGATAGTTACTCAAATAGAGGCGGTTCTGCATCATCTGGAAGCGGACTTCATTGGTGGCATCCGCCAACTGCAGCGACGCCGTGGCCGCCGCCTTGGCAGCGTGCTCCCTTTGCACCGCCAGCAGGTTCACCAGAAACAGCACTACCACCATGCTGAGGATGATTCCGAAATTTACATAAAGCTTTTTGCCGATCGTCATCCGTTTCCTCCCGGCCGCCTCTATGCCCGCCGTTGTTCTACTGCCGAGCTTCGAACTTGAAATCCACCACGCCCGTGCTTTCCACCGTCGACGGTTCAAACCGCCATTTTTTGACCGCATCCAGCGCCGCGCTGGCCAGTACCGGATGCCCGCCTATCACCTTTGCATCCTTCACGGTGCCGTTTGGGGAGATCACTACCTGCACCTTCACCGTGCCCGTGATGTTCATCTTGCGGGCCAGGTCGGGATACACTGCCTGCACTTTGCTCTTGGCGCGACGCACAATCTCATTCCCAGAGTCCTGACCTCGAAGACTCACGGTGCCCGCCCCTGCCACCACTGCAACTACTGCCAATAACACTCCAGCCTTTCCGAAAGACACAACTCCTCCTTGGCAATAATCCTGGTGATTCCTTCGGAGCAACGTCGGGGCCATGCATCACCTTTGGAAAAAACCAAAGTCACACTTGGGTTCTGTCTGTAGAAGCAAAGACTTAGCCCCAGGCCTCCACCTTATGCATGACTGCGTTTGGGCATTCATCGCGTCTCATCTTGGGCGTTGTGTGGCATCATTCTCAAACTGAGAGCGCGTCCCTCCGTAATTCTCGGGGATTTCCCACTTAGGCACCCCTGTTTCCATTTCACTTGACTCAAATTGAGATGAAAGGTTAGTTTTCCATTAGATTCAATCACTTGTGAGAATCACTAAAATCTCTATCGGCAATCGGTGACGCTCTGAACATGCTAGGAGGCAACTCGACGCCGTCGCCGGAAGCCCGGACCCAAACCAACACCAACGAGGCTTTTCAGAAACTCCTTCTGCGGATCGACGCGAAAGCTGCGGAACGCCCTGATCCCAACTTGCTGATCCAGTTCTTCTGCCACGCTACGCGTGAGTTTTTTCAGTGCAGCGGCGTTTATTTCTGGCGGCGTCACCCGGGCGATGAACTTGTCGGAGAACAGGCCGACGGGAAACTGGCCGAGCGTTTTGTCGGCGTACGTCTCCTTCCTCAGCAAAGCGTCATCACCGGAGGGGTGATCCGCTCCCGCCGAACTACCTTCGTCAATCACGTACACTCCGCCGCTTTTCCAGCGGCACAGGAATTCGACGCTCACTCTCTCATGGCCGCTCCCTTGCTGGTGTTCGATGAAGTCATCGGCGCAGCGACTTTTTTACATGATTCCGAGGATGAGTTTTTTAATGAAGACCTCGCCGCCAAGGCGACTGTCCTCGCCGGACAACTGGGCAGCCTGCTGGAGGCGACCCGGCTCGGGGAAGTCGCCCGCGAGGAGCAT
>Ga0187849_1005363_pt1 | contig 10179 bp, 9 predicted proteins | sample June2016WEW_4_10_2_FD_132412 | JGI IMG/M metagenome (GOLD analysis project Ga0187849, IMG submission 132412) | Peatland microbial communities from SPRUCE experiment site at the Marcell Experimental Forest, Minnesota, USA - June2016WEW_4_100 | ecosystem: Environmental > Terrestrial > Soil >... | reverse complement strand
CAGGGATTTTCCAAAGCGCGCGTCAATGGTCGAATAATTGAGTTAGAAAAGAAAGTTACACTCGCTCGCTACCAGCAGCACACGATTGAAATTTTGGTTGATGAAGTCGAAGTCAAATCTGAAAATATCGGTCGAATCACCGACGATATTGAACAATCGTTAAAGTTGGCTGACGGTTTAGTTTTAATTACTCATAATAAAAAAGAGGAAATATTTAATCAAAGATTGACTTGTCCGGTTCATGGCGTGAGTATCCCCGAAATTGAACCGCGGGTATTTTCGTTTAATTCCCCCTACGGTGCTTGTCCAACCTGCGATGGCTTAGGCGTTAAAAAAGAAATTGATCCGCATTTAATTATTCCCGATAAAAATCTAGCCATTTCTCAAGGGGCTATTTTACCCTTGTCTTACAAGCCGAATAATTATTACGGTGTAATTTTAAGGGCGGCTTGCCAAAGGTTAGGACTTTCGGAACATACGCCGCTTACGAGCTTTAATGATAAACAAATCGATTCGATTTTGCATGGTTCAGGCGGCATTGAAACCATTAAGATTCGTTACTGGACTCATGGCCATGCCAATACTTTTTGGATCAATTTTGAAGGGATGATCCCTTTATTAGAGCGGCGTTACAAACAAACGGAGTCCGATAACGTTCGCCGCGAAATTGAACGGTATATGAGCAACCGGCCGTGTGAAGTGTGCTTCGGGGCAAGGTTGAAAAAAGAAAGTTTGCTGGTGATGATTCAAGCTCAAAACATTTCCGAAGTCACGGCGCTGACGGTCAAAAGTGCATTCAATTTTTTTGAGAATTTAAAACTTTCCGCCAAAGAAATTTTGATTGCTCAAAAAATCATTCAAGAAATCAAAAACCGTTTGAAATTTTTAGTTGATGTCGGTTTGGATTATTTGACTTTAGACCGCGCGGCCTTTACTTTGGCTGGCGGTGAAGCACAAAGAATTCGGCTGGCCTCTCAAATCGGGTCTGGTCTGGTCGGCGTTTTGTATATTTTAGATGAACCGTCGGTTGGCTTGCACTCGCGCGACAATACTCGACTTTTAAATACCTTATTAAAACTGCGGAATTTAGGTAACACCGTTATTATTATTGAGCACGATGAAGAAACCATGCGCGAAGCGGATCAAATCGTTGATATCGGACCGGGCGCCGGGCGTCGCGGCGGAGAAATTGTAGCTCAGGGGAAGATCGAAGATATTATTGGGACACCCGATTCGATTACCGGGCAATACTTGGCCGGCGTAAAAAAAATCGAAGTTCCGGAAAACCGCCGGAAGATAAAAGAAAAATATTTAAGTGTTTACGGCGCTAACGAAAATAATTTGAAAAATATCACCGTACATTTTCCGGTGGGGGTTTTGACTTGCGTGACGGGAGTTTCTGGTTCCGGAAAATCATCGCTTGTTAATGAAATTTTATACAAAGCCTTGGCGAGAAAATTAATGGGTGCATTGGAAAGGCCGGGAAAATATAATCGGATCGAAGGCGCCGAAAGTTTGGATAAAGCGATTATTATTGACCAATCGCCAATTGGCCGAACACCGCGCTCAAATCCGGCAACTTACACGGGTGTTTTTTCGCCAATCCGTGAAATATTTGCCAAAACTAAAGAGGCAAGGATGCGGGGCTATTTACCGGGCCGGTTTTCTTTCAACGTCTCCGGCGGTCGTTGTGATAATTGCCAAGGTGATGGCGTGATTAAAATTGAAATGCATTTTATGCCGGACGTTTACATCCCGTGTGATGTTTGCGGCGGCAAACGTTTTAACCGTGAAACGTTAGAAGTTAAATTTAAAGGAAAAAATATCGCTGATATTTTAGAAATGACGGTTGAAGAGGCCTTGGATTTTTTCCGTGATATTCCTAAAATCGCGGATATATTAGAAGTTTTAAATGATGTCGGCTTGGGCTATATTCATTTAGGTCAGCCGGCCACAACTCTTTCGGGTGGGGAGGCTCAGCGAGTCAAATTGGCGACCGAACTGGCCCATCGGGCGACAGGCAAAACTTTATATATTTTGGACGAGCCGACGACCGGCCTTCATTTTGACGACATCAAAAAATTGTTAAATGTTTTGAATCGTTTGGTTGACGCTGGGAATTCTGTTATAGTAATTGAGCACAATCTCGATGTTATAAAAACTGCCGATTACATTATCGATTTAGGACCCGAAGGCGGCGACGACGGCGGTAAAGTCGTGGCGACCGGCGATCCCGAAGAAATCGCTCATGTTCAAAAATCATATACGGGCCAATTTTTAAAAAATGTTCTGAAACAAAAAAAATAGCTATTTTTTTTAAATAAGTGTTAAAATATAAAATCATGAACGAAAAGCTTGTTTTTAAAATTAAAAAATTTCCCGATAGTCCCGGTGTTTATGTGATGCGTGATAAAAATCGTCGTCCTTTATATATCGGCAAAGCTTCTTCGCTTAAGCGGCGGACATTGTCGTATTTTCAGCGGCCGCAGGAAACGCGCATCGAACAAATGCTCTCTCAAATTTCTAATATTGAAACCAAAAAAACCGATTCGGTGATCGAAGCCTTATTTTTAGAAAATGACTTAATTAAAAAATATAAACCAAAATATAATATTAAGCTCAAAGACGACAAGACTTTTTTGGGTATTTTTATTACTAAAGAAGAGTGGCCGCGGGTATATCCGGCGAGAATCACTCAAAAATTGCCCAAAGGAGAATTCTACGGTCCATTTCCATCGGCTGGTCAAGTCCGCGAGGCGCTCCAAATTATTCGTAAAATCTTTCCGTTTCGAGTATCTTGCACACCCTTGTCTGGCAAAGCCTGTTTTGAATACCATCTCGGCCAATGCCCGGGCGTTTGCGCCGGCAAGGTGGAAAAGAAAGATTATCAAAAAACCATTCGCCAAATAAAACTGTTTTTGCGTGGCAAAAAAAAGAGCGTCATCAAAGAATTAGAAAAAGAGATGAAAGAATCGGCCAAAAAAATGGATTTCGAAGGCGCGGCCAAATTACGCGATAAAATTTTTGCTTTAAAGCACATTCAAGATGTCGCCTTAATCACCGAAGAAAATCTGCTGTATCCGCAAGACATTCCGTCTCGAATTGAGGCCTACGATATTTCTAACATTTCGGGTGCGTTCGCGGTTGGTTCGATGATTGTTTTTACCGAAGGCTTAATTGATAAGTCGCAATATCGCAAATTCAAAATCAATACCGTTTCCGGCGTCAACGATATTGCCGCTTTAAAAGAAATGTTGGATCGACGCTTGAATCATAGCGAATGGGCCATGCCGGACCTAATTTTAATCGATGGCGGGAAAGGCCAGGTCAATGGGGCCAAAGAAATCTTAAAAATTAGGCGTTTGCCCATTCCAGTCATCGGCATCGCCAAAGGACCAGATCGAGATAAAAACGAAATCATCGGGGCGAATAATTTATCGTTCGATAAAAAACTCTTACTTCGGGTTCGCGACGAAGCTCACCGGTTTGCGATTGAATATTACCGTCTGAGACATCGGCAGAATTTAAAATAATTGCTCGGTTGTGCTCATGGCTCGTTTGATAAAAATATAGTATATTAGTACTAAAGGAGATTTATAATGAGAAAGCCTCTGATTATTGGTAATTGGAAAATGAATACGACTTTGTCCGACGCCATCGTTTTAACGACGGCCATTCGCAATGCGGCTCACGAACTCGAAGAAGCGGAAATTGTTTTATGCCCGCCTTTTACTTGGCTCGTGCCGATGCAGGAATTGTTAGAACATGCCCCGGCTAATCTGAAACTTGGCGCCCAAAATATGTGGTTTGCTGAAAAAGGAGCCATGACCGGGGAAATTTCACCTTTAATGCTCGAAGGTTTAGCCAGTTACGTTATTTTAGGGCACAGCGAACGGCGAATGCATTTTGACGAATCTAATGCCTTAATCAATGATAAAGTTCAAGCGGCGCTACTGCATAAAATTAGGCCCATTATTGCTGTCGGCGAACTTAAAAAAATGCCTCAAGTCAAAAAAGGGAGAGGCCGTCCTTCAGAGATTTCCGTTAAAATGGATATTTTGGAAGAGTTAAGAGCGGCTTTAAAGGGTGTTTCGGCCGAAAATGTCTCTAAAGTGATTATTGCCTATGAGCCAGTTTGGGCAATCGGCACTGGTACGCCGGCCACTGGTGAATATGCCAATGAAATGGCCTTTAAATTAAGAAAGGTTTTATCGGATAAATACGGCGATGAAATTGCCCAGGAAATAAGAATCCTCTATGGCGGCTCGGTGGATTCGGAAAATATTAAAGATTTTGTTTATCAACCGGAAATTGATGGGGCTTTAGTGGGGGGCGCGTCATTGAAAGCCAATGAGTTTATTAAAATTTGCGAAAAAATTGCTGGCAGAGAGGAAGAATAAGTGCTTGTGACTTCCAAACAAATGGTTTTAGCAGCCCGCCAAAACGGTTATGCGGTCGGTTGTTTTAATACTTCCGATTTGGAAATCACCAAGGCAATTATTGCCGCGGCCACAGCTCAAAATTCACCGGTCATCATCGCCACTTCTGAAAAAGCGATTGAGTATGCCGGTTTAGAAACGTTAGCCGCGTTGATTAAAGAAGAAGCTCTTCAAGCTAAAATCCCGGTAGCCTTGCATCTTGATCACGGTCAAAGTATTACCACCGTCGAAAAATGTCTTCGAGCCGGTTACACTTCGGTGATGTTCGATGGTTCGAGTCTCCCTTTGGAAGAAAATGAAGTCAAAACTCGCCACGCCGTTGAGCTGGCTCATCATCAAGGGGTGCCGTGCGAGGGAGAACTGGGACATTTGGGTAAAGTGGAAGAAAATACGATTGATTACACGGACCCGGATGATGTGCCGGGGTATCTCGAACGGACCGGGGTGGATTTTTTGGCGGTTTCGGTTGGCTCAAAACATGGGAGCGAAGGTGAAGGAACGGAAAATCTTAAGATTAGTCTTTTAAATAAAATCAGCCAAAAGACGGATAAGCCGCTGGTTTTACACGGCGCGTCCGGGGTGGCCGAAAGTGATATCCGCGCCGCCATTCAATATGGTATTGCCAAGGTTAATATCGACACTGATATTCGGCTCACCTTTTCAAAATCAATAAGAAAAGTTGTTAGCCAAAACCCTCACGAGAATGATCCCCGAGAGATTTTAATTCCGGTGATGGGCGAAGTTCAAAGGCTGGTTGAAGAAAAAATTAAGTTGTTTGGTTCAGACGGTAAAGTTTCAAAATGATTTATGATTGTATCACAATCGGCGATTGCATGAGAGATATTTTCGTTTTTCCGGCGCTTTCCGAAATGGAAAAACCGATTGAGGGTAGAAAAATTTCAAAGGACGAAAAATATAATGAATATCTCGTTTTTGGTTTAGGTGATAAAATTACCGTTGCTGACGCTCAGTATTCTGATGGCGGCACGGCCGCTAACGTGGCTGTCGGGCTGACAAAATTGGGTCTAAAAACGGCTCTTGTCAGCGCGCTGGGAGGTGACACGGTGGGCGAAGAGCTCCGTCAATCGATCGAGGACAAAAAAGTCCAGACTTCTTTTACGAAAATCATCCGAGGGAAAAAATCAGGTTTTTCAGTCATTGTATCTTATAAAGGCGAACGAACGATTTTTGTTTATCATTCTTTTGGTCCAGCGGATTTTAAATTACCGGACGCCGGAACGATGTGGTACTATTTGGGGCCTATGGCTGAAGGCTACGAAAAATTATTTAATCAAATTGTGAGCGCTCTCGTTAAAAATGATATAAAAATTGCCCTCAATCCCGGTGGCGAGCAGATCGAGAGAGGATTAAACTCCTTTGGTGGTTTACTTAAATTAATAAGTATTATATTTTTAAATCGCGAGGAAGCCCAAAAACTTTCTGGTCTTTCGGGTTTTCCAACGGTTAAAGACATGGCCAAAGTTATTCAGTTCCAGGGTCCACAGGTCGTGGTTATTACTGACGGGGTTGAAGGCGCCTATGCTTATAACGGGATTGATTTTCTAAAAGTTGGTTCATATCCGGGTCATCTTTTAGAAGCGACGGGCGCGGGCGATGCCTTTGCTTCGGGTTTTTTAGCCGCCCAAATTTATGGTGAGTCCATGAAAGATTCCTTAAAATGGTGGGTCATTAATGCCGCTTCGGTGGTGGGAGTAATCGGGGCCCAAGGCGGATTGTTGAGGAAAAATATAATTTCGAGGAGGGCGAAGGAGTACAGATGGCCCGCCGACACCTTGCGATTTTCCTAAAAGGTGCGGCTGAGAAGGTTCTGAGCGGGGAAAAGAAAGTTGAAATCCGGCTCTCACAAAATCGAACCCTGCCTTATTTAGAAGTTTCTAAAGATGACGAAATTCTGCTTAAAACATCGGGGGAACGGGTGATCGGCCGAGCTTTAGTGGAAAACGTTCTTTTCTATGATAATCTTACCCCTAAAATGGTTCGAGCCTTGCAAGATGTCCACTTTGAAGATACCGCGATGGAAGATTCTTTTTGGCAAAAGAAGTTGGATTCTCATTTTGCCACGGTCATATTTTTAAAGAATCCCCAGAAATTTATCAGCCCGATTAATTTTAGAAAAAAAGATCGCCGGGGGTGGGTCGTTATTGATCAAAATTAAATATTTAATTGGAAAGGAGTAAGCAAATGAAAATCGCCATCAATGGTTTTGGGCGAATTGGCCGCACTTTTTTTCGGGCGGCTTATAAAAGAAAGTTAGATATCGTGGCCATTAATGATTTGGGCGATATTAAAACACTGGTTCATCTTTTAAAATACGATTCGACTTACGGGTCGTTTGCGGGGCAAGTGGCGGTTAAAGATGGTCAAATGATGGTTGACGGAAAAATGATTAAAGTTTTGACAGAGAAAGAGCCGGCCAAGCTGCCCTGGGGAGATTTAGGGGTTGAACTTGTTATTGAATCAACGGGCGTTTTTACCGATCACGAAAGCGCCGGCGCCCATATTCAGGCAGGAGCTAAAAATGTAATAATTTCAGCACCAGCTAAAGATAAAAAAGATGCGGCGGAAAAAGTCAAAACGGTCGTTTTGGGTGTCAACGACGCCGAATTTAATCCGAGTGAAGATGTCTTATCAATGGCTTCGTGCACAACAAACTGTTTAGCGCCGGTGGCTGATGTTTTACATAAGAATTTTAAAATCGAAAAATCATCGATGTCGACCATCCATTCCTACACGATGGATCAAAGATTGCAGGATGATTCCCATAAAGATTTAAGGCGCGCTCGCTCGGCGACGCAGTCAATTATTCCCACCACGACCGGTGCTACCATCGTCGCCGCCGAGGTGATTCCCGATCTTAAAGGAAAAATGGACGGCCTATCTTATCGTGTCCCCACAATGACCGTTTCTTTGGTTGACTTTGTGGCATTAGTCGGCAAGAACACGACAGTCGAAGAAGTCAATGAGGCATTTAAAAAAGCGGCCGCTGATCCTTCGTATAAAGAAGCCCTGGCCGTTACTGAGGAACCATTAGTGAGTATTGATTTTCGAAGCGATCCTCATGGTGCGATTGTTGATCTCTTGTCGACCCAAGTGATTGATGGTAATCTTATAAGAGTTGTCGCGTGGTACGACAACGAAATGGGATACTCGGAGCGTTTAGCCGCCTTTTGCCAGTTTGTCGAAGAAAAAATCAAAAAATAATATCCCAATAGAGGAGCGCCATGGGTAAAAGTTGGATAATCGTGATTGGTATCGTCTTAGTCGTGATTGTTGTTTTTGCCATTTTTGGATACTCGAAAATTTCAAATAACAGTGGTGGCAGTGCCACTTCTTCACCCTCGCCGACAGCCTTGTCGCAAAATCAGACCTATTTTTCTTCTGACGCTAAGATAATGTTTTTTTATTCCGATTATTGCCATTGGTGTCAACAAGAAGAAGCGGACGTCTTGCCTGATTTAGGCAAACAAGGTTATAAACTTAAACCGATGGATATTGCGACGGACTCTAATTTGGCTTCGCAATACAAAATCGATGGCACGCCGACTTTTATCGCCGCCAATGGTGATCGTTTGACGGGTTATCAGGATGAAAATACTCTCAAAGCGTGGCTTGACCAACATAAGTAATATATGAATAAGGATTCTAAAGAGGAGGAAGTTTGAAAAAATCAGTTCAATCATCCATTGGGATTATTATTTTAATTATAGGTGTCTTGACCTTGGGCGTGGATCGAATCTTCGTCTCGGCCGACACGGGAACGAGCTGGTTCCCACCCATGACCGTGCTGACCATTGTGGCCTTGGTCTTGTTTTTAATCGGGGCCATCTGGCTTTTTCGGACATTGTTCGACTAAAGCTTGCCTCACTAATAATAAATTGTAACAAATAACGCATATATAATTAGAAAGATCAGTATTAGTTATTAGTTTAAGTTTGCTATCAGTGAGGCCTTATGGAAGTGGAATTTAATGGTGAAAAGTTTGAGATAAAACCCCATCAAACGGTTCTGGAAAATCAGAAAGGTAAGCCTTTCAAAGATTTTAGTGATATCGCGATTACTCGTGACGAGTCAAAATGTATTGGCTGCGGTCTTTGCCGCGAGGTTTGTCTAGCCAATAATTCGCTTGGCATTCCCGTCGAGGAAAAAGTGGGGGAGTGTCTTTATTTTCGGCCAGATGGCAAATTAAACTTTTCCGAAAGTAATTGTACTCGTTGTGGCCAATGTGTGATCGCTTGTCCAACTGGAACATTAGCCGAAAAAGAAAATATTGATGAGGTGAAAGCGGCCTTGGCTGACCCAACTAAATGCGTGGTGGCCCAAGTCGCACCGTCGGTTCGGGTCAGTGTTTCCGAAAGTTTTGGCGGCCCAGTCGCGGAAAATTGGGAAGAGAAAATTGTCGCCGCTTTAAAAAAATTAGGGTTCGATTATGTTTTTGATGTCAATGTCGGCGCCGACTTTACTACTTATGAGGAAGCTCACGATTTAAAAGAGCGAATCGAAAAAAATACCTTGCCGTTATTTACTTCTTGTTGTCCGGCGCGAGTAAAATATATTGAAGATTTCCATCCAGGACTGGCTGACCACATCACGACGGTTCGTTCACCGCAGCAATGTCTGGCGGTTTTGGTTAAAACTTACTTTGCTAAAAAGAAAAATATTGATCCCAAAGACATTGTCGTCGTTTCAATTATGCCTTGCATTGCCAAGAAGTTTGAATCCCGCCGTCAGGGCGAGGATAAATCTGGGAGTTACGATGTTGATTGGGTTTTGACCACCCGCGAATTTATTAAAATGGTTAAATTGGCCAAGATTGATTTGAAAAATATTACGCTGGAAAAATTTGATTCACCGCTGGGTGAAGCCTCCGGTGCCGGGGCGATTTATGGTGCTTCTGGCGGAGTGATAGAGTCAGCGGTGCGGACTTTCGCGGAAATATTTCACAACGAGAAACTAGATAAAATAGATTATCAAGAATTCCGCGGCATGGAGGGCATTAAAAAAGCGACGCTAAAAATCGGCGGGGAAGAGATCAAAATTGCCATTGCCACAGGGTTAGCCAACGCCGAAAAAATTATTGCCGAAGTTAATCGCGGCGAAATCTATCACTATGTGGAAGTGATGGCTTGTCCGGGCGGCTGCGTTGGCGGCGGCGGACAGCCGAAGCCGCAAAAAATGGGTGTCATTGACAAAAGAAGAAAAGCTCTCTATGAAATTGATCAAAAAAAGAATATTCGTAAGGCCCACGAGAATCCCATCGTCCAACAAGTTTATAAAGAATTTTTGGGTTGTGCTGGGAGCCCGAAAGCGAAAAAATATTTGCATACGATTTACGATAAATCGCAGTCGAGAATTTGTTTAATGGAAGGAGAAAAATGAACGCTCAAACAAAAGTTTTAGAAAAATTAAGAGCTAAAGAAATTGCTTGGTTTGTAGGTTTGATGGCCGTGGCGGTAGTCGTGCCACACTATATTCACAACCAATTTGTGACCGGGCCGATTGTTAACGCTGTCTTATTTATCGCCGTAATGACAATCGGGGCGGGAAATGCCGTTTTGATCGGATTATTTCCGTCGGTGGTGGCCTTAATATCGGGTTTATTATTAGCGCCATTAGCGCCCATGATTCCATTTATTATGATTTCCAATGCCATCTTAATAGTCGTGTTTTCGAGTCTGCGCAAAACTAACTACTGGGCCGGCGTTTTGGGCGGCACCTTATT
>Ga0187849_1005361_pt1 | contig 10185 bp, 5 predicted proteins | sample June2016WEW_4_10_2_FD_132412 | JGI IMG/M metagenome (GOLD analysis project Ga0187849, IMG submission 132412) | Peatland microbial communities from SPRUCE experiment site at the Marcell Experimental Forest, Minnesota, USA - June2016WEW_4_100 | ecosystem: Environmental > Terrestrial > Soil >... | reverse complement strand
GGATTGCGCAGAGCGAAGCTCTGCGTTTCGTCAGCCGCAGAGCTTCGCTCTGCGCAATCCAGATCAGCCTACCAAATCACGCAGCGTTCCTCGCGCACCATGGGATCTCCTGCCTTGCAGCCGAAGGCCTGCTGGAAGGCCGGCATATTGGAGGGCGCCGCGATGGCGCGAATGCCATGCAAGGGGTGCGGGTCGGTGTTCACCCTAAGCCGGATGAATTCCGGCCGGTCGTTGCCCGCCCAGATTTGCGCGAAGGAGAGGAAGAAGCGCTGTTCGGGTGTGAAGCCGTCGATTTTCGGCGGCCGGGGTTTTCCTTCCAGGCTCTTCTGGTACGCCTTGTAGGCAATCGTCAATCCTCCCAGATCCGCGATACTTTCGCCCAGCACCAACTTGCCCTTTTCGTGAATGTCGTCGATGGCCACGTAGGCATCAAACTGCTTTTCCACGCAAGCGGCTCGTTCCTGGAAGTTCTTCAAATCATCGGCGGTCCACCAGTCCGAGCGGTTGCCTTGCGCGTCGAACTTGCGGCCCTGGTCATCGAATCCGTGGGTCATTTCATGGCCGATCACAGCGCCGATGCCTCCGTAGTTCGCGGCGTCGTCGGCCTTGGGGTCAAAGAACGGCGGCTGCAAAATTCCTGCGGGAAACACAATTTCATTCATCGAGGAGCTGTAATAGGCATTGACGGTGGGCGGAGTCATTCCCCATTCCCCGCGATCCACCGGCTTGCCGATTTTGTTCAGGGAACGATGGAACTCATACAGGTCGCCCCGCAGAACATTCTCAACGAACGGCCCACGGTCTACCTTGAAAGCGGAATAATCGCGCCACTTATCCGGGTAGCCAATTTTGGGAGTGAAGGCGTTCAACTTGGCGATGGCGGCTTTCTTGGTTTCCGGGCCCATCCAGGGGAGGGTCTGGATATCTTCGCGCAGGGCCTCGATGAGGAAGTGCACCATCTTGTCGGCGCGAGCTTTGGCCTCGGGCGGAAACTCCTTCTGGACATACAGCTTGCCCAGAGCAAAGCCCAGTCGGTGGTCGGTCGCCTCCACACAGCGCTTCCAGCGCGGCAGGATTTTCTCGGTTCCCTGCAAAACGCGGCTGTGGAAGTTGAAGTTCTCCTGGACAAAATTATCGGAAAGCGCCGGAGCGGCCGCAGAAATCAGATGCCAGCGCAGGTAAGTTTTCCAATCATCGAGGGGCACAGAGGCCAGCAGCTCATTCAGGTTCGCAAAAAACTTCGGTTGACCCACGTTGACCTGTTTGACCTGCGGGTAACCCAGCTCGCTCAGGTATCCCTCCCAGGAAAGGTTGGGGGTCAGGCTTTGAAGTTCTGCCAGCGGCATCTTGTGATAGGTCGCGTCGGGATCGCGCATTTCAATGCGATTCATCGCGGACTGTGCGAGCTTGGTTTCCAGAGCCATGACGGTCTGGGATTCGGCCGCGGCTTTGGCGGCATCGTCGCCCAACAGAGCCAACATGCTGGCGATATGTTTCACGTAAGCGTCACGAATCTGTTGGGATTTTTCGTCATCCCGAAAGTAGTAGCCGCGCTCCGGCAAACCCATTCCGCCCTGGAAAACACTGGCGATCACCTGCGTGCTGTCTTTGCGGTCCTGCTGCTCGGAGAAGCGGAATAGGACGTTGGCTCCATATCCCTGCAAGCGGGAAACCTCCGCCCGGAGGCTTGGCAAGTCGTGGATTTGACCGATGCGGTCAAACTCCGGCTGAAGAGGCTTGGCTCCTTCACTTTCTACTTGGGTTGTATCCATGCAACTCGCGTAGAAGTCGCCGATCTTCTGCTCGTCGCTTCCTGGGCGCGCATCCGTCCAGCTTGCCGCGGTCTCCAGAATCTGGCGGAGGGTTTCCTCGCTTCTATCCGCCAGTTCGCGGAATGTTCCATAGCTCGGGTATTCCGGGGGAATCGGGTGGGAGGCCATCCATCCGCCGTTGGCGTATTGATTGAAGTTCACACAGGCAGAGACCTTCGTATCCATATACGCCGGGTTGATGCCGTGGACGGTTTCATCGTTCACGGGTGTTGCGAGACCCAATGAAAGGGTAAGGAAAAGTAAAGCGCAGGAGAGGACTTTGAACGGGTTCATCGTTAAATCCTTATCATGGAGTTTACCGCCCTCAACCCGAAGCACAGCTTGGCCGACGGCGGGAGCAGTATCCTAACAATTTGCAAAGGGGTTCGCAATGTCACGTATCGCGAAGGGTGGATAACCCGCAAATATCCGCCATTAGGGACTAATCCCCCTCCATTGGACTAAGGGACAATATGTCGTTCGCCCTTATTTTGCCCCTGCGCAGGGGCCTTAGCAGTTAGCATCCTGGAACCCCGCACGGGATCGATACACCTGCCGGGGGCAACGCCCAGCGGCCATTTTGTCCCCTTACAGGGCGCGGAAAACCCACCCTTCGCAGTTGGGTTGCCCCATAAGCGCTAGCGGATGATCGAGTGGAAAATGCCGGGCAGGCAGGTCTGCGCTGTTTTACATTGATCGAAGGAAAGGCCTACGGTCACGTGGGCAGTGACCGTGGCCCGCTAGATCGCAATCTAATCGGCCCTTGAAAAGTCGCACATCGCCAGTCATACTCGCAGGGCAAGCCCGCGGCGGCTTCAACTTTCGTTTTGTGATGCAAGTCGGCCAAAACAACCCGGACTTTCTAAACTGATCTTAAACCTATGCTGACACCGCGCGAGAAGTTTCAAGAATTGCTTAAGAAGCTATTCCAGTTTGATTGCGCTGAACTGGATTTCGGCATTTATCGAATTATGAACCAGAAGCGGGCCGTCATCGAGCGGTTTATCGAGAAGGACTTGCTCGATGGTGTAGCAGCAGAGCTTTCCTCCGGTGCGCTGGCGCAGGAATCGAAACTCGTTCAGGAGCTCGCGGACGTTACCACTCAGATTAAGGGGTATTTAGGGGAACAAGCCTTGGACCCCGAAGGCAATTTGGACCCACAGTTTCATTACACCACGGTCGGCAAGCAATACCTTGAGCTGCGAGAGCGCATCGGCAAGGCGAGGTCTACCCCCGAATTAGAAGCGGAAATTTTCAACCATCTTTACGCCTTTTTCAGTCGCTACTACGACCAGGGCGATTTCATGTCTCTACGCCGCTATTCTAAGCGCGACAAGTACGCGATCCCTTACAACGGTGAGGAGGTGTACTTCCACTGGGCGAACAGCGACCAATACTACATCAAGACCGGCGAGAACTTTACCGACTACAGTTACAAACACGACGGCTGGACCGTTCGCTTCAACCTCCGCAACGCAGATGTGGAACAGAACAACGTGAAGGGCGCCAAACGATTCTTTATCCCCCGGTCCGGGGAAGTCGCGTTCGACGAGGACGCGAAAACCGTCACGCTCCCATTCGAATTCCGTCCCCTTGAAGCCGACGAGGAAATCCGGTACGGCAGAGTGACCAAGAACCAAGGGAAAAATGGCGCACTAGGGAACGGAAACGGTAATGAAAAAGCCAAGAAAAAAGGCCAAGACGGCATATTAGCGGATGCGCTAGTGACATTGACCGAAGCCGCGCAAGAGCACCCACCCGCGCTCGCCGCACTGATGACCACGAAACGCGAGGACGCGGATGGCAACCCCGTGAGCTTGATTGAGCACCACTTGCGCATATACACACGTGCGAACACATCCGACTTTTTCATTCACAAAGATGTGAAGGGCTTTCTGGAGCGGGAACTGGATTTCTATCTGAAGAACGAGGTCCTGAACCTTGATGAATTAGAGGCGGGTGGCGAGGCACGATCGGGGAGTTGGTTTCAGCTCTTGCACACCATCAAGACAATTGGCCGCAAGATCATCGCCTTTGTGGCGCAGCTTGAGAACTTCGAGAAGCGGTTGTTTGAGAAGAAGAAGTTCATTACCGAAGTTCATTACTGTGTGACGCTTGACCGTGTGCCGGAGGAGATCTATCCCGAAATCGCAAAGAACAAGGCGCAGATTGAGGAATGGAAGCGACTTTTCCACATTCAAGAAATCGAAGGGGATTTGCTAACTCCGGGCTTCAAGGAGCCGTTGAAGGTAGACTTCCTGAAAGCACACGACAAGCTACTCATCGATACGCGCTTCTTTGACGCGCGTTTCAAAGACGTTTTGCTCGCTTCCATGGAAGACTTCGATGAGAAGTGCGATGGAATCCTGATACATTCTGAAAACCTCCAAGCCCTTGGCCTTCTCAGAGCAACCTTCCAGGAGCGCGTCAAGTGCGTGTATATCGATCCCCCCTACAACACGGGAAGCAGCGCTATCCTCTACAAAAACAGCTATCGTCATTCCTCCTGGGCGACCCTGATGCTGGACAGACTCTTAGGCCTCAAGCCGATGCTCACTCGGGACGGGGCCATTTTCGTGAGCATTGATAAGGCAGAACGGACCGTGCTGGAACACGTATTGGACCGAGTGTTCGGGGCAGACAACCGCATCGAAGAACTCATCTGGTCGATGAACACGACCAACAGTCAAGCGCCGAATTACTCAACGAATCACGAATATGTGGAGGTTTACGCAAAAGATCGGAGTGTCGTTGAGCAAGACCCGAAGATGTTTCGCGAGCCCAAACCGGGATTTGAAGAGGTCATGGCACTTGTGGCCAAACTGAATCCTTCCTTCCCGCCGATTTCTGAGATTGAGTCCCAGATCCGCGCTCTATACGAGCGCCACAAAATCGAATACTGCGAAGAAATAGAGGCTCAAGGGCTTGAATGGGAGGAGGAAAAAGGGAACGACCCGTGGAGAGGTTTGTTCAACTACAATCGGGCAGAATATCGCGATTCAAGCGGCCGACTTGTCCCAGAGAAAGATGCGAAACGTAAAAATGCCAAGATTTGGGTTTGGCAGGAGGGTGACGCGTCGATGCCAGCCACGAAGCAATCCCCGAGCACCCGAGATCCATCAAGTAAGAACTGGCGATTCTACAAACCGCCATATCGGGGGAAGGGCAAGCCGTGCCCGCATCCAAAGAGCGGATGGAAGTTTGCTTACGATGACGACGAGGACTCCCCGGACAAGCGGAGTTTTGTTTCGCTTGACCGAGACAGCCGAATTGCTTGGGGGCCTGATGAGACCAAAGTCCCGCGTCTGAAGCGGATGCTTCACGAGGTCGAAACGAATATCGGGAAGAGTGTATTCCAGGACTACTCCGACGGTGAGAAACAAACGTCTGCGATGTTCGGCGTGTCAGGGATTTTCCTCGCTCCGAAACACGCTAATTTTGTGACGCGCTTTATCGTTCACGCCGCCAACAAAGACAGTTTCATCGTTGATTGCTTCGGCGGCTCGGGAAGCACTGCTCATGCGGTAATCAAGCTGAACCGCGACGACCGGGGATCACGAAAGTACGTTCTTGTCGAGGTAGGAGATTATTTCGACACGGTCCTCAAGCCGCGAATCATGAAGGCGGTATATTCCTCCGAGTGGAGGGAGGGCAAACCGATGTCTCATACCGACGGTGCGTCGCACACCTTCATGTATCTTCGCCTCGAATCCTACGAAGATGCGTTGGACAACATAACGTTTGAGACATCCGACAAGCAGACGGCACTTCAGTTGGAGGATTACGTCATAAGCTACATGCTCGACTTCGAGACGAAGCAGAGCGAGGCGCTGCTAAACGTGGCCATGCTGGACGTCCCGTTTGATTACACGCTCCACCGGCACGGCAGAGACAGTGCGCTGCCGGTGGATTTGCCGGAGACATTCAATTATCTAATCGGTTTGCACGTTGCGTCCCGCCGCGTATATGAGAACAAAGGCATCCGCTACCTTGTATACCGCGGTCGCGCGGAAGGCCGCGAAACAGTGATCTTGTGGCGCACGACGCGTGGTTGGGGGAAGAAGGAATTCGAGGCGGACAAGGAGTTCGTGGAGAAACACAAGCTCACACAAAGCGCGGAGGATATTTTAGTGAATTCCGACAGTTTTATTCCTGGAGCGCGTTCACTCGACCCTATTTTCAAACGCCGCATGTTCAACGAGGAATAGGCCAATGCCCGCAAGTGAATATCTGAAACTGGAGCAACGGCTTGTGCTCGCCGCGTGGGGCTGCCACATGCTCGGTTATTCCTCGAACAAGGCGATGTTGGAGGATTTGCGTGAGGTGGATGAGGGCTATGAGAGCACGGGACGCTCGCATCTTGTGCAACGGATTCTCTCGCGCGGCTCAAAATGCCTGGTGAAGCGGGAAGACCTGGAGCAATACGACGCGAACGTGCGCAGTCACCTTGCCTATTTCAACCAGCACCGCGAGGAGGCACTGACGCTGCGGTACTTTCAGCACCTCTCGCTGTTGATCAGCGAACTCTTCCTGGATTGGCGCTTCAATCACAAAAACACGCTGCGGAAGGAGCTAAACGATTTCCTATACCAGCACAACATCCGGCGCGCGCCGACGGACCCCCGCGACACGGAATTTAAGGATGCGGATTTGAACAAGCTGGCGTTCTGGATGGCGACCGGCAGCGGCAAGACAATCCTGATGCACTTCCATTACCGACAGTTTCTTCATTACAACCAAGAACCCCTGGACAACATTCTGCTGGTTACGCCCGACGAGGGACTTTCGCAACAGCATCTCGAAAACATGGAGGCGGTGGGCATTCCGTGCGCCCGGTTTTCCCTGGAGGATAGTGGCTTCGAGGCGGTGAAGAAGAACACAGTGCGCGTCGTCGAAATTACCAAGCTGGTGCAGGAGAAGAAGGGCTCAGGCGTAAGCGTGCCAGTAGAGGCGTTCGAGGGAAACAATCTTATTTTCGTAGATGAGGGGCACAGGGGGGCGAGCACCGAAGCCGGCAAGTGGGTCGGCCACAGGGACAAGCTGGCGGAAACGGGTTTCACCTTTGAATACAGTGCGACCTTCGGCCAAGCTATGACGACCGCGCGCGACGACGAGATGACCCAGGAATACGGAAAGGCCATCCTTTTCGACTACTCGTACAAGTATTTTTACGGCGACGGATTCGGCAAGGACTTCGAGGTTCTGAACCTGAAGCATGAAACAGCGGACGAACAAACGCAAACGCTGCTGCTCGCAAACCTGCTCGCGTTCCACGAACAGAAGCGGGCTTTCCAGACAAAATCGGACGCCATGCTCCGCTATCACCTGGCCGACCCACTTTGGATTTTCGTGGGCAGCACGGTCAACAAGTCCAAAGATAACAAGCAAGCAAAGGAGTCGGATGTTTTGACGGTGGTGAAATTCCTCGACGCGTTCTTACAGAACAAACGCGGCTGGGTGCAAAAGGCCATCAAACAGATTCTTGAGGGCAAGAGCGGGATTGAGGACGATGGCGGGAACGATGTTTTTGCATCGCGGTTCAAACACATCAAGGGTTGGACCAAGGACGCAGAGATGATTCATCGCGACATGCTTAAGCGCGTTTTCCACTCGGAAAGCGGTGGGCGGTTGCACGTTGGCGACATCAAGGGCATGGCCGGTGAACTGGGTTTGAAGGTGGGCGGTGCCGAGGATTATTTCGGCCTCGTTTACATCGGTGACACGGCGAGTTTCAAGAACCTTATTGGAGAACACTGCCCGGACGTAGAGATCGAGGAGGACCAGCTTGCGGAAGGATTGTTCGAGAACATTAAAAGGGTGGACTCGCCCATCAACATGCTCATTGGCGCCAAGAAGTTCATGCAAGGGTGGGATAGCTGGCGCGTGACGAACATGGGCCTCCTGAATATCGGGCGAAGCGAAGGCACGGAGATTATTCAACTTTTCGGTCGCGGCGTTCGCCTAAAGGGCCTGAACCGATCTTTGAAGCGGAGCTCCGCCCTGCCGCCGCCGCACCCGGAGGGCATTGACCTGCTTGAGCGGCTCAATATTTTCGCCGTCCGCGCCAACTACATGACGCAGTTCCGTGATTATCTGGAGCGTGAAGGTGTCGAACCGTTCGGCGACGTGGAATTGAATTTGCGAATTAAGAGAAACGACGAATTCCTGAATAAAGGGCTGATTGCCCCGCGCCTACCCACAGAAAGCAAGTTCGCAAGCAGGGAGCGAATGATGCTGGAATGTGACGAAGCGGCAAAAGTGGTGCTGGATGTTTCCGTGAAGGTGGAGCGCATCGGGAGCGCCGCAGGCGCGTTCCAAACGTCGAGCTACGTTGGCGGCATCGAGCGATGGTTGCCGACTGGGCAATTCGGATTGCTCGATTGGGGGCGCCTCTACCTTGAAATGCTGCAGTTCAAGGAGGAACGGGGTTTCCATAACCTGGTCATCCGGCCCGAGCATCCGCGCCGGATTCTTGAGGCGACCGACCCCAAGCTTTACAGCCTGATTTGTGATGAAGGACTGCTGAAACCAAGACGCGCGGAGGAGGTTGCACAGTTGCAAGCTGCGGTGGCGGGCGTGTTGAAGAAATATGTCGAGAGTTTCTACCGCAAACGGCAACAAAGTTGGGACTCGTCAAGAACGGTCTACGCTCCTCTCAAGAAAGACGACGAGAATTTTCAGGATTATGTCGTCAAAGTGCCGCGCAGCAGCCCGGACTTGATAAAGGCGGTCAAAGAGATCATTGACGAGGGGAAGCGCATTTACAAGGAACTTTGCGCTGAGTTGCCGGGAGTATATTTTGATCGGCACCTTTATCAGCCGCTGCTGATACAAAAACGCAGCAGGGTAAAGTGCGCCCCTCCGGCATTGAACGAGAGCGAGGGTCGCTTCGTAAATGACCTGTTGGAGTTTTGCCGGTCCAAGCCTGAAGTATTGAAGGATAAAGAGCTATTCCTGCTGCGCAATCTGAGCCGGGGCAAGGGTATCGGATTTTTCGAGGATAGTGGCTTCTACCCGGACTTCATATTCTGGATCATGGAGGGCAAGAAGCAGCGATTGGTTTTCATCGAGCCACACGGAATGCTGAACGAGGATCATCCTTCCATAAATCCCAAGGTTAATCTCCACAAAAAGCTAAAGGCCCAGGCAGAAGACGCACTCCGGCGATCGAAGGCGAAGGACCTCGACCTTGATTCATTTGTCATCTCAGCGACGCCCTACGATGACCTCAGGAAGCGCATTTGCGACGATGCTGGGCCGTGGACTAAAGAGAGGTTTGCCGACGCCCATATTCTCTTCTTCGACGATGGTGACCGCCGAACGTATCTGGAACAGATTGTCACAGGTTAGCTGAGCAAGCCACAGTCACCGCAGTTCTGACCGTGGGTTCTTCCATTGATGGCCAAGGGCATAGCCAGCGGGAAGAAGGCGCTCGCCATAAAGACCGGCCGGCCCGGCTGCCCGCCCGCCTTTGAGCCCCAAAGGGGCGACCTAATCTAGCCTAGGTAATCGAAGGTGTGAAAGAACAATGAATCAAACTTCCCACCACAGAGACACAGAGGCACTGAGAACCGAAAAGAAAGGGCCTTTCCTCTGTGCCTCTGTGTCTCTGTGGTTAATGCAATCGATTTTTTCACACCTTCATTGGCCTGGGGTCAGCGCGGAAACCGCCGAATGCACCCGGAAGGGGCTCGCCATGCAAAACCGTGCCGTAATAACCACCGAAGTGGGTCGCCCCTTCAGGGCTGGGGGGTTGAAATTGATGGGCCCCTTAACCCAGGCCGTTGGCCTGGGCTAGATTAGGTCGCCCCTTTGGGGCTCAGGCCGAGGTGGGTCGCCCCTTGGGGGCTCAGGCCGAGGTGGGTCGCCCCTTGGAGCTCGAGCGCGGGCTGGCGCGAACGCGCAAAAGCGGGTAGCCACAGTCAGCGCAGTTCTGCCTGTGGGTTTTTCCATTGATGGTGAAGGCATAGCCTGCGGGAAGAAGTAGGGTTTGCTACGATTTTGGTTAAGTTCCGCCCTCCACGGCGAGAACGTTATCCAGGACGACGGTTGGAAGCGAGCCCTTGCCCAATACGTCCTTGGCGTCCAGGACCTCGATGCCCACCAGTTCTTCGCTCGGGCCGATGTTCAAGCTCACTTCGTCCGTCAGCCGCAGCGTGCGGCACTGGTATTCGCCCTCCAGCAAGCTAATATAGAGCGCGTCCACTTCGCTGTCATAGCTGATGCGCATCCCCGTCCCCCTTCAGAAATAAAACGTGTAAACCGTTATTACCACTATCACATTCTGCTCTTCAACTGCCACCGAGGCAACTTGTTTAATGGGGTAATACGTGTCCTGCCAGCGCGCGGCATATTCGAAGGTGGGCCGGCACAT
>Ga0187849_1005350_pt1 | contig 10202 bp, 8 predicted proteins | sample June2016WEW_4_10_2_FD_132412 | JGI IMG/M metagenome (GOLD analysis project Ga0187849, IMG submission 132412) | Peatland microbial communities from SPRUCE experiment site at the Marcell Experimental Forest, Minnesota, USA - June2016WEW_4_100 | ecosystem: Environmental > Terrestrial > Soil >... | reverse complement strand
TTGCGGCCAACAGAGAGCCCTCCCACCATTCGATCTGACACGCGATAGCAATTCCCGCCCGTTGTGATTGCATGACAAGAATATCCGACCTCTATGAGCTTCAGGAGACCGACCTGGAGATCGACAGCCGTCGCGCCGCCCTGGAGGAGATCGAAGGGCAGCTCGGCGACTCAGAAGAGGTGGCAGCAGCGGCGGCATCAATCGAGGAGCGGGACGCCGAGGTGCAGGAGATTCAGAAACGCCTCCGCGCCGCCGAGCGCGAAGTTGAAGACCTGACGGCTAAGATAAAGCCTCTGGAGAAGAAGCTTTATGCCGGCACCCTCAACAACCCGAAAGAGCTCGCGAGCCTGCAGGAGGACATCCAATCCATCCAGGCCCACAAGCGAGTCCTCGAAGACAGCGAACTGGAAGTGATGTCGCAGCTTGAAGAGGCGGATCGGGCCCGCGCTTCCGCCCGCCGCGAGCACGCCTCGCTTCTCGGTGCCTGGGAGCAAGAGCAGCGCGAGCTCCGTCAGAAGCAAGCCGAGTTGACGGCGGAGATCGAGGAACTGGAGGGCCGCCGGGCGCAGCAGCGCGCAGGCATCGACGCGGCTGGCCTGTCGCAATACGACGTCCTCCGCTCGAAGCACCAGGGGCGCGCCGTCGCCAAAGTCGAGCGCGGCACCTGCGGCGGCTGCCGGATCTCCCTACCCATGTCGCTTCTCCAGAAAGCCCGTGGCGGCTCCGACGTAATCGTGCAGTGCAGCAGTTGCGAGCGCATACTCTACGTGAGCTGACGGATGAAGGCGGTAGGCTACTTCAAAGAGGCGACAGGGGAGCGCGGCGAACCGCTCGCGGCGCAGAGCACGGCCTTCCTCGAGTTCTGCCGCGATCGCGGCTACGAGGCCGTCGCCTCCTTCGTCGAGGGCGCTGCAGTCGATGCCGAAAGGCGTCCCGGCTACCAGCAGCTCGTCGAATTCCTGAAGCGCCCCGAGAAGGGCTTCCTGATGGTCGTCACGCCTTCAATCGACTGTCTCGGTCGCGACGTTAAGGAGGCCGCGCGGAGCTGGTTCGAGCTGCAGGGCCTCGGCGCCCAGGTGCTCGTCATGAACGGCGACGACGCTGGCGGCCGCCTCCTCGAAGCATGGACGAAGAACAACCAGAGCCGTGTCGGCGATAAGGTCCGCTCCGCCATGCGACGCAAGGCCGTCAAAGGCGAAGTGCTCGGCCGCCCTCCCTACGGCTATCGCGTCGGCAATCGCCATCGCCTCGACCTCGTGCCGGAGGAAGCCGTCGTCGTCCGCTACATCTTCCGGCTCTATCTCCAAGAGGGGCTCGGCATCCGACGCATCGCCCGCTGCCTCAACCAGGAGGCCGTCAAGACCCGACGCGGTGGCAATTGGAGCATGGTGAGCATCCGCGACATCCTGCGCAATCGCACCTACCTGGGCACCTACAGCCGCTTCGGCGTCCGCGTGCCCGGCAGTCACCCCGCCCTCATCTCCAACGAAGACTTCCGCCGCGTGCAGGAGTGCCTCATGGCGCGTCGCAGCAGCTACTCGGCGCCGCAGGCCACGCCCTTCCTGCTCTCCGGCCTTGTCTACTGTGGCTACTGCAACAACAAGTTGATAGGCGTCAGCCGCCGCCAGAGCTGGAAGCGACAACGCGATGGCTCTGTCGCCGAAGCATCCTATCGCTACTACCAGTGCCAGTCGCGCACGAACCAGAGCCTCTGCGATTACCACACGCATCGCGCCGACGACCTCGAAAACGAAGTGCGCCAGCGGCTCTCGACGCTCGATTTCGATGGCGGGCACGCCTTCCGCCAGGCCGGCGACGAAGAAGCCGTTCTCGCCGAATCGAAAGAAGAGTGCGACGAGATGCGCCGTCGCTTGGCCCAACTGGACAAGCGCTTGGAGCGGCACATGGACGCCGCCGCCCGCGGACGTCTCAGCCGCGAGAAGCTGCAGTCGCTTGGTTTGGCGCTCTCTGCCGAGCGTCTGGAGATAGAAGGGCGCCTGGTCGCGGCGGAACGGCGCGTCGAGGAGCAGGCTTCCGTGGCCGCTCGACGCCGGGCGCAGGAGCAGGCGCTGCTTCGGCTTTTAGATCGCTGGGACTCACTCGATTTCGCCTCGCGACGCTCTCTCCTGCGTGACGTTGTCGACCGCGTCATCGTTGTCGATGACGGCATAGAGGTGCTGCTGCGGCCGTGAACGATGCGCAGCGAGCGGTCTACGTCGCCTACGCCGATGGCGCCTCTCGCGGCAACCCGGGTCCGTCCGCTGTCGGCGTCGTCATCTTCGATCCCGCCGGCCGCGAGGTCCATCGCGAGTCGCGACGCATCGGCGTTGGTACCAACAACGAGGCGGAGTACCGCGCCGCCATCGCTGCTCTGGAAGCTGCGTTGGGCCTGGCCGCTGCCCACGTCGAGTTGCGCATGGACTCCGAGCTCGTCGTCCGCCAGCTCACAGGCCGCTACCGTGTGCGCAACCCGCGCCTCATCCCCCTCTACAAGCGTCTCCTCGACCTGCGCGGTCGCTTCCAGTCGGTCACCTTCCGGAACGTTCCGCGTACCGGCAATCGCCTCGCCGACGCCCTCGCCAACCAGGCGCTGGACAGCTCGACATAACGTGCTCCCGGCTGCTGATAGCGATGCCTCAGACACGCGCTCGCGGGCCGGCAGACATGCGGCGGTCTTCCGATGCTGCTATACTTGACCCGCCAGCAGACCGGGTGACCGCTCTCGACTCGTCGAGGGAGGAAAGTCCGAGCTCCACCGGGCGAGGGTGCTGGGTAACACCCAGGAGGGGCGACCCTACGGATAGCGCCACAGAAACATACCTCCTGTCTCGGGCGGCCTGTCCGCCTCAGGCGGGAAAGGGTGAAATGGCGAGGTAAGAGCTCACCGGCAGTCGGGCGACCGGCTGGCCGGGCAAGCCCCACCCGGAGCAAGACCGAATAGGAGGACTATGGGTCGCCCGGCCCGTCCTCGGGTTGGTCGCAAGAGGTGGCGGGCAACCGTCATCCCAGATAGATGGTCACCGCTTCCGTCTTAGGCGGCCTGTCCGACTCAGGCGGAAGACACAGAACTCGGCTTACAGGCCCGCTGGCGCTTACGTGGCCCGTCCGCCTCAGGCGGACGGGCCTCCCCTTTCTCGCCGCCGCCTGATGCTGGCGCTATAATGACGGAAATCGACTCGCGAGGTGACATGACCCGTATCGACTGGCCCCTGCTTCTGCCCGACGCCCGCTTCGTGGGAAAGCCGCCGTCGGACGTCGCGACAATCTGCTACGACTCACGACTCGTCACGCCGGGCTCCGTCTTCGTCGCCGTGCCCGGCGCCCTGCCGCCGCAAAGCCGCGATGGCCACGACTTCATAGCGATGGCGCTGGACAAGGGCGCCGCCGCAATCGTCGTTCAGGCCGACCGTCAGGCCAAATGGCAGTCCCTGGCAAACAGCGGTAGCCCGGCCTTCATTGTCGTCTCCGACAGCCGGCGGGCGCTGGCGCGCATCGCTGCCGCCTTCTGGGGCTTCCCGGCCCGTCGACTCGTCACAATCGGCGTCACCGGCACCGACGGCAAGACAACCACCGTCCACCTCATCGCCGCGCTCCTGGAAGCGGCCGGCCGGCCCGTTGGCTACCTCGGCAGCGTCGCCTTCCAGACCGCCGCGCGCCCCGAGCTCAACGCCACCCACATGACCACGCTCCAGTCGCCGGAGGTGCAAGAGATGCTGGCGCGCATGGTCGAAGGCGGGCGGCGTTACGCCGTCATCGAGGCGTCCTCGCACGGCCTGGCGCTCAACCGCGTCGACGAGTGCGAGTTCGACGTCGCCGTCTTCACGACCCTCAGCAGCGACCACCTCGACTTCCACGGCGACGCGGCCGGCTACCTCGCCGCGAAGGGCCGCCTGTTCGAGATGCTGGATCAAAGCGTCGACAAGGGCGTGCCCAAGACCGCCGTCCTCAACGCCGATGACCCCGCTAGCGCAAGCCTCCGCGCGTGCACGCGCGGCCGCGCCGTCACCTACGCCATCGACGCTGCAGCCGACCTCCGCGCCGAGTCGCTTCACCTGGAGGCGCTCGCCTCCTCCTTTGATCTGGTCGGTGCGTTTGGCCGCTTGCCCGTCCGGGGCCTGCCCGTCAGCCTGCCGCTGCCCGGCCGCCACAACGTCTACGATGCCCTCGCCGCGAGCGCCGTCGCGCTCTCGCTCGGCGTTGCTCCGCAAGCCGTATCCGACGGTCTCGCTGCCTTCAACGGCGTCCCCGGCCGCATGGAGATGATCGACTGCGGCCAGCCGTTCGCCGTCGTCGTCGACATCGCCTCCACGCCCGAAGCCCTGCGCCGCGTTCTCCAGGTGCTCCGTTCGACGACGAAAGGCCGGCTCATCGCCGTCTTCGGCTGCGCTGGCGAGCGCGACCCCAATCGCCGCGACGGCATGGGGCGCGCCGCCGCCGAGCTCGCTGACCTCGCCGTCCTCACTAACGAGGACCCGCGCTCCGAGGACCCCGACGCCATCATCGACGAGATCGCCCGCGCCGTCGTCACCGCCGGCCGCCGCGAAGGCCGCGACTTCGTGCGCGTCCCGGACCGCCGCGCCGCCGTCCGCCGCGCCTTCGAGCTCGCGCGCCCCGGCGACGTCGTGCTCCTCGCTGGCAAAGGGACCGAGCAGTCGATGGTGATCGGCGACACGCACATTCCCTGGGACGAGCGCGTCGTCGCCCGCGAGCTCCTGCAAGAGACGGACTCGGTGGCGAAATGAGCGACGACTTCTCCCTGACCACGCTGCAGTCGCTCCTCGAGACCGACTCGCTCGGCCGGTTCGCCCTGCACCAGCGTTCCGTTCCTTCGACCATGGACGTCGCCCGCGAAGAGGCAGAATCGGGCGCGCCTCACGGCCTCATCGTCCTTGCCGACGAGCAGACCGCCGGTCGTGGGCGCCGCGGCCGCGCGTGGGTCTCGCCGCCCGGCGGGCTGTACGTCACGATCGTCCTGCGCCCTGAGCCCGACGCTGTCCGCCGGCTCGCCATGGTCGCGCCGCTAGCCGTCTGCGAAGCAATCGACGCGGTGGCCGCCGTGCGAAGCGCCGTCAAGTGGCCCAACGACGTCCTGATTGAGGGGCGAAAGGTGGCCGGCTTCCTGATCGACTCCCGCACCAGCGCCGGCGACGTCGAGTACGCCCTCGTCGGTATCGGCGTTAATATCGGCCTCGATCCGCTGCGACATGCGGAGATTCGGGACCTCGCTACAAGCCTGGCGCTGGAGTCCGAGCGAAAGGTCTCGCGGGAGAAGCTGCTCGCCGCCGTCCTCAACCGGTTCGAGAAACTGCTAGCCGCCTCTCGCGTCGACGGCGACGTCTACGAGGCCTGGCGCGCGCGACTGGAGACGCTCGGCCGTCAGGTGCGCGCCCGATCCGTGGATGACGTGGAGGAAGGGGTCGCCGAGGACGTGGACACAGACGGCAACCTGCTGCTACGTCGCCCCGACGGCAGCATCGCCATCATCTCCGCCGCCGACGTGACGCTAGCGGCAGACGGTTAGCCTCCCTGCCCTACTCCGGTGGGGGCTCCTGCTCCGCTGGCGGCTTCATCTCCGCCGGCGGCTGCGCCTGCAGCGCCCTCATCGTCTCCATCGTATCCACCGGATTGGGCGTCACGATAGCGCCGCCCTTCTCAATGAAGGCCCGGATTATATCGATCGGCACCGGGAAGACGATCGTGCTGTTCTTCTCCGTCGCAATCTCCGCCAGCGTCTGCAAGAAGCGCAACTGCAGAGTCGTCGGCGTCGCCGCGATAATCGCGCCCGCCTGCGCCAGCCGCTCCGCCGCCTGGAACTCGCCCTCAGCGTTGATGATCTTCGCCCGCCGCTCTCGTTCCGCCTCCGCCTGACGCGCCATCGCCCGCTGCATCCCCTGCGGCAGCTCAACGTCCTTCACCTCGACGGTGCTGACTTTGACGCCCCACGGCTCCGTCTGCTCGTCGATGATCTGCTGAAGACGCTGGTTGATCTTCTCTCGGTCGGCCAGCAGCTCATCCAGCGACGACTGCCCCAGCACGCTTCGCAGCGTCGTCTGCGCTATCTGGAACGTCGCGCGAATGTGGTCCAGCACTTTGAGGACCGCTTCCCATGGCCGCACGATTCGGAAGTAGACGACGGCGTTCACCTTGACGGTCACGTTGTCCTTCGTGATCGCCTCCTGGCTCGGCACGTCCATCGTCACGATGCGCAGGTCCCGCTTCACCAGCCGCTCGAAGCCGGGTATTACGAGGAACGGCCCGGGCGGCGTCACCCCCATCGCGTGGCCAAGACGGAACAGTACCCCTCGCTCGTACTCCTGGACGATCCGCAGCGATCCGATGATCGCCAGCGGCAGCAGGAGCCACCGCATTGCGGTGTTGGTGATCATTCGCTCTTCGGCCTGCTCCTCAGGCTGTATTTCCATTCGTGCCACCTTCGTCCTCCTTTTCGAGTGGCCGCACCTGCAGCTTGATACCGTCGACGCCGGTTATCTCCACCGGCTCACCCTGTTTCACCGATCGACCTGTCGAAGTGGCCGTCCAGCGCTCGCCGTTGATGAAGACCATGCCCGTCGGCTCCAGCGGCGTCCGCGCGACGGCCCGCTTTCCGACGAGATTGTACGTCCCCAGCGCCGCCGGCAACCGGCGGGCGCGAATCATCGAGTTGACAATCGAGAATACGAAAAATGCCACGACTGCCGCAAGGCCGATGATCAGCCACCGCGACACCTGGAACTGCGGGTTGCTCGTGCTCGTCAGGAGCAGCCCTCCCAGGATCAAGGATATCACGGCGCCGATACCAAGTGCGCCATGGGCCCCCACCACCAATTCCGCTCCTAACAACACGAACGCCAGGATGATGAGAAAGACGCCGGCCCAGTTCACCGGCAGGGTCCCGACCGAGAAGAAACCGATGAGAAGCGCTACCGCCCCGAAGATGCCGGGGAAGGCGATGCCCGGATGGATCAGCTCAATGAGGATGCCCAGGCTGCCCAGGCTGATGAGCAGGAACGCGATGTTCGGGTCGCTGATGATGATGAGGAAGCGCTCGATCAGCGTCATGCCGTTTGTTACTACCGGCGCATCCTTCGTCTGCAGCGTAACCGTGCCGGAGGAGAGCGTCACCGATCGCCCGTTTGCCTGGCTCAGCAGGTCGTCCAGGCTGCCCGAGACGAAGTCGACGACGTTCTGACTGACCGCCTCATCCTGGTCGCTGGCGATGCTCTGCCTCACTGCCTGCTCTGCCCAGTCGGCGTTCTTGCCGCGCAGGCCGGCGATTCCGCGCGCGTATTCCGCCGCCTCGTTCGTCACCTTGTCGCCGAGCGTGCCCGTGATGTCGCCGCCCGTCGCGCTGACGGGATGCGCCGCGCCGATCGTCGTGTTGGGCGCCATCGCCGCCACATTGCCCGCCATGACGATGAACGTTCCCGCCGAAGCCGCCCGCGCGCCGCTCGGCGACACATACGTAATTACCGGCACCCTCGACGCCTCGATTCGCTGGACGATGTCGCGCATCGAATCTTCCAGCCCGCCCGGCGTATCGACGCGAATGACAACCGCCGCCGCGCCGGCGTCCTCCGCGTTCGCGATCCCCCGTTCAATGTAGCGCGCCATCACCGGATTGATGTCCCCGTCGACGGTTAGCACGTTGACGGCGCCGCGCTCGTGCACCGGATTGCCGCACGCCGACCCAATCGTGCCGGCACCTAGCACCAGACAGGCCGTCAGGAGACGGGCACCCTTTATCGTGATGCGTGTCAGCTTCGGAATCCTCACGCAAACCATTATACGCTCGCGACACGCGAAGGTAGCGAGAACGTAGTGAAGCTCGTAGGGGAGGACGTAGGGGAGGACTTCATTCCTCCCGCCTGCCGTCCCACAGGCCTTAGTCCTCCCGCCAGTCCCATCCCAAGTTGAATCCCGCAGAACCCTATTGTAGACTACCGACAGGCGGGCCCTGGTGGCCGGCCTTGGGGTGCTATGCCCGAAGAAACCGATTCCCTTCGTTGCCACGGCATGCGCGACCTGCTGCCCCAGCAGATGCTCCTCTATCGACGCGTCGAAGAGGACTTTGCCCGCGTTTGCGCCTCCTGGGGCTACTCCGAGGTCCGCACCCCGACCATCGAATACCTGCATCTCTTCACCGCCGCCGGCACCCTCTCGCCGCAGATGCTCGGACGTGTCTATTCCTTCCTCGACTGGGACGGTTGGAGCGGCGAGCGCGTCGTTCTCCGGCCCGACGCCACTATCCCCGCCGCGCGCCTCTACGTCGAGAACCTGCCACAGGGAGCGCCCGCGCGTTTCTTCTACGTTCAGAACGTCTTCCGATTCGCCGTCGGCGACGAGTCGCGCGAGGACTGGCAGTGCGGCGTCGAGCTCATCGGCAACCCGAGCCCGACCGGCGACGTCGAGCTCATCCTCCTCGGCAAGGCAGTACTGGAAAGCTTTGGCCTGGGCGACGTCCAAGTCGGCCTCTCGCACGCCGGCCTCGTGCGAGCCGTGCTCGCTGAGACCGGCCTCAAGCCCGAAGAGCAGGCGCTAAGCTACGATCGTCTCCTCGATGGCGACCTGACCGTGCTGGAGGAGATCGAAGCCCGCCTGCCGCAGCTTCGCGCGCCGCTCCACCTGCTATTCGACGTCAAGGGCGGCGCCGAACCCTACCTCCGCGGCCTCCGCGATGCCTTCGGCGCGACCGTGCCCGCAATCGCCGCTGCCCTCGACGAGCTGATCACCGTCAGCGCCACGCTGAACCGCCTCGGCTGCCCGCACGAGATACAGACCACGCTCGTCCGCAACTTCGAGTACTACACCGGCCCCGTTTTTGAGTTCCGCGCCGCCGGCTGCCGCATGGGAAGCGGCGGCCGCTACGACCAGCTCGTCGCCCTCGTCGGCAGTGACGCAGGCGTGCCGGCGTCCGGTTTCGCCCTCTCTATCGAAGAGATCGTCTCGCACCTTCAGAGTTCGCCGATCGCGGAAGCGCGCTCGCAGCGCTGGTTCGTCGAGACCGACGGTCGTGATGCCGCCGCTCTCGCCGAGGCATTCGCCGCCGCTGGCGGATTGCGCGCTCTCGGCAAATCTGTCGCCATTGCGCTCGCAGGTGCCTCGTCGGGGCGACGGGTCCTGGCCGTTCGGCGCCGCGACGACGCTTTCGCATACGTCCTGCGCATCGCCGACACTGCCGACGCGACCTTCGACACCCTCGATGCCGCCCTCTCGGCCTTGAAGGTGGCCGCGCCATGATTCGGCTCGCCTTGCCCACCGGCGATCTGCGCGAGCCCGTCGGCGCGCTCCTTTCCGCCGCCGGCTTCGACGTCCGCCAGTACACCGGCGTCTCTCGCTCGTACATCCTCGGCCCCGAGAGCAACGGCGGCATTCAGATGCGCGTCTTCCGAGAGAAGGATATCCCCATCCAGATCGCCCTCGGCAACTATGACTTCGGCATCTGCCGCCTGGAGTGGGTCGAAGACCTGGCGCAGCGCTTCCCGACGAACGCCATCGTTCCATTGCGCGATCTCGACGTCGGCCGGCGCGCCCTCTTCGTCGCTGCCGCCGCCGGACGGAACGGCGACGTGCGCGACTGGGCGGCTGTCAGCGGCCTGCGCATCGTGAGCGAATACGCCAACATCGCCGAGGCCTTCGCGATGGGCCTCCGGCTTTCCTCCTATCGCGTCTTCCCCGTCTGGGGCGCCGCCGAAGTCTACCCGCCCGAGGACGCCGACCTCGCCCTCATCTCCGCGAACGACGCCGGCGAAGTCCGACGCCGCGGCCTCGCTCCCCTGCACGAGCTCCTCGACAGCTCCGTCTGGCTCATCGCCAACCGACGCAACCTCGCCGAGAAGGACCTGCGCGCCGTGCTCGACTCGCCGCTCGCCGCCGGAAGCAACGGCGACGGGACTCCCTCGCTGCTCCTCCCGCTTGCTCCTGCAACGGTCTCCCGCCGTCCCCGCGACGCCGCCGCATCTGCGAGAAACGGCGCTGTGCGCATTGCTCTGCCCGACGGCCACCAGTTGAAGCACGCCGTCGCCGCCCTCGATGCCGCCGGCCTGCGCTTCGACGGCTACGGCATCGATGAGTACGTCGCGCGCCCGCGCTCCGAGCTTCCCGGCCTGGAGGCGAAGGTGGTCCGGCCGCAGGACATGCCGCAGCAGGTCGCCCTCGGGCATTTCGATCTCGCTATCGCCGGCCGCGACTGGCTCTTCGACCAC
>Ga0187849_1005336_pt1 | contig 10220 bp, 8 predicted proteins | sample June2016WEW_4_10_2_FD_132412 | JGI IMG/M metagenome (GOLD analysis project Ga0187849, IMG submission 132412) | Peatland microbial communities from SPRUCE experiment site at the Marcell Experimental Forest, Minnesota, USA - June2016WEW_4_100 | ecosystem: Environmental > Terrestrial > Soil >... | reverse complement strand
GAAGTAGGATGATGCCGTGAGGGTGTGGATTGCGCAGAGCAAAGCTCTGCAGCGGTGGCGAAGTAGGGTGATGCCGTGAGGGTGTGGATTGCGCAGAGCAAAGCTCTGCAGCGGTGGCGAAGTAGGGTGATGCCGTGAGGGTGTGGATTGCGCAGAGCAAAGCTCTGCGCCGGCCGACACGCAGAGCTTTGCTCTGCGCAATCCACTAATAGCTTTGAGACGGTTCAATAGCAAGGAAGCGGATGGCACGGTATGGAAAAGCCGGAAGAAGAGGGAACTGGCGCTTTGACCCGGAAAGAGATTCAGCAGATCAAGGCGAAGCTTCGTCGATTCATCGCCCATGAGGACTACGAAGGTTTCAAGAGCGCGCTAGTTTACGACCTGGGGATACGTCTAGGGAGCGAACGGTTTCGTTCCTTGGAATCGGAGTTCTGGAGGCAGGTTGCGGCTTGGAGGAACGCCGAGAAACAAAAGCCTTGATCCGGCTTTGCCGCTCTTCAACCGGAAGGGATTCCAGATGTTCAGCAATGGACTGCACCATTGCGTCCAAACCGTTTTTGTTCCTGTTGCCCGTCGCCATGACAAACCTCGGAACCCCAAGACATGTAGGTTCCACAAGCTGATTATGAAGATTGCACACTTCAGTGTCAACACAGAATAGAGGGAACCGGCAGGCTGGCGCAGACGTTCGCTCCATAACGTCTGCGATCTCCCGAACGGACTACCTCCTCAACTCGCACAAGTCCCTTCGGGAAATCGCAGACCCCAAAGATCCGGGGTTTGCGCCAGCCGGCGGATAAGCGCCCCAAGGCTGTCAATATTCGCTTCGCTCAGGATGACAGCGAAGGGCTCAGGATGACAGGTCTCGGCGGGCGGAGGGAGTTATGTCGACATACAAAACGAGCGGAGCGGCCACGCGGCGCGAATTTCTAAAGGTTGCCTCAAGCGTTCCTTTAGCGGGCGCGGGTTATCCCGACGCCGCCCGCGCGGAGCCTGCCGCGCCGGGGCGTCCGAACGTCATCCTGATACTGCCGGACCAACTCCGCGGGCAGGATTTGGGCTGCATGGACAATGCCGACGTTCACACGCCGCACATTGATCGCCTCGCGTCGGAGGGCGTTCTTCTCCGCAACACTTTCGCCAACACCCCGCTCTGCACGCCGGCGCGCGGGAATCTGCTGACGGGAAAATTTGCCCACGCCCACGCCGTCCCCATCAATGATCTGCGCATGGTGGAATTGGAAGTCACCCTGGGCGACCATTTCAGCCGGGCGGGGTATCGCACGGGCTTTATCGGCAAGTGGCATTTGGATGGCGGCAAGCGGCTTCCGGGCTTCATTCCTCCGGGATTACGGCGGCACGGCTTCCAGTTCTGGGCGGCAAATGAGTGCGACCACACTCCCTTCCACAGCCAGTATTTCCGCGACACCAGCGCGCCGATTGCCATCACCGAATTTGAAGCGATAACCTGGACCGACATCGCGATGGAATTCCTTCGCAATACGGGAGGCAAGCCTTTCTTCTTGGAAGTGGCGATGGGCCCGCCGCATCCTCCCTACGCCGCGCCTCCTGAGTATGTGAGCAGGTACGACGCGGCCAAGCTCCGCACTCGGGCTAATTGGGTGGAGGGGACCAGGGGAGGCAGCCGAACCGATATCGCCACTTACTACGCCATGATTTCCGCCATCGACGACCAAGTGGGCCGATTGATGCAGGCGCTCAAGGACCTCGGGCTGGAGGAGAACACCATTGTGCTGGTCACGTCGGACCATGGAAACATGCTGGGGTCGCACGGACTGACCGACAAGCAACAGCCTTTTGAGGAGTCGATCGCTGTTCCGGGCGTTCTGCGCTTCCCGCGGTGCATCCGGCCCGGGCGCCGGCTGGATGCTTTCTTCACCCACGTGGACATGGGCCCCACACTGCTTGCCCTGTGCGGCTTACCCGTGCCCCGCGAGATGCAGGGCACGGATATTTCCGCCGCACTAACGGGCGAGAAGCGCTCCGCGCCCCACTCCGCTTATTTCCAGGTGTTTGCTCCATATCATATCTCCATCGTTCCGTTCGCTTGGCGCGGCGTGCGGAACGATCGCTACATGTACGCCCGCTCGAAGCGCCAGCCCTGGGTCCTTTACGATTTGGAGCGAGATCCTTACGAATTGAAGAACCTCGCGGGCGATCCCGCCGCTCGCGGGATTCGCGAGCAGATGGAAAAGGAATTGGCCGAGTGGATGGAGCGGAGCGAGGACTCCTGGGACTACACCTGGGACACGCCCTGGAACGACAGAGTTCTCGACTACGACCGAACGTTCTACACGTTTGACGAATACCTGGAATGGGCGGGCGAGCACCCGGAGCTTCTCCATATTAAATGACGAAAGGCCGCCCTCCTCAGGTAGCGGAGTCCACTTGACTTCAGCGACTCCAACCGGGTCGCCCTACGAGGGTTCGGCCCCTTCAGGGCCGGAACCATCTCGGCTTCTATTTCCGTAGGTTTCACCTACGGCTACTCACGTTGTCCCGCTCCGCGGGACTCGGATGCGTGCCCTGCTCGCCCCTACCAGCGAGAAAGCCCCCAGGGCAACATCCGAGTCGAGATCCTGCGCCAGTCGGACGCGGGAGGAAGGCTGCGGCCGATCCCTGGTTTCACGCTGGAGGAGTCTGACCCAATGTGCGGAAACGGCCAGTCCACCGAGGGGACATGGAAAGGGAAATCGGATTTGACCACACTTCGTGGGAGCCCGGTCTACATTCGCACCCACATCGTCAATTCCCAACTTGGGGGGATCCGGTTCGCGAAGTAGGTGTACCCCTCTCAGGAGGCATATATGCAAGCGATGACCAATCGGCGTGTGTTCTGCAAAACCAGTGCGATGTCGCTGCTGGCGCTCGGAGGGGGTGTTCCGGCGGTGGGCAGCATCGCGAGCGTGAGCGAGCCTGAATCGAAGGAAGCCCGCCCACTCCTTTCTGAACCTTATGCGACGCAGCCTGGCGAGCCGGTATTTTTGCTGGAAGGCTCGACGCTCGAGGACCTCTGGGCGGTCCGGCGGAGGGTGAATCCCTTACTGAAGTCCTCGCGGAATCCGGTGATGGTCGAGGATCGAGAGTGGGAGGGGAGTGGCCCTTACCTCTATGGTACGGTCCTCTACGATGGTGAAGAGAAGTTATTCAAAATGTGGTACACGGTTTACAACGACTTCGAGTACACCCGTCAGTTGCCCGGATCATACTTGACGTGTTATGCGATTTCCCAAGATGGCTATTCGTGGCAAAAACCTGACCTGGGTGTGTTCGATTGGAAGGGGAGCAAGAGGAACAACCTTATCGCGCTGGGACGCGATGAGGCTTCTGGAATGACGGTGGTTGAAGCGCCGCCGGATTCGGGGATATCTCATCGCTACGTTGCCGTCTATTTGGATAGGGCCGGGATCATCCTCGTCTACTCCGACGACGGCGTAAAGTGGACCGAGGGCAAAGGTAATCCTATCGACTGGCCCAGCGATACCCAGAATACGCTGGTTTATGACCCTTGGGGCCGGAAGTGGATGGTCCACCTGCGTCCCCCGGTCTTTGCGGGTTTTACCCAGCGCCGGGTGGCGGTGAAAGAAAGCCGCGACCTGGAGACATGGACGCGGGCGGAAACCGTGCTCATCCCTGATGAAGCGGATCTGCCCGAGTTCTACGACATGACGGTCTTTCGAAGGGGGAACCTCTTTTTTGGACTCCTTCAGGTTTATGATCGCCCTGCCGGCAGCATCGAGATCGAACTCGTGTTCAGCCGGGATGGGCGGCGGTGGAATCGCGTGCCGCCGCGCGAGCTTTTTCTGACGCGGGGCGCCCCGGGAGAGTTCGATTGCGGGAGAGTTCATACCGCGGGCGCTCCGGTGATTGCGCATGGGGAGATGCGCCTTTACTACGGAGGGATTCGTACCAATCACAATCAAGCATCTCAACGGGGGGATTCGGCGATCGGGGTAGCGAGTATTCCTCGGGATCGATTCTTCGGAATGACCAACTCCAGCCATGACGAACCGGGTTTCATCCTGACCCGAGCGCTGCTGCTGAACGGATCGGAGATGCAAGTGAACGCCAAGCTGCTGCCCATGCAGGGACAGATCAAGGTTGCGGTGTTAGACCTGGGAGGGAAAGAACTGCCGGGATTTGGATTCGATGATTGTCATCCGATCAAGGGTTACGATTTGCTGGACCATCGAGTATCCTGGGGGAAGGATAAGCGCCTTTCGGATCTTCCCCAGCAGCCGTTGCGGCTGAAGCTTCGACTCGAGCAAGCCACCTTCTATGCGTTTTATGTGAAGTAGAGCCGAGCGATGGAGGAATACCGACATGCCGAATCGAACCGTAGACAATGCCTCATCGGGTCCCGTCAACATCGGAGCGAAGAAGCAATTGTTTTTGGATGAGCTGCTGGTGGAGTCGAAAAAGGGTGTCACGCTGACCTTCAATCCCCCCTCTGTTCCGAATGAGAATGTGGTTCCTCAGGACAAGCCGTGGGAAGAATGTCGAGTCGGAGGCTTCAGCAGTGTTCTGGAATACAACGGAGCTTACCACTTGTGGTACACATCCTACGGTGGGACGGGCGATGAACGTGAAGAGGACATGAGTCCTCGCCTGGATTGCTATGCCGTCTCGAGGGATGGCATTCACTGGGAGAAGCCGAATCTTGGCCTCATTCCTTTTCGGGGATCCAAGAACACCAATATCGTCAGAGCGTACACGTTTGGCCAAACTTTTATCGACCCGTTTGACGATGCCAGCCGGCGCTTTAAGGTCATTACCTTTCTTCCCCCTAAGAAATTCGGGTGGCCGGCCCTGGAAAAAGTGAAGGGAGGCAACATCTACCTCGCCTATTCACCGGACGGCATCCACTGGGACGTGGAACCAGAACCCGTACTTCCCTTCTCTCCGGGCGCGCCAAGCAGCACGGTCTGGGATGAGGGTTTGCAGAAGTGGGTCGTGTATCTGCGCGTCTATCCGCACGGTCACAAAACTGACCCGTGGGGAAGCCACATGGCCTTCGGACGAATGGAGGTGGACAAACACAAGCTCGCCGAGCCCTACCCCTTTACCCCCGACCCCAACAAGAAACGGAACGAGTATGGCTGTTACGGCGCCGCTAACTACGAGTTTCCGATCGCGTTCCAAACCGACGATCGGGACCCCGATCACATGGTCTATAAAATGAATGCCGTAACGTACCTCGACACAGACTTTTATGTTTCATTTCCAGGTTTTTGGTACCCCAATGTCGCTGACAATGATGACGTGCAGTTTGCCTTCTCCCGCGACGGCATCAAGTGGCAACGTCCTTTCCGCCAGCCCATTATCCGTCTCGGGATGCCCGGCTCTGGTTGTGAGGGTTATATCGACTTGGCGGAGGGGATGATTCGCCACGGGAACGAGTTGTGGCTTTACTACATGGGCTTGCCGGAACACCACTTAGCGATGGAGGTGAAGTGGGACAGCGTCTTTGCGCGAGCCATCTACCGATTGGATGGCTTTATCTCTGAAGATGGTGAATATGATGGCGGGGAACTGATGACTCGTCCCGTGATCTTTGCGGGATCGACCTTGGAATTGAATTTGGACACCAGTGCGGGTGGCTGGGCTTATGTCGAACTACAGGATGAAAGCGGTGGGCCGATCAGGGGATACAGCTTGAAAGAAGCCGACAAGCTGAATGGGAACTCGGTGAACATGAAAGTAAGCTGGGGGGCCAAAGTGGATGTGGGGGCGCTGGCCGGGAAGGCAGTGAAAATCCGGTTGGTGCTGCGGAACTGTAAGCTGTATGCATTTCAGTTCGTCTAGCCGGAATTTCTCACCAAGCCTGGACGGGGCTACCGGAAGGGCGGGCCTGGATGCGAAGCTTTGCATGTCCGCACAAGCCGCAGAGGGGGCCTGGCATGAACCGATTCAGCATGTGGCTATTCGTTACACTCACCCTGCTGTTAGCCCAGGCAGCAGGGGGGCAAACTGCCACGACTCAGGATCGACGTGACCAGTCTACCGAGGCAGGGAAGGCGCCAACCGTCGGTACCACGGTCGCGGTCGGAATCTTTCCCAGGGCCCTGGCCGTGAACCCGGTCACGAACAAAATCTACGTCGCCAACTATGGAAGTAAGAACGTCACGGAGATCGATGGGGCCACCCGCGCTACCGCCACCGTCGCGGCCGGAATCAATCCCTACGCCGTGGCCGTCAATTCAGCCACCAACAAAATCTATGTGGCCAACTACGGAAGCAACGACGTCACGGTGATCGACGGGGCGACCGGCACGACTTCCACGGTCCCGGTCGGCACCAGCCCTACGGCCGTGGATTTGAACCCGGTCACGAACAAAGCTTACGTGGCCAACTACAAGAGTGACAACGTCACCGTGATCGATGGGGCGACCTACAACACCACCACCGTCGCGGCCGGAACCCATCCTTATGCCCTGGCCGTCAACTCCGCCACCAACAAAATCTACGTGGCCAACATGGGCAGCAGGGACGTCACGGTAATCGAGGGGGCAACCAACGCCACCGCCACCATCGAGGCCGGAACCGGCCCCTGCGCGGTGGCCGTGAACCCGGTCACGAACAAGATTTACCTCGTCAACAACGTGAGCAACAACGTCACGGTGATCGACGGCGCGACCAACAGCGGTACGACCGTTGCCGTCGGAGGCGGTCCCAATGCCGTGGCCATCAACTCGGATACGAACAAAATCTACGTGACCAACTATGAGACCAACAACGTCACGGTGATCGACGGGGCGACCAACACCACGACCACGGTCACGGCCGGAACCGGACCCTTTGCGGTGGCTGTCAACCCCGGCGCCAATAGAGCCTACGTAGCCAGCTATTGGAGCAGCGACGTGAGGGTGATCGACGGGGCGACTGACACCGCCCTCACGGTCGTGGCCGCAACCCCAAGGCTGCACTATGTTACTTCCGCCCCTTGCGCCGCGGCCGTGAACCCGGTTACCAACAAAATCTATGTGGTTAATGAGTACGCCAGCAACGTCACGGTGATCGACGGGGCGACCAGCAGCATGACCGCGGCCCCGGCGGGAACCCATCCCTAGCATCGGTGCATTCAAAATTGCCAGGCAGCCCTCCTCAGTGCGCTGCCGGGAGAATATAGGGCACCGCCTGCGTTCCTTTCTTCTGCGCGCCCCTCACCATCGAGCGATCCTGGTTGGGAAGGTGAATGTACGGCGGATAGGTGATGTGTACGGGCAGGAGATGGGAGTGGATGTCGGGCGGCACGGGGATCACATCCGCCGCGCGCGGAGGGCCATAGAAGTCGAAGCAATCCCGCATGTCGTTGGCGCGATCGTCGCGTGCGGTGAGGTGCTGCAGGTTCCAGCGTTCCTCGATGAATTTCAGCACCGAGGTGAAATCGTAGTTGTAGTGCGAAACGTAATGCGCCTTGGCGTAGGGTGAAATGACGAGCATCGGCACGCGCGGCCCGTAACCATAGGCGTCCACTTCCGGGGGCGGCACGTGATCGTAGAACCCCCCGTAATCGTCCCACGTCAGGAAGATCGCGGTGTTGCCCCAGTAGGGGCTCTTCATCAGCGCATTGATAATCCGGGTGACGTACCACATGCCCTGGTCCAGAGGCTCGGGTGGGTGTTCGCTGTCCTGGAAGTCGGGAATGATCCACGCGAATTGCGGCAGCGTCCCCTTTTGCAAGTCCTCGTAGTATTCATCGAGCGATACCAGGCGATTCATGCGCGACTCATCCTCGCGAATCGCCTTGAACCCGGGCATGGGATTCCACAGCGTGAAGCCCTTGGGATCAGGGAAGGCCAGCCGCGCCAAGCCGGCGTTCACTTCCGTCCAATCGGCGGGCTTGGGCTGTGTCTCCACGTAATACTTCCAGGAAATGTTTCGCATCCCAAAATTCTTCACGATGGATTCAAACGGGAAGCCCTCGGGCTCGTCCAAATCGTCTTCCAGTTGTTCCAGCGAGCCGATGTTGTTGATCTCACCCGACTGCGCCGCAACGGTGAAGACGTGGTTGGGCGAACTCCCGGTCATCTCCGAGGAGAAGAAGCGGTCGCAGAGGGTGAAGAGGCGCGCGTACTGCCAGTAGTTGGGAATATCGGTCTGATCGTAATATCCCATCGTGTAGGGAGAGCCTTCCACCCACACGAAAGCGTCCATGGCGCCGTGGTCGTAAGCCGCCTGGGCGGTTTCCCAACTGTGCTCCAGGTCGAGCAGGGGCTGCCCCGCCGGCATGTGAAAAGGCTTGACGCATTTCTTGCTCCCCGGCATTTCCGCCAGGCACGTGGAGGGCGGAATTCCATCCGCATGGGGAAATGTCCCAAAATAATTGTCAAAGCTGTGATTCTCTTGAATGATCCAGATGACGTGCTGGATCTTCTCCATGCCGTGAGGTGGCGCGGAGGCGGGAGCGGAGCCGCCTGCCGCCTGCGCCTTGGGCAAGGCGTTCCTCCCCAGCGGCATTATGGCGATCACCATTCCTAGCCCCAGAAGCACCGTCCTCTGTAGGACCCTCCGGCTCGACTCGCTACGATGAATTCTTGTGCGCATGGACTTGTCCTCCCCTTGCAGAGATCGGATGGGTGCCTGGTGATCCCTTGTAGCGCCGGCATCTTGCCGGCCCCGGAAGATGGCGCCGGGAAGGCGGCGCTACCAAGATGGGTTGTCACTATATAATCTCGAGAAGAAACCACACATCTCGAAACCCCGCTCCTCCGTCCCTGGACCGAACCGCCGTCGTAGGATCTTACTACCAAGGCTGTCTGGTTATCACGCCAACTGCGAAATATTTTTTCTTCACCAAGTTATCCTCGGCGCGGCCGAAAGTCCGCCGATGTTAATAGCAGGCGACCGTTCGGCCTCGCGGCGAGCGCCGTTCGGCCTCGGGGCGAGCACCGCTCGCCCCTACGCCGGTCTGGGCGCGCGAGTTTGGTTTCGACATTGGACTTCGGACCCTGTTTCTCGCCGGCGGGCGCACAAGGTCGCTTTTTAGCGTCTGCGATCTCCCCGAGGGACTCTCTTCCGGCAAAGCTTTGGCGCGGGCATACTCTGCGGCAGCTTGCCGTTCTTCAGGCGCTCTTACCGCCCGAGACAACCGCAATTCATCACCACCAGCACCGCTCGGCGAGCGCCGTCGTTGCCGCCACCATTGGCCGGAGGTTGGGCATCAAGGGGAAAGCTGCTATGGCGACGGCGCGCGTTCGCCCCAACATCGTGGCACGGCCACTCTTGGCGGTGCCTCGCTCACGCTGCGAGCCTGTGCCACATGGAAGAGCCACCCCCAATACATGGGGCGCTGTGCGTTTTCCCCTGACACCTGGCACCTGACACCTTGGGGGCGAGCACCGTCGTTGCCGCCACCATTGACCGGAGGTTGGGCATCAAGGGAAAAGCCCACGGATCGATAGGCACTGTCTGTGGCCCCTGCACCATGGCAATTAAGGCGGGGTGAAACGGGTGTGCTCACAATCCCAGTGTATTGCGCAGTGCCTGATCGACAGCTTCCATTCGCGGCATCCGCCCGATGGCCCGTCTGATCAGTTGCAGTTCTATCGTCGCCAAGTTGTCGGTCATGATGACCGAATCGGATTTCAGGCCGGTCTCGGGAGCGAGCGGATCCTTCAACAGCACCGTGACCCGACGGGGATGTCCGGCGCGGGCCAGATTGCTGCTCACCATAGCAACGACCACCTGAGGGAGTCCCGTGTTGAGCTCTTCGGCTTGGACCACCAGAACCGGCCGCAGCTTCACCGTCCTGAGGTCGGAGTGGGGAAAGTAGACCAAGGCGAAGTCGCCGCGTTTAAGGCTCATTGTAGACGTCCATGCTGGCGTCGTCCCAATCCACAGCGAAAGTCGTCAGCTTGGCGCGCACTTCCCGCGCGCGCTCACGTGTCCACCCCAAGTCACGGATCGTGAGCTTGTTCTTAGTCGGGGTAACTCGCTTCGCGTGTTTTCGTGGCAGGGTTGCAGGCTGCTTCCCACTCCGAGCTTTAACGTGCATCGGAACCTCCTCGGCGGTCGCTCGAACCGAGACATCCACCATTCTATATCACCTTTCAGCTCTCGGTGTCTCTGTGCCTCAGTGGTGAAAGAATCGCGAGCGCAAAGACAAGCTGAACCACCAAGACACCAAGGCACCAAGTTGCCCCATTTGTGAGACAATATTCGCCAGAGCTTTCTTGGTGTCTTGGTGACTTGGTGGT
>Ga0187849_1005333_pt1 | contig 10225 bp, 7 predicted proteins | sample June2016WEW_4_10_2_FD_132412 | JGI IMG/M metagenome (GOLD analysis project Ga0187849, IMG submission 132412) | Peatland microbial communities from SPRUCE experiment site at the Marcell Experimental Forest, Minnesota, USA - June2016WEW_4_100 | ecosystem: Environmental > Terrestrial > Soil >... | reverse complement strand
GTATGGCCGGCGCTGCACGGGAGTCCGTCGAGCACATCGTCATTCACGGCCGGGGGAGGCGCGCAGAACTCCTCCACGTTGCCCACCAAGTCGCCGTTGTGAAAGGCCTGCTGCAAGTCGTCGCCGCCGATTCCCAGAGGCAGGATGGAGCGGTCCCCGTCCATCTTGGGCGTGATGGTCGGGTCGATGGTGTACTCGGCCCCCAGTTCCTTAGCCAGCGCCTTGACGCCCGCGTAGTCGTTCAGGTTCGAGCCCATGAGCACGTTGGCGATGACCGTCTTCATCCCGCGCTCACGGAGCAAGCGCATTCCGGCGATCGAGCGCTTCAGCGAGCCGGGCAGCTTGGTAATGGCGTCGTGGACCTCCGGGCGGTGCGAGTAGATGCTGACTTGCACCGCCTGCACTCCCAGCGCACACAGGCGGTCCGCCTCTTTCTCGCGGATCATGAAGGCGTTGGTCTTGACCTTGACGCAGAAGAGCAGGGAGCGGGCGTATTCCAGGATGCGGAAGAAATCCATGCGCATCAGCACTTCGCCGCCGCTCAAGCAGAGGAAGAAAACGCCGGCCTCGGCCAGTTGGTCGAGTACGTCCATGATCTCCGCGGCGGTCATCTCACCGTGATCGTCGTGGTCCAGGTAGCAGTGGACGCAGCGCTCGTTGCAGCGGTACGTCACATCGAGCTGGACGCTCAGAGGCACACCCGCCTTCAGCGCTCGTTCGTTCATCTCCTCCATTAGTGTGGCCATAAAATCCGCGCTCCATGAAGCATGAATCGAGAAGCAAGAATCAAGAAGCAAGAATCACACGGCGGTCGCTCGGGAGTGACCTTTCAGTAGGGGTCCGGCCTTCTTCCTTCTTACTCCTTGCTTCTTGATTCTCCGAGTGGACTCTCGGAAAGTATCAGAATTCCGTGCTCAGCCAGCTCCCGGACAAAGGTTTCCGCGTCCTTGAGGGCTTGACCCGGCTCCACGTCATATTCAGGGCAAATCTTCTGCGCCACGATCTCCTCGAGCGAGGTTGCGCCGTCCGCCGCCTGCCAGATCATCGTGCCCAACTCGTTCAGGCTGAAAAGGGTGGAATCGCGGGCGGACATGATCATCATTTCGCCGTCCAGCACGCGCGCGGCAATTTCATGGCTTCGGGCAATGTAGAGCGGGCTCATACGATCAACTCCCACACGCGCGCATCCGGAGTGAACACCAGCCGGCGGACCGGAACGCGCCTCACAAAATCGCAGATGGTCTGGAAAATCATCTGCACCAGCTCCTCGTCCTGAGCGAAGAAAAGCACGTGCCGCAGCAGCTCCCGCACGGCTTCGGCATCGCCCAGCGGTTCAATCCGGTTCTCCGAACCTTGCTCCAGAAGGAACAGCGTTGCAAGTGGCGCTTGCACCTTCTGGCCAATGCGCGCCAGCTCCCCGGCGAATGGCGTACCAAAGGCCTCGAAGGCAGGTGTCAGGCGCCCGGTGTCAGGTGCCAGGTGCCCGGTGCCAGGTGTCACGAGCCGCTGTGCCGTCCCGCCCCGCGGGTCGGAGAGGCTCTGCCTTTCGGCAAGGCCACCACACGAGTGTTCGTCCTCAGTCCTGACTTCTGACTTCTGACTTCTGACTTCTGACTTCGGACCCCTGAATCCTGAATCCTGAATCCTGAATCCTCGCACGTACGAAATCTCATCCGTAAGCAGCACGACATCCGGCGGAGCTAGCCGCGCGAGGGTGGTTTTTCCCGTGCCGGAGACCCCCGCAAACACGAACGCCCGGCCGTTGCGCACGGCGCTTGCCGCATGAACCAGGAAGCCGCCTTCGCGCGCCAGGATGAGTGAGTGCAGAATGCGCAGCACCCCGTCGATCGCATAAGGATTCGCGCTCTGCCGCACCCAGCCCCGGTTGCTTTGTGGATCCCATTCCGCGCGGTAGCTGCCCCTCTCGATGACCCAGCGTCCGGCCTCCCGGCGCACGCTCAGGTCGTCTTCTTCGCCCATCCCAAGCCCCGAATCCCGAACCACGAATCCCGGCTCTTTCATCAGCTCAATCTCGAGCTCCATCACGGCGTGCGGCGCGTCCGCATTTACAAACTCGCCATAGCGATCCTCAAGCATGTGCGCGAAATCCGCGCTGTCCGTGCGGACAAGGATCGGTATCCCGCCGATGTCAATGGTAACGTCGTGAATGGCAATCAATGTGGGCACCAGCATCGTGAAAAGACTAAAATCCGGGATTCCGGACTCGGGATTCGGGAATCGGAATTCTGATCTGGAATTCGGGACCTGGAATTCGGAATCCGCGATCCGGAAGGAAGATTTTCTTAACGTTCTACCCTGTCCACTGTACCTTTGTAACCTCTCCCCTCTTAGACTACGCTTGAAAGACCACCCGCCCGCCCCCATGCCTCGGCCCCCCTCTCTCTGGGAACAGGCCGTAAAAATTCGATTATAGTGCACAACTTGCCCTGAAAGAAGAAAGGAAGAATCGCGCGTTGTCTTTCCCGAATCCCCAACCCCTAATCCCGAATCTCTAATCCCGGACCCCGAATCCCCAGCCCCCAGTCCCCAGCACCCAGCCCCTAACTCTTAGCAGCAGCCGGATGGCAAGATCTGACCGGCAGAGAATCCAGGAGGTAAGGCGGCTGGCGACGGACTGATGCGGGGTGAGCCGGCGAGAGCCGCGCTCGATGGCCGTAACCCGGCCCAACAACTGGTGGCTTGAAACTGGAGCGTCGTTACCGCCCACGCTGTCGCCGCGCGTCACCCATTGAATTCTGTCCTGGCCGAGGGTTCGTACCATCACGCGGTGGGCGAACAGGCGCCCTTGCCGGGCAAACAATATGATATCGCCTGGAAGCACCTGGGTGGCACTTCCCTGCACACGGAAAGGACGTCGCCCGGCCAGACGGCGGGCAGCATGCTGGTGCCGGTGGCTCGCAGGCGCAGTCTCCCCGAGGAGCGGAGCACCTCCGCCGCCAACTCACATCCCAGCGTTTCCCGGGCTGTGCTACAAGCTGTGACCGCTTTGGTCATGAGTGTTTTCTATTAAGGTGGCACCCAGATTGCGTGACGCCTATCTTGCCACAGGTCAGCGCCCTGGTTTCAAAGACCTGCTCGTGGCGCACCGCCGGTTTCCGGTAGGGCTTTCGCACCGGCGGCCGCGCCTCCAAAGGACCGGCGCGCCGAACGGTGTCTTCTGGCTGCCTCATGGTGAGAACCTCCGATTAAGAAACATACTACAACGAGAAACAGGCCGTCAAATTGACCCGGCAGTAGAGGCGGCTTTACGCCGCCATTTGGCGATCCCGCAGACGCGGGATCGCCGCTACAGCATCAAATTGACCCACTGCCCGGCAGGGCAAACCTGCTTCCCAACGTCTGGCGTTCGTGCCGCTCGCCTTTCCCGCAAGACCTCAGACCCGCGACCGAAACCTGCGCTCCTTGCTACCCCTTGTTCCCCTAACCTTTACCCTATAACCTCTTCGCTTTTCTCGTCTCCCTCGTTACGCGGCATTTTATCAAATTCCCAAGCTCGCGCATAATTCATTGCAGTCCATTTTGGGTCCGTTTGACCAGGCAGGTCGTGGAATCGCCGGTCGGTTCGCTGGTACACCCGGCTGATCCGGATCCAGGGCTGCCCAAGGTCAGGAAGTAGGCACTGGAGGCCTGGGAGTATTGGGTCAGTGGGCTCACGTTATCGACCGCGATACCGGTGGTCCCGCTGGTCTCCGGTCCCGCCGCGTACACGGCAGTCGGGAAACCGTTGGTTATGTCGAAGGACATGATGCATCCGGCTGCCGTGTTGGTGCCGCCCAAGGCGCAGTTGGCGGGAACGCCTACGAACAGCCAGTCAACCCCACCGTATTGATTGGTGTTGTCGATCTCCGAGAGCGGCGAACACTGTTGGGCCGCCGTGCTGCTGGTCGATAGGCCTAGCGACGTGCCGCCCACCGAAGTGCTCATGACGCCGGCGGTTATAGGGATGCTATAGAGCACCGGGCCAGCGGCCGTACTCGAACCCTTGCCGCACACGTACAGGTTCCCCGTGCCGCCTGAGCTGTTGTAAAAAATGTTGTCAAAGATTCCATCGTGCATCTGTGATCCAGCACTCAAATTAGATCCAGCGGTGGTAACCTGCAGCTTGGTTCCCAGGGCGCCAGTAGCGGTAGTGATAGCGTATTGCGTCACCAACGAGGCTTGCGAGTTGCCCCCGGAGAATACGTAAACATGGTCCGTGCTAGAGTCCACAACGGGCCCGTCGGCGATGATGCTCGAGGTCGCAACTGTAACTTTGTTCGTGCCGGATGTCGCCGCCGGGTTCACAGAGGCGAGCTGCCCGGTACTGTCGCCCACGAGGACGTACCCCGAAGCATAGTCGTAGACCGGGCCTGTCAGGATAGCGCTAGTGGAAGTGTTCACCTGCAACCCCCCACTAGCAGTGTAATTCCAAGGCGATGCGGTGGTGACCGTCGGCGTCGTCCCGGTAGAGACACCAGGGACGCCAAAGACACCCGTAACCTGCCAGAGCAACCCCTTGTCGTCGCCGACCCACAACCTATCGGTTAGGTAATCGTAAAAGGGTGGGGAGTTGGTATTGGTGTTCGAGCCCAGACTCAGGTTCAACATGCAGGAAGTAGTCCCTGCAAGGCAGGTCGCGTAGCTAGCCGTGTCGTTCGTATAGGAGCCCGTGGGAGCGACGGGGTTAGCGCTTAAATTGGTCCCCCCATCGCCGGCCTTCCAGCGCAGGATGTGGAGAATGGCGCCGGAGGTGGAGCTTTCTATAAAGGCCACCTTGTTCCCATACCAACTCAGGATGGGGGAGCCCAATATCGGCGAAGCCGTGCCCCCAGTGCTAGCATTGTAGGCCCACTTCACGCTGGGTCCGGCGGTATTGCAGTAACTGTTGGCCGAGCCGCCCTCCAGGGTCGTGCCACCCCAGGCGAAACCCGACAAACTATCGTCGAGTGCAATGCTGTTTCCATCCGTCCCGGCGGTCCTAGCCGTGACGGTGATCACATTGCCGCTCACACTGGCGGTAACGCCCGAGGTCCCTTGCAGCGTGGTGTTGGCGTTGATGGCCGCCGCGATATTGGTGGCCAATTGAGTGGTGCTAACAGGAGAACCGGCCGACACGTAGGCAAATCCCGAGCCGTTGGTCGTCCCGTCCGTGCCGCCGGCTAAGCTCCCCGAGCCCCAATAAAAGTATCCACTCGTACTCGTGGGGGTCAAGGTGGTGCCGCCGTTGCCCCCGGTGCCGGGTGTTGCGTCGCTAATCGTAAACGAACTGCCAACTACACTGCCGGAGGTAATGCCCATCGCGGACGCGTTGCAGGAACTGATCGCCGAGCTAAGGTTGCTCGCCAAGTTCGCCGTGCTGGGGTCGGTTATATAGGTGGCCGTGAATGTAGGGGCTGACCCGCTGCAAGTATATGAGCCGTTGCCCCCTGCGGAAGAGGGACTCCACGAGAAGATGCTGGTGGCATTCGTAGCGCCGAAGGTGGCAGTGCCAAGTTTTGTGTCGGTAACCGTTACCGCGGCGCTGCCCGTGGTGTGGGAAGTGGAGAAGCCGACGGATGCCGGGCAGGGGCTCGTATTGAGCGCGCTATTAAAGTTGTTTCCCAAGGTACCGACAGTGGTGCTATTTACAAAGGTGCCCGTGTACGCAGTGCCTGAGCCGGTGCAGGTGGCTGAGCCGGTGGTCCCTACGTTGTAAGTCCACGATACCCCGTTGCCCGCGGCGCCCGTAAAGGTGCCGACATTGGCTGCAGTGCCGAGGTATAGGTCGGTAAGGGTTACCGTGGCGGCGCCGGGAGCGGGAACCGAGTAAGCGACGTTTGTCGCGCAGGTACCCGTAGTGAGCGCATTATAAAAGTTGGTCGCCAAAGTGTTGGCAACATTGCTATTTACAAGGGTTCCCGTGTATGTGTTGACTGACCCGGAGCAGGTGGCGGCTCCGAGGTCGGTCCCGTTATTGTTAACCCACGTCACCCGGTTGCCCGCGGCGCCCGAGAAGGCGCCGATTGAAGCTGAAGCGCCGGGTGATAGGTCGGTAAGCGTTACCGTGGTGCCGCCGCCGGGGCTGGGAACGGAGTAACCCATGCCCGTCGCGCACGCACTTATGCTGACCGCGTTATAAAAGTTGGTCGCCAAAGTCGCGGCAACGTTGCTATTTACAAATGTCCCCGTGTACGGGCCTGAGCTGGTGCAAGTGGGGGCTGAGCCGTTATTCCCCAAGTTGTTAGTCCAGGTAAAGATTCCGGTGACATTACCAGCGCCCGTGAGGGTAAAAAGGGAGCCGGGGGCTGGGTAGGAAACCTGTACGGCGTTGGTGCCGCCCGTAGTCGCGGTAAAACCGACTGCGGAAGGGCATCCTTGGAGTAAGCTAAGGAGGTTCGACTGCTCGGCGCTCAAGGTGCCGCTGCCGATAAAGCTGCCGGAATAGGCGATGCCAGAACCCGCACACGCGCCGGTCGCCGGGGCGAGAATCCCGCCGCTGGTTGGGGATATCACGGCGGAGCCGTCGGTAATAAGCGTGCTGTTTCTTGTCAAGGCTACACCGCTGGAGGTGATGTTGGTTAGGGTGATCACGGTGCCACTCAGAGTTGCTGTCACGCTCGTACTAGTAGCTCCGTTGGTGAAGCAGTATCCGGAAATACTAGAAAAACTAGTGCCGACGTCGCTGGGGCATTTCGACTGGTCATTCGTTATCACCGCGTAGAGACTACTCGCGCCATCGGCATTACTATGTGCCTCCCAGAAACAGGGCCCCGCACTACAGGCGCTGCTAGTGAGCTGGGCCGTGTAAGTCAGAGATCCGATAGTGACGGCATCGCCATTATCAAACCCGGCCTGCGTGCCGTTATCGTTCACAAAGCCGACCCCGGTGGGCGTTATGGTTGTCACCGTGGAGCCACTGGTGATCGTGATCGCGGTCGTCAGGGTCCCCGCGAACGTGCCGACAGCGTTTGCGGCCGCGCCGCCCGGCGTCATGGTCAACGTAGTTGAGTTGCTGGTGATCACGATCGGGTTGCTGGTCGTCAGGGGCACGGCGGTAAACGTGGCGGCGGCGGTTTGCGGCGTTCCGCCCGGCGTCACGGTCAACACCTTTGTGCCGTTGGTTATCGTCATCCCGGGGCTGGTCCGCGCGGGCACAGCGGTAAACGCGGCGGCGGCGGTTTGCGCCGTTCCGCCCGGCGTCATGGTCAAGGTATTTCCGCCGCTGGTGAACGAGATCGAGGTGGTATACAACGCGGCCCCCGTGAACGTGCCGGTGGAGCTTGCCGGCGTGGCGTTGGTGCTCAGATTGAGAGTATTCGAGCCTACCTTTACTGATATGGAGTTACTGCTGGATGTAGGGCCGCTCGCAAACGTTCCGATTTGTGTTGCCGGCGTCGGGGCGCTGGCATCCAAGGTCACGGAGCCGATGGTCACGGTTGAGGTGCTGGTCGCGCCGTTGCTCGAGACGGCGCCAATCTGGGTCGCCGACTCCCCCGCGCCCGAGTATAGGTTGTTAAAAGCTATGATGGAGGCTTGCCCATCTTGGCCGCCTGTGAGGCTGGAACTTGCCTGGGAGACCCCGTTTAGGTATATGCTGTAAGTATCATTGGTTGCCAGGGTCACGCTTCCAGCCGGACCGGTGGCAATGGCCTGCAGGTTCACCGTACTGCTGCTGACGGAACTTACCGTCACGGCCGGGTCCACGGCGCAGGCGCCATTGAAGCATGTCCCAGCGATGGCATTTGCCAGATTCGTTGCATCGCTGGTTGTATACCCGGTGTGATCTACGCATTTCTGACCAGTGACGCAGAGGCTTTGAGTGTTATGCCAGTCATACACGCTGCTGCCGATCGTGATCGTATCAGGTGCGGGAGGATCCGAAACGATGACTATCGTACCGGTGGCGCGCGTCACGTTGGAGGGCGCCTTATTGACCGGCACAACCAGAAAGTCGTTGGTGCAGTCCGGGGTAGCATTGACGTCCCACGTGTATTTGGCCGGATACATATTCAAGCCCATTCCCGCGCTGGCGGTGCCCCCCAGGTAGTTGCTCCAATCACCCTGGGGTTTGGGCGTCTTTTTCGGCAGGGGTGGGGGCTTCGGCGACGGGCGGAAGATTGCCAAATCCGAATCGAGGCTGCCCGCACGATCGGTCGTGGGCGCGACACTCGCTCCCCCCGCCGCGCGCGTCCAGGTCGCGTTCCGCTTGGCCAGGAACATTTTGTAGCGAGGATCCATCTGGATTTTGTACCAATCCACGAACGAGCGGCTCTGCGTCGCCTGCGCGAAACTGCCAGGGTTGGAGAAAACCATGTGGTGGGTCGACCAATCTTCGATCCCCGGGACCCGTTGCTGCTGCGGGTTTTCCTGGCCCGACATCAGCACCGTAAGGCTTGCAAGCATCGCGACCGTCGCGACGGCAGTCCACAACTTCAACTTCCAGCGATTGCGGCTCATGGCTACTTCCTCCTGGTTACAATTATTGCCTCGGGATCGTGCTCTAAATTTTATGCTCGTGGTGAGTTTCCCACGGGTAAATCTCGCTCCATTCGCGTATAGTAACGGGCTCGTGCCCGGCACTCCCGACCGATGCGGCGCGGATTAACCAAAACAAGGAGTGCTTCCGGACGGGTTCCGCTTGACGCACGTGTTACCGCAGCACATTTGGCCCGGCGGGCAGCAGGTCCTCCCAAAATTACAGCACTGGCCTGAGGGACAGCACGTCCTATTGCAGCACGTCTGGCCTGAGGGACAGCACGTCCCCGAGCAGGACTGGGCTGAGGGACAGCACTTTCCGTTGGTGCACGTCTGGCCCGAGGGACAGCACGTCCCCGAGCAGGACCGGGCTGAGGGACAGCACTTTCCGTTGACGCACGTCTGGCCTGAGGGACAGCACGTGCTGCCGCAGCAGGCCTCTGTCCTTTCGCAGCAGTGGTCCGTGCAGCATTTGTCGTCGCTGTCGCAAACCGTCCGGCCGCAGCACGTATAGTCTGGGGGATAGCAGTTCCCATTGCAGGGGACTGGTCTGGAGCGGGGGCACAGCACGGGCGCCCCCAGGCCACGGGAAGCCCGTCCTAAGCCCAGGGAAGCTAATAGGGCGCCGCCTACGGCTCCGCCGACCAGCCTGAATGCTTCTCGCCTCGAGATCGAGCTGGCAGTAATTCTCGATATGTCGTCCAAAAGCGCGTTCATTTCACTCCTCCCTTTGACCACCTCGGCGGTCACGGACGAGAGCCAATAGTGCGTCCCTCCCGAATGCCGCGTCCCTGGCAATCACACCGTCTTCCCCAATCAGAAAAGCTGCCGGCGTCGCCAGAATCCCGTACTCTTTTGAAACCTTCCACTTCCTATCCTGAAGCAGCACCGGAAACTCAAAACCGTGCTGCTCTGCCTTGCGGTGGTTCTCCTCCGCATTGCCCCGTCCGACGGCCCGCGACCACGTCAATTGCGTATCGTAACGGGCTCGTGCCGGGCACTCCGGCCCGACCCGGCACCCACAGCGGCAGGACGAGAACCTCAAGGGAGCCGCTGAGGGCATTTCCCGGCATCCAACAGATGACACGAGTCCGCACGAACACACATTAGAGCGCTCTAATCAGAGCCCGTCAAGTTACGACAGTACGGCCGTCAGCTATTACGAAGGTACTAGTACCAGCCGTCAGCTCTCAGCTATCAGCTCTCGGCTATCAGCCCTCAGCTATCAGTAACAACACTGGGGTGTTCTTGCTGATCGCTGGAGGCCGAGCTTTTCACTTCTGACTTCAGACTCCAGACGAAGACACGTCAGAGCGTTCTAATTCTAGCCTGTCAAGTGGTGACAGCGGCATTAACTAATGAATCAAATTACAAGGCTATCAGCCGTCAGGCCTCCCGCCGCGGCGGGGCAGCTCTCAGCTATCAGCCGTCAGTTATCAGTCATCAGTTGTCAGTTATCATTTACAACACCGGGTTCCCCTTGCTGATCGCTAAAAGCTCAGGGTTTCACTGCTGACTTCGGATTGCAGATTTCAGATTGCAGACTCCAGATTGCAGATTCCAGATTTCACATTGCAGATTTCAGATTGCAGATTCCAGATTTCAGATTGCAGATTTCAGATTGCAGATTTCAGACATTCAATCGTCAATCACCAATCACCAATCGACAACCTCCAACGTTGGTCGGCGGAAAAGTCCAGAGCGAGATTCTTCTCCCGCAAGGCGGGATCAGAATGACAGCGGGGCGGGATCAATCACCAATCGCCAATCG
>Ga0187849_1005328_pt1 | contig 10230 bp, 12 predicted proteins | sample June2016WEW_4_10_2_FD_132412 | JGI IMG/M metagenome (GOLD analysis project Ga0187849, IMG submission 132412) | Peatland microbial communities from SPRUCE experiment site at the Marcell Experimental Forest, Minnesota, USA - June2016WEW_4_100 | ecosystem: Environmental > Terrestrial > Soil >... | reverse complement strand
CTAGTAAAGCAACATTTCGCCACCGCAGAATTGAAGGAGTTCCTCATGGGCGGAGTTATTGTTATAATCGGACGGAAATCTTGATTTTCAATGACTCGTGATCGCCTAATTACGAGAAGGTCTGCAGCCAGTAACATTCCTTGGAGACGACCATGATGGAGTTTAAACGTCTTGGGAAGAGCACGGTCAAGATTCCAGTCTTAGGCTTGGGTACTTGGGGAATGGGCGGCTTAAGCTCGAGAAGCGTCACGAATGACCACGAAGCTGTCACCGCGTTAAGGCTTGGATTGAAGCTGGAGATGAGTTTCGTTGATACTGCTGAAATGTATGGGGGTGGTCACACGGAGGAGGTCGTGGCACAGGCTTTGGAGGGACACCATGATTCAGTCTTCCTGGCCACCAAAGTGTCTGGAGAACACTTGTCCTCTGATGGAGTTTTGAAATCGTGCGATATGAGCCTGAAGAGGCTTGAGGCTAAATGCGTAGATCTTTACCAAGTGCACTGGCCAAACTCTCGAATACCTATCTCTGAGACCATGAAGGCGATGGAGCGGCTTGTCAAAGATGGTAAAATTCGATATGTGGGTGTCAGTAATTTTTCAGTGCAACAGACTCGTGAAGCACAAGAGGCGCTCTCAACTGTGGAACTTGTATCTAACCAGGTCGAGTACAGTTTGATGCAGAGGTCAATTGAAGAAGATCTGCTTCCGTTCGCTGAACGGGAGAAAATTAGCATAATTGCGTATTGCCCATTGGCTCGCGGCTTGATCCCTGGCAATTCGAATCACGAAGAGCGGATGCGATTGATGGATCAAATTGCCTCGAGGTATGGAAAAACCAGGGTTCAAGTTGCCCTCAATTGGCTCGTATCCAAAGAACCAGTTGTGGTGATACCGAAGGCAGCCAACCTTGCGCACGTTAGGGAAAACGCGGGAGCTCAAGGTTGGAAAATGCTTCAGCAAGACGTAGATGCTTTGAATAACGGTTTCAGGTGACTGAGAAGATGTGGGCTAATTGAATGCGACATCGTCACGCATCTCCAAAACGGCCCGACGGATAATTCTCATGTTCCAGTTATACCGAGAAAATATAGACCCAGAGAATGCTGCCTTTCTCGAATTTGTAACCAACTACCTCAAGAAAAATACTCTGTCTGATCCAGATTCAATGCCCTATCTAGAACTATATACCCACGTACGGAGTGCAATACGCAAGTATCTCAAATTACCTAAAATACGGTGATGCTCGTCGAAGGCAAACGTGATCATAGTGACCGGAACTCCGGGAACAGGAAAAACCGTTTTCTCACGAATGTTAGCGAAACAATTGCAAGCTCATTATTTCTCTTTGGGGTTTTACATCATTCAACATGGGATATACGTAAGCGTTGATCGAAAACGAGAATCAAAGATAGTTGATGTATTAAGAGCTCGTAGGATGATGCGGGCGCTCATCTCTAAAAATTCATTCTTAATTGTGGACACGCATATGCCCGAGGGAATTGTTCCGAAGGATGCAACACGAATGGTTTTTGTTCTCAGATGTAACCCACAACTTCTCGAACGTCGACTGAGACGGAGAAGATGGAAGGTGGAGAAGGTTAAAGAAAATGTCATGGCCGAAATTGTGGATTCCTGCCTCATTGCCGCTCAGAAATATTATGGCAAAAAGAAGGTGACGCAGCTGGACACATCTTACGCAAGCGTAAAGAGGTCAGTTCTGTTGGCAAGAAAGATGTTGTTACGTTCAAGATTTTCAAGATCGTCGGCAGACTGGTTGCGCAAACTGGAAACAGACAAGTCTTTCGAAAAGTATCTTAGGTGGTAGTTTATGCAAGCGAGGCAAGAGAAGAAACATTACCTGGTGCTTACGTGCTCTGCGTGTAACCGATATCTCCTAGCCATATCTAGGAATCGAACAAGATCATGCCCATACTGTGGAAAGCGAATTCACCTTGGAAAAGCCAAGATTTATTCACGTTCAGAGAGTGCTGAGGAAGCACGCCTTGTTCTACAGAAGCTAAAGTTGCATGAACAGGGTGGCAGCCCCCAGAATAATGTGCTCCGATAACGTTACTAACCCCTCACACTATCACTGAGGTGAAATCTAATGTCATCACTACCCGACCGTAGATTCATGGAAGAGATTACCAGTCTTCTCCAGAAGCAGATTACCATTGTTACCGCTGACGCAAAGAATTACAACGGGACCCTTTCAGGTGTGGACTCTCACACCCTAAACGTCTGTTTAACAGAGGCCAAAGACGAGACTGGAAAGCTATTCCGTAAACTATTCCTAAGCGGAAGCATCGTGACACAAATTTACAGCTCCGAAAAACCATTCAACCTTCAGGCACTCGCTGACAGATTGGAGAGAGTTTTCCCCAGAATGATTAAACTGAACGAAGGAGCAGGCATAATCGTAGTCATGGAAAGAATAAGAGTCTCCGAGAAAGGAATTATCGAGGGAACTGGCCCAGCTGCTGAACGAGTCCAGAAAGTATACGATGAATTCGTACGAGTCCAAACACAATAATAGTGTAAAGGCCGAAGCTTGACCAGACGTTGTCGTTTGAGATTCGCAAAAAGGACCTATTAGGCAGAATAGGGCTACTGCGCACAAAGCACGGACCAGTTGAAACCCCTCTATTACTGCCCGTGATCAATCCAAATACCCAAATTATACCCGCCCGAGATGTCAGGGAAAGATTCGGGTTTAACGCCGTAATCACAAACTCATACCTAGTATGGCGACGTTTTTGGAATGAATTATCAGTCCCAAAAATCCATGAACTTCTAGAATTCGACGGCATCATCGAGACCGACTCTGGTGCTTATCAAATCCTACAATACGGAGACGTAGGCGTAAAGCCAGATGCCATAATCAAATTCCAAGAAGGACTTGACACTGACATTGGTGTCATTCTGGATATTCCAACCAACCAGGAAGATTCGAAACAACATGCCAAATGGACCGTTGATGAAACACTACGCCGAGCGAAGGAAGCGCAACAGACCATTACTCGCCGGGATATATTATGGGTTGGCCCAGTGCAGGGAGGTGTCCACACTGACCTGGTGGCATACTCCGCGCGCGAAATGGCAAAATTAGATTTCGAAATACATGCTCTCGGAAGCCCGACAACTGTAATGCAACAGTATCAGTACGACAAGCTAGTGGAGATGATAATGGCCGCCAAACTTAACCTACCCGCTGATCGACCCCTACATCTCTTTGGTGCAGGACACCCAATGATGTTTGCCTTAGCCATTGCTCTGGGGTGCGACATCTTCGACTCTGCATCATACGCACTGTTTGCTCGGAACGACCGTTATCTAACCTCTCAAGGAACAGCCAAGTTAGAAGATCTAGAATATTTTCCATGCAACTGCCCAGCATGCTACCGAACAAGCCCTGAGAAAGTGAAGAATATGCTCAAGACAGATCGTGAGCGTCTTCTCGCGGCACACAACCTTCACGCATGCCAGAACGAAATTCAAATAGTCAAACAGGCAATAGTTGATGGCCATTTATGGGAACTAGTTGAAGCTAGATGTTTCAACCATCCCGCTCTGAAAAGAGCATTTGACACATTATTGAAATATTCAGACAGTTTCGAACTGGAAACGCCTGTTAGAAAGAAAAAAGGACCGTTTATTATTTCCGAGGCCTCTCTCCATAAACCCGAAATCGCTCGATACCAACTACAATTGAGAACGAACTATGTCTACCCAAAAAGATCAAAATGTGCTCTACTTCTTCCTGAGAAACATCTAGAACCATTTCGGCAAAACTTCGACCAAGACCAGATTCTTAAGAAACTGTTCGGCATGAGCGGACTGCACGTGTGTGCATACAGTTTAGTATTCGGAGTCGTCCCCTACGAGCTTATGGATGTCTACCCATTATCTCAGGTCGAAAATTCACTCAAACCAACGAGCATAGTTAGACGAAGAGTTACTGAAAACCTTCTGGACTGGCTTCAAAGATCACCATACAAATCGTGCATAATCGTAGCCGAGGAGCAATGGCAGCGAAAGGTTGCTGAAGCAGTTCGAACCCGTTCCGGAAAAATAAGATGCAGAATTATCCAAACCGAACCAGACAATGAACAATTCAGCGAACAGATTCTCGCTCTGCTCAGAAAACACACGAAACGAATGAAATAAATTACTAACCAGAGAGTATGTTGGCAGGTTGAGGCATCATGAACCTAGCTGAAATGCGAAGTGAGATTAAAGATCTAGGGAAGAAACCTGCTACGGAACGAATGTTTCCAATCACATCTGATTGGGTTCCGGTGACAGACGTTCTGGCAATAATCGGTAGATTCGAAAAATATTGGAGCCACAATTCGCCGAAGAGGAGCGAAGCAGAAGATAAGCTCGTAGCAGAAATTCTCGGGCAACAATAAAAGTTAACCAGAAAAATAATCGTTCGCAGATTTTATCTAAAGAAAGACCTCTAATAGGCGAGTAAAATGAGACGCGAACAGATTCTAAGACGGCCGACAAGACCGATCGAGATAGATCCTGAAAAGACTGCGAGCGAATTAGTCCGTGACATGGCCTTGACTGGTTTTCAAGGCCGCAAGCTGGGCGAGGCCGCAGAAGTTTGGACAAAGATGTTGAAAAAACGTGAAATGGTAATCTGGCTTGGCCTGGCAGGAGCTATGGTGCCCGCGGGGATGCGATCCCTTGTGACGTATTTGATTAGGAAACGAATGATCGACGTATTGGTTACCACTGGCGCAACTCTCTACCATGATGCGTACGAGACCATTGGTGGTAAACATTTTCAGGGCACGGATAACATTGACAACGTGATGCTCAGGAAACAAAGAATCGATCGCGTGTACGACGTGTACGCAGATGAGAGAAAATTTTACGAACTTGATGTAATGATTGAAAAGAGTTTCTCCGCACGTCTCCAGTCAGGAAGACCATACTCGTCACGTGAAGTGCTTTACGAATTTGGAAAATGGGTTTCCGAATTAGCTAGGGATCGTGATGGAATTTGTGTTGCTGCCTATGAGTCGGGAGTTCCAGTGTTTGTTCCAGCCTACTGCGATAGTGGCATGGGATTCTCGCTGATGTTCGCAAACAGAAGAAGGAAACGGCACATAATTGTAGATCATATGCGGGACGTGGACGAGAGTTCGAGGATTACGGAGAAATCAAACCATACCTCGGTCATCATTGTGGGAGGCGGAGTTCCCAAGAATTTTATTCAACAAACTGCTGTAATTGCTAGTTATCAAACGCGACATGATAGGACGCATGATTTCGCAATTCAGTTTACCACAGACGTTCCACAATGGGGTGGACTTAGTGGTTCAACTTTTGAGGAGGCCCAAAGTTGGGGAAAGTACAATCCCCATGCGAAGATGGTTCAGTGCTTTGTTGATGCTACCATCGCCTTGCCAATTGTTACGCAAGCATTGAGTCAAAGGTTTAAGCGATCCCGACGACGGGTTCCCAACTTCAATTGGAATGAACATGGAAATAATCTAAGTATTCGGTTTCAGCCAGTAAGGCGCTAGCCATACTTGTAGGATATGCCAAATCCACCGTTCGGATTTTTCCATCCAATATCATAGCACGCTATTCTGCATGCACCGCACTCTACGCATGCATCATACGTAATGGTGATCTTGTTCTCTTCCCATTTGAAGACGTCAGTCGGGCAGACTCTGATGCATCTGAAGTTGAAGGGACATTTGAGGCACATGTTTGGATCCTTGATCCATAAATGTGAGTCTTCATCAACCTTGTACCTGTCACGGTATAGTTTATCCTCTATTCGTTGTGTCATGCGAGCAGTCTCCAAAGATGGTAGGCGTCGCTTAGTAGGCCGAATCTTGAACGACGTTTGAACAGTTCTGACTTGATCCTTTTCATTTTTTCTTCCTTAGTTTCACCATCAACCAAATGCCAAATGTAAGCTAGTTCGTTGGCTAATTCTGGATATAGGTTGAAAAATTGTTTGTTGTTGGAGAAGAATTTCGGAACATTTCTATATCTTCTAAGGTCTTTCAGAACATAACTCTCCTCCAACTTTTGTCTGTATTTTTCAAGTGTGTGAGAAGAAAAGTCTCCTTTCTTCTTTGCTTCAATCACGGTCTCGGCAGCTAAAGTTCCTGATGTCATGGCAAGGTTGGTCCCCTCCCAGTTAATGGCATTAACCAGCATGGCAGCGTCTCCGACAACAAGCATACCGTCAGCGTAGACTCGAGATACATAGTCGTACCCACCTTCGGGGATGAGATGAGCTGAATATTCCTTCAGCTCACCGTCGCGCACGAGGGGAGCAATTGAGGGGTGATTCTTGAATTCTTCATATAAGATGTGAGGCCGCTGGCCGGATTCATCAAGATCTTTGAGACTAATTCCAATCCCGAGTGAAATCGTGTCACGATTCGTGTACATGAATCCCTCATGCATTCCCCTTCCCCACCCAACCAGTAGTGCTGCAACTCCTTCCTCTGGTCCTAGATTGAACCGTTCTTCAATCTTCTGCTTCGGAAGCGCGATGACCTCCTTCACTGCTAATGCCATTGCGTCAAGAGGAGGGTCGTCTCTGAGTCCAGCCTGTTTAGAGAGCATTGAATTGACGCCATCGGCAGCAATGACAACATCTGCCATTACGTCGCCGCGTTCTGTCTTGACTCCAACCACTCTTCCGTTCTCTTTGATGACTCCGTCGGCGGTTGTTCGGTTAATGATGACTACCCCAGCGTCTTCAGCGAGTTTCGCGAACCATGGATCAAATTTCGCTCGGTGAACAGTAAACGCATTGTACGTCTTGTTAAATTTCTGATTCCTATGACTCATAAGGAGATGGGATTCTTTAGTCATGAGCCAGTACTGATACTCAACTACATGCCGTTCTATCGGGGTCGTTTTCCAAAATTCAGGCGCAATTTTTTCAGTGTGATGACGGAAGATGACTCCGCCGAACATGTTCTTAGCTCCAGGCTTCTCTCCCTTTTCAAGCACGAGAACATTGAGCCCTGCCTTAGCCATCGTATAAGCAGCCGCAATCCCTGCCGGCCCGCCACCTACAACTACTGAGTCGAACTTTTCCGCCATGGTGCCAGCTCCGTAGAGGTTAACTTGAATTCCTCGGTTAGTGCAGGAACAATCTTGAAGAGGTCACCTATAACTCCGAAGTCAGACATCTTAAAGATTGAAGCATTCGGATCGCGGTTTATTGATGCAATATAATCTACGTTCATTATGCCAACAATATGTTGTATCGCTCCGGATATGCCTACGGCAATGTACAGTCTAGGTCTCACGGTTAATCCTGTCTGTCCAACTTGATGCTCGTTCCCAATCCAACCCGCTCGCACCGCGGCTCTTGATGCTCCAACTTGAGCTTGTAATTGTTGAGCGAGTTCCTCGATAAGGTGAAAGTTTCGGCCAGACCCGAGTCCACGCCCACCCGACACTATGATCCGAGCATCCTCTAACCTGACTCCAACTTTCTCAATTGGAATAAAATCCAAAACCTCAGTGTTGAGGTCTTCAGGCGTTAGTGTGACATCGACGTTCACAACCTCGCCGTGTCTACTCTGATCTTGCGGGAGGCTCTTCATTACTCGTGGTCTGACGCTTGCCATCGTGGGTCTATGCTTGGGACAAATTATAGTGGACATTAAATTTCCGCCGTAGTCTGGGCGTGTTCCCAAGAAAGTTCCAGTTTCTAAATCAACGTCTAGTGCAGTGCAGTCGGCAACAAGCCCAGTTTCTATGAGTGTTGCCGCGGATCCTGCAAGATCCCTTCCCCTGATCGTTCCTCCCAACAACAATGCTTCCGGTTTGAACCTCTTCACAGCCTGAGTAAGCGCAATCGCATATGGTTGCGTTCGGTAATCCTCAAGGCTTTCTTGTTGAACAAGGTATACTTTGTCAGCGCCATGCACGAATGCTTCTTTAGCCAAATGTGAGATGGCGTTTCCAATCACTATCGCTGCCAGTTCAGTGCCGTATTTCGTTGCAAGTCGTCTTCCTTCCCCTAAGAGTTCCCATGAGACGGGAGCGGCTTTTCCATGCAAATGTTCTACCCACACCCAGACTTCTCCATATTTCACTTCATTGTTCCCAGATCGTTGCAGAGTTTCTGGAGTCGTTGATTGTGCTTCCGCGACTTTGGTTGGATTGAATGCTTTGACCGATTGGAGTTTCTGGACCAGCCATTTCGCTGCTCCACGTGGGTCAGTAGTTCCATCGAATATCTCTCCCTGTTTACGACCTGGCGGAGGGAAGACTTTTTTCACTATGGTCGGCGAGCCTTTCAGTCCGATCATCATTGTCTCAGCACCGATCGTATTCTTATCCCAGACTTCGATCTTCGACCGTTTTGCCTTGAGCATGCCGTCTATCGTGAACTTTCTAGGTTTGTTTGCCTCTTCAGTAATCGTTAGGACGGCCGGAATTTTGGCTTTAACTGTCTCAATTCCGTCGTCAAAGCGATGTTTGGCCACTAAGGTCTTTGATTTCAAATCTAGGCTAATAATTTCTGTTACGTTCGAAACGATGGGGATCTTGAACCTGACTGCTAATCCTGGAGGAACCTGGCCTGTTTCTCCATCGATAGCTACTTTTCCAGCCAATATGAGATCAAAAGGGGTACTCTTGGCCACTGTGGCTATGGTTCGCCAAAGCGTATATGATGTGGCCAGTGTGTCTGCTCCAGCCATCTCCCTATCCGAAACCATGAACGCATTATCCACGCCCATTGCGATGGCTTCACGCAAGCCTTCTTGAGCCTGAAGAGGGCCCATGGAGACTGCGGTTGTAGTGCCTCCAAATTTTTCTTTCAGACGAATTGCTGTTTCAATCGCATTAAGGCAAAATGGATTGACAATAGACGGGACTCCTTCACGAATAAGATTCAACGTTATAGGATCGAAACGGATGTCGGACGCATCAGGAATATGTTTCACGCAAATGACTGTATGCAACCGTTTCAAACCTATTTAATTAATGATTGAACGGTCACAACTGGAGCCACGCTTTTAGCGTTACTCGCAACTGTCAGTCTACGATAAAGACTCTATTCTTCGGGAATCTCATCCGGGGCAGGCTCGCCACCTTCTGTAGTTACCTGAGTAGCAGCAATTCGCTCGGCTTCAACAACCTTCAATCTGGTTACATAACCCGCTATTCTATTTCGTAAACGTTTAGATTGAGTAACCACCAAGTCGTTGACTGCTTCTTTATCAGACTCAAATTCTCCTGTAAAACGTTCGGGGAACCTCCTTATCAGTTCCCTTGACATGCGCTTCACTGTATCAGTTCGAACCTTGCCCAAATTTGACCGCTCATTTATAGAACTCGACAAGAGCAAGACGTAGGCAACATAAACTTTGCTAAATTGGGCTCTGTCAAGTTGCCGTCGGCTTCTTCGGCTTTTCGTTGCTGTCAACTTTCGTCGGAAATTGCCGCTTGTACGTTTTCAACAAAGAATCGAAATCGCATGGAAACACTCTCTCCATTTGCGTCCCGTAACATTCGATTACAGTTACTGGTGGAATGTTCTTGCCCTTATTGACTTCACTTTGAAGAGCTACTGCACGGTGACATCCATCAACTAATAGACGTAAACCGAGGGATGAATGATATGCAGATAATATTCTCATTTCCTGATTTGGGTCCAGCGAACATGGATACTTCAGGGCGTATTCTCGTAAAGAATAGTTTTCAGCTCTTGAGTCACTTGGGGTTATTCCTTGTTTGTACCAAGGGAGAAAACACTCTGCTGAGAATTCATTCCAGTCTTCTATTGATAGGATTGAGCACTCCCGAACCTTAATGTCGGAACCGAAGCAACTCTTACAAAACTCTACGCGAATATAATGTGAATACTCAAAGAATCTATCGTTATCGACTTTGACACAGTCCATACTACATCTTCTCTTGCTTTGTTATTACCGCATTCGTCGGCTAGGGATTCTGTCATAAGACTTCATGAATTGCCCCCCAAAGAAAACGATACAGACTTGACAGAACCATAAATTGGAGAGAACCGATATGAACTTGACAGTTCCCTAAATCAGGCGCTGTACAGGGCATATGGATCTCGAGTTGAATTCAGTTTATTGTCTCTGCGTTGTTAGTGATTGAAAGTTGTCCCATACTCTGTTTCGTATCTCATCAATAGTTTGGTTCTTGATTTCAGCTATCTTCTTGACTACGTCTATAACGAATGTTGGGCGAGTCGGCT
>Ga0187849_1005326_pt1 | contig 10233 bp, 5 predicted proteins | sample June2016WEW_4_10_2_FD_132412 | JGI IMG/M metagenome (GOLD analysis project Ga0187849, IMG submission 132412) | Peatland microbial communities from SPRUCE experiment site at the Marcell Experimental Forest, Minnesota, USA - June2016WEW_4_100 | ecosystem: Environmental > Terrestrial > Soil >... | reverse complement strand
TTGCGCGTATGTACGTCACATCCGATAAAATGCTGCATGGCTTCGGCTCCTTTCCCGGCTCGCCTTGGTCGTTGAGCACTTCCAAGTCTACCGGATTGGAGCCGATGCCGTTATCCAATCAGAAATAGGTGGATCATTCCGATTGCGGGTCCGTCGGCTGACGTAGGTCGCAGACTGCAAAAATCAGCAGTCTGCGCCAGCCAGCGGATAGGACGCGGTGACAGAGATGCTATCTCTGTTCGTGGGGCGCATACACAAAACGCAATGTATGCGCCACCCGCGAGCCGCGGACCTGGGAAACAGGTCCGCGCTAGGGTTGCTGGCGGCTACTCGAGCACGTGCACGATTACTCCGGACGATTTTCCCTTCCCGCGATAAACCCTTTCCGTGGCCTTCTGGAAATCTGAGGGTTTGGCGTCGGGGATATTCACGAAAGTTTGGGGATTGCGGTCGATCAGAGGGAACCACGTGCTCTGCACCTGGATCATGATGCGGTGGTTACGGCGGAAGGTGTGGTTGATGTCGGGCGCGGTAAAGTCCAGTTGCGCCACTTGGCCGGGGGTCATCGGCTCCGGCTTCTCGAAGCTGTTCCGGAACTTGGCGCGCATCGGCCAGCCGCGCAGCAACTGCTGGTATCCCGCCAGGACGATGGAGGGAGGCGGAACATCGGTGAGCAGGGGTGGGGTGGCCGGGGCGAGAGTGGCGGTCGCCCCTTTGGTTTCCGGTTGGGGATAATCGGGCGGGTAAACGTCGATGAGCTTCACCACGAAATCGGAATCGGTGCCGGTAGTGGAAACGAACAGGCGCGGGGACACGGGGCCGGCAATCGTCACGTCCTGTTCCAGGGGTTCGGTCTGGTACACCAGAACATCCGTACGGGTGGAGGCGAAACGCTGATCACCCACCATGTATTCCTGCGGCACGTGGAGGCCGGTGTAGTTGATGAACGGAACGGGGCGGTTCGGGTCGCTCACGTATTCGTCAAACGCTTCCTGTTTGGCTTCCGGGGCCGTGAACGACAGCCCGCCCTGGTCCTGAAAGTAGAGCACGCGAGTCCGGGCATTGGCAGGAGGCCAGCTCGAATACTTGCGCCACATGTTGGTGCCCGTTTCGAAAACGTAGGCTTTGGGTAAATCCTCAGTTCCCTTCCCCTTCAAATACTTTTCGAAAAAGGGAAACTGAATGTTGTCGCGGAAATAGAGCGAAGTCTTGGCGGCAAAGCTGACGCTGCCCAGATGATCGCCATCCCAGCGCGCCCAGCCGCCGTGTACCCAGGGGCCCTCCACCAAACCATTGTAGATGCCCGGATCGTTTTGCTCGAGGGAGCGGAAGACCTTGAAGGGACCGGAAAGGTCCTCCGCGTCGAACCATCCGCCCACCGTCAGCACCGCGCAACGGATGTTTTTCATGTGCGGGGCAAGGTTGCGCGCCTTCCAGTAGTCGTCGTAAGTGGTGTGTCCCACCTGATCGCTCCAAAGAAAACTCTGGTCATGGAAGTAGCGCGCGTTGGCATTGGCGAGCGGCCCCAGCTTGAGGAAGAACTCGTAGGCGCTCTCGGTGCCGTATTCAAATCCCAGGGTGGCCTTTGGGGGTGTGGGATTGTCCAAGGGCTTGAAAGCGGAGTAGAACCCAAAGTTGGCCGCGAGCATGAAGGCCCCGCCATGGTAGGCGTCGTCACCCATGAAGAGATCGGTCATCGGAGCCTGCGGTGAGGCGGCCTTGAGGGCGGGATGCGAGTCGATTATGCTGGCCGAGGTGAAAAAGCCGGGATAGGAAATCCCCCAAATTCCGACTTTGCCGTTGTTGTTGGGCACGTTGCGAAGCAGCCAATCAACCGTGTCGTACATGTCGGAGCTGTCGTCCACGTCTTTGTTGCTGCGCTTTTCGTCGATGTGCGGGCGCATTTCGACGAACTTGCCCTCCGACATGTAGCGCCCGCGCACGTCCTGATAGACGAAAATGTAGCCGGCGCGCTCAAACGCATCCGAGGGACCCAGCGTCGGGCGGTATTGGTCCTCTCCATACGGAGCCACGCTGTAAGGCGTGCGATCCACCAGCAAGGGGTAGGCGACGGAGGTGTCCTTGGGCACGTAAACGGACGTGAACAAGTGGACGCCGTCCCGCATGGGGATGCGATATTCGTACTTGGTGTAATGCTCCCGGATATTGAACTCTTCCGGGGGCTTCGCCTGGGCCCACGCTCGCGGCGCAAGGCCCGCGGATAAAATCAAGAACAGAACGCCAATTCGAAAACGCATCTTTGATCCTTCTTCCTGGGGTTCGCTGTGTCAAGCCTCGGTGACCCCCTCACCCGGCTCCGTCGGCTGACGGACTGGAGAAAGCGCCGGTGGCGGTCCACCCTCTCCCCCAAGGGGGCGAGGGTAGTAAATTCAAGTCCACACCTCGCACTCGCCCAAACGGGCGAGGGTAGTAAATTCAAAACAACGTCTCCTCACCCTCGGCGGACAGCGTACTGAATTCAAATTACTGCTCCCCTCGCCCCCTTGGGGGAGAGGGGCCGGGGGTGAGGGGGGTCCTAGGCTCGAAGAGGAGCCGCGATTACCACAGCCTACGAACGCCCAAGCGTAGTAACAAATCCGCGCTAATGCCCCACGCGGTCCAGCATCACGCGCGCTTGCCAGAATTCCGGGTCGGCGTCGAGGGCGGCCGTAAACTTGGCCGGCGCTTGGGGGTTGCGATGCTCGTACAGGTCCAGCAAGCCCGCGGCGTAGAATTCCGCGGCAGCATGTTTTTCTCCTAATTTTACTTGCATCAGCGGGCCCAAGGTGTTTGCCGACGCTTCCTTCTGTCCCAGCCGCCGCAGGGCCAAGCCGCAGTACAAACTGGCCAGCGGGGAGATTCCCTTGCCTTCCTCGACCGCCCGCGTCCATGCATCGCGCGCGGCATCCGCCTTGTCCTGCGCCTTCAGGGCCTCGCCCAGCCAGAACCAAATCTCCCCATCATGAGGCTTGTCGGGTTTGCCGGAACCGAGGTTGTGAGGATACTCGAGCGCCTTGCGGAAGGCCGCCTCGGCCACCGCCGGCTGGTTATCATCCATCGCGCGCCGGCCCTTTTGGAAGTTCGCCAACACATACATTTCACGGACGCGCACACCACCTTCCCAGGGCTTGAAGTGGTGGTCCAGCAAAAGTGCCAAGGCGCGGTCGTATTGCCGTTCCTGGGTCAGCAGCAGCGCCCGGCGCACCAACACGGTATCACGGCCGCGAACTGACGCGGGCGCCTCCGCAAATAATTTCTCGCGGCGTCCGGCGCTGCCCATGCGGAAATAGATCTCATCCAGATCGGTGTAAAGCCGGTAATCTTCCGGGGCCAGCTTCACGGCCTGCTCATAAAACGCGGCGGCATCCGGCAGGTCGTTCTTCACCCGCCAGGCGTAAAGGCCGAGGTTCCGCATCACCACCGAATATTCAAAACCCTGCCCAAAAGCCTCTGCCCAGGATTGCGCCCCCTCTTGGTAACGGCCATGGGCGAACAGATAATTACCCATGAAGAACAAGGCGTGCGTATCGAGGGGATGGTCGCGCAACTGGCCGTCGATCACTTCCGCATCGGCCAGGCGATTGGGAAAAACTTTGGCGTAGGGCGCCGCCTCACCTTGGCGGGCGAAATCGTCGGCCCGCTCGTCGTTCCCCTCCTCACGCGCGTTGGCGGCCAGATAGTAATAAACCAAGGGCGTAATCGCTGGCGCCGGCAAATGCTCGAGGGCGAAGTGCAGGACCGCGTCGGAGTCATCCACGTCGCCGAGGGTGTGGTACCACGCGGCGACTTCCAGGGAAGTTTCGGCAGAGGCAGGATAAGGTTTCGTCCAATCCTCCGGCGCGTGGGGCGCCGCTTTCTGCCCCGCCTTTTGTCGTGTGGTCTGGATGATCCAGCGTTCCGCGCGCGCATAGGGCAGCAAGGGCATGTGTTCCAGAACCTGCGTGATGGTCTTCTCCGCCTCGGCGGTCAGCCCGGCAAGGCGCAACGCTACGGCGAGATCGGCGGACGCCATCGCATCTCCCGGGTTGTGACTGAGCGATTGATAAAGCAAGGGGATCGCCTGACTGTAATTCTGTAAGGTCAGGGCGATTTCTCCGAGTTGCGCATAAGCGGGAGCCGGATCGCCTCCGAAACGAATGTCCGCCCAAAACATGTCCTGCGCCAGCGACCAGCGATGCGCCTCGCGGTTGACCACTCCGGCGGCGTAGAGCGTGTCCGGATTGCGGTCGTCGCGGGTCAAGGCGGGAGCAAGAAAGCCCTCCGCCGAGAGAAAGTTTCCGGCCCGGAGTTCACGCCACGCCATCTTGACCAAGGCCGGAATATAAGCGGGATCGCGCTTGAGGACCGCCAGGTAGGTTGCCTCCGCCGTCTGTTCGCCACCGTCCTTCTCCGCCTCGACGCCGGACAAGAAAAGCTCCTCGACGCTCATCGCCTCGGCCGACTTGTGAGGCGCGGTGGGAACGCCGGCGGCGGGCACGAAATCAGGGTTGCCATCGATGGGATCGGCGGCCGACCAGTGCAGTAGCGCCTGGCCATTCGGCCCGGTCACGGTGATTTCAATCTTGCTTTTGGCGGCCTCCAAATCCGCAACCAGCACGCCCACCTTCAGCGTCGTCATCGGCTCGAGCGCCACGGGACCGTAGTCCTTCAAAATCTGGGTCCCCTGCTTCACGCGCAGGCGCACGCCCGGGATCGCCTCGGTCGGAAAGAGCGATAACTCCACGTGCTGAGGCATCGCGGCCGTAGCCTTGAAAAAGCTCGCATTCAGAGCGAGACGCGGCGTGGCTTCTACAAATCCGCCCCCCAGCCCGCGCAAGGGATACCAGAACTCGGTGAAGGACTCCACACGGCGCGGGGGCATGAATTCATAGTTCAGTTGTGTTTCGAAGCGGCCCGCTTGGATTTCGTTGTAAGGCCCATCGTGATCGGTAAGCAGGTCCGTCCAAATCAATCCGTCGTCGCCCACTCCCCAGGTCCAGGTCTTCTTCCCCAAGACCTCCCGGAAGTCTGCCACATGCACAACACCATAATCCGACTTCTCGTAATAGGCCCCGAAGAAATTGCGATGGACCTGGCGTCCGAAGAGCGAGGTGGGCTGGCGAACGTTTTTGTACCAGCTATAATCCACGCCATCGTGGAGCGGGAACGACCGAATCTCTTCTTTCGAATGAGGGTTGGCTTCCCGCATGGGGTAAATGAATCGCATGTCGTCGGTAGCCGGAACCGCCGTGTTCGCCCAATACCAGTAAGGATTGGTTAGGCCGGTGTCGTTGAAGAGCGTCACGTGCTGCTCCAACCGCGCCTGGCCGGGGCGGAGGGTCAACGCCACTTCCCAATGCATCTCGGTGACCAGATCGACGTCGCCCACCACCACCGTGGCGCTGCCATCGGAATTCTGCATCGTCGTAAAGGCCACAGGAGAAACCGTCACCACCGTGTGCCCGTTGGGGAAATTGAACTCCATACCGCCGGACACCCACGCACCCCGCAACGATACCAAGCCGTATTTCACGACATTGTTACGGTAAAATACTTCACGTTTATTAACTTTGTCATACAGGGAATAAAGATGCCCGCCCAATTCGGGCAGAACAATGGCCTTGAGAAACTCGTTCTCCAGATACACGGCTTTGTAACTCTTCGCCTCGCGCTGGTCGGTCAAATCATCAAGCAAGGTGTACGGGTAGATGCGCCGCGCGTCCGCCAGAGGAAACGGTGGGTTCGGGTCTTCCGCGCCCAGCAGGTAAGTAGGAATCTCCAGGGCGCCCTGCCAGACGCGGACGTTTTCGGCAAGCGCCGGCAGGCAACTGGCAAGCAAGCCGAAGAGAGTAATCAAGGTCACTTTTGCAGGTCGCATGGGATGACTCCAGAAAAAATGGATATCGGCGTGGAACGCGGGCGGCGCGCGACATCGCTGCTTACTCTATCTGAAGCAGGCTTTCCAAAGCAATCGGAAGCCTGGTAGTGGTACAGTTTGATGTTGTAGCGGCGAGTTTATCCGTCAACTGACGGACCAGTTGGCGGCATAAAGCCGCCTCTACATCAAACTGTACCACTACCGGAAACCTTGCCATTGTTTGCCAAAAAGCGCTGACAAAGTTCCGCACGGTGTGGTATTGTGCCGCGAATTTCTCGTAAGAGTGGGACCGGTCGAAACCAAAGTGGCAGTTTCTTATCTATGGCTTCTAAGCGAATTCGCTGGTGGATTGTTTGGACCCTCTTCGGCTCCACGGTAATCAACTACATCAGCCGCCAAACCTTCTCTGTGCTGGCACCGGTTATTTCTCAGGAGTTGCACCTCAGCCACACTGACCTTTCCCGAGTCTTCTCGGCATTTCAGATCTCCTACGCCGGCATGTGGCTGATTGGTGGCGTCCTCCTCGACATCATAGGCACACGTCTGGGGCTCGCCCTGGCGGTCATCTGGTGGTCAGTCACCAGCATGCTGACCGGCTTCGCGAACTCCCTCTTTTCCTTCGGGGTATTTCGTTTTCTTTTGGGAATCGGCGAGGGCTGCAACTGGCCCGGCGCCAGTAAGACCGTCGCCGAGTGGTTCCCCGCTAAAGAGCGCGGCGTAGCCGTTGCGATTTTCGATAGTGGCTCGAGTGTCGGCGGCGCGATTGCGGCTCTGACCGTGCCCTGGGTTGCCATTCTCCTCGGATGGCGGTACGCCTTCGTGCTGTCCGGGCTCCTGGGTTTTCTCTGGCTCATCGCCTGGCTCGCTGTTTATCACCCCTTGGACCGCCATCCGCGCGTGAGCACTGAGGAGCGGACGCTTATCGCGGCGGGTCGCGACACCGACACCGCCTCCGCGCGGCGCGGCATTGGGCGCTGGCTGAGCCTATTGAAGCAATCCAATGTTTGGGGGATCGTACTGGGCCGTTCCCTGACCGACCCCATCTGGTGGTTCTACGTTTTTTGGCTGCCGCAATATCTCAGTGACGCGCGGGGGTTCAGCCTCAAGCAGATTGCGGCCTTCGCGTGGCTTCCCTTCGTTGCGGCGGATATCGGAAACTTCACAGGGGGCTTCGCCTCCGGCTTTCTGATCAAGCGCGGCATGCCCGTGGTACGCGCGCGGAAATGGGTCTGCGTCATCAGCTCTTTGCCGATTCTCGCGGGAATCCCCGCCGCCACGACTCACAACCCTTACGGGGCGCTATTCTTGATCAGTTTTGCCGTGTGGGGCTATGCGAGCTGGTCAACCATGGGCCTTACATTTCCCTCCGACTTGTTCCCGCAGGACGTCGTCGCTTCCGTAACCGGCGTAAGCGGACTCGGCGCAGGCTTAGCCGGAACTCTCTTCACGCTGCTGGTGGGATGGCTCGTGGATAAGTTTTCATACTACCCCGCGTTCTTTCTGGCGGCAACGGTCCCCATGCTGGCCACCATCAGCGTGCTTCTGCTGATTCGTTCTCCGCAGGTGGAGAGTAGGCAGTAGGCAGAAAGCAGTAGGCAGTAGGCAGTGGGCTGTGACCCCCTCCCCCGGCGCTTCGCGCCACCCTCTCCCCCAGGGGGCAAGGGTAGTAAATTCAAATCAAGGCCCCCCCGGCTTACTGTCTTCTGCCTACTGCCTACTGCTTTGTGCCTACTGCCTTCCGCCTACTGCCTTCTGCCCTTTCAGGTTCCATGCCCTCACCTCGTCGTTGACTCACTTTCGCTAACGCATATAATGCCAGAGCATGACCCAAACTAACCAAGGCAGTTCTGTTCCTCATTCCGCCCACCGATTTCTCATCACGGGCGCAAAAGGCTTCATTGGCGCCTGGATCGTCAAGGAACTGGTGGATCGCGGCGACCAACCGTTTGTTTTTGACATCGACACGGAATCGGCGCGCCTGGCTGCACTGCTAACACCGGAGCAGATGGCTTCCGTTCAGCTTCTTCAGGGCGACATTACGCAATTCAAGGATGTGGAAAGCGCCATCGTCGGTCACGGCATTACGCACGTGCTGCATTTGGCGGGAATCCAGGTGCCCTTCTGCGCTGCCGACCCTTTGCGCGGTGCGATGATCAACGTGGTGGGAACGCTCAACGTCTTTGAAGTGGCCCGGCGCCGGCGCGATCTGGTCCAGAGCATCGTTTACGCCAGTTCCGCGGCGGTCTTCGGCCCGGAGGAAACGTACGGCGGCGGCACCGTTCCGGAAGGCGCCCCCCTTCTGCCCGGGACGCATTACGGTGTTTATAAACAGTGCAATGAGGGAAATGCGCGGGTTTACTTTTTGAGTGACGGTCTCTCCAGCGTGGGGATTCGCCCCGGGACCGTCTACGGCGTCGGGCGAGATCGGGGAATGACCTCCGGCCCCACGAAGGCCATCAAAGCCGCCGTTGCCGGCCAGCCCTACACGATTCGCTACACCGGCGGGACGGATTTGCAGTACGTTCGCGACACCGCCCGCATTTTTATCCGCTGCGCGGAAGCGGGCCTGACCGGCGCAAAGGTCTACACCCTGCGCGGCGACGTGATGCAGGTCCATGAATTCCTGACTATCCTGGAACGGATTTTGCCGCTTTCCCGAACGCTGATTAAGGCGGAAGGCAACCCGCTGCCCGTCTCGTACGACTTTGACGATAGCGCTCTGCACAAGGATTTGGCGGGCGTCCATCGTACGCCGCTGGAAGACGGGATCCGCGAGACCGCCGCGATTTTTGAGCGTCTCTATCTGGCGGGAACACTCGATACTAAGGATCTGGAAACTTAGGGCTAACTTTCCAGAATAAAACTACAGAGTCTGCTATCTTCGAAATCGGAGCTTCACTTATGCCCACGCGGAATGCGAACGCCAACTCAGATCAGCACCCTCCACTGTTTGCGGCGGGGAATGTAGTGCCGTTTTTCCTGGTGACGGCCCTCTTCTTGTTTTGGGGCATTCCCAGCAACATGAATGACATTCTGATTAAACAGTTCATGAAGTCGTTTGAGATTACTCGCTTCAAGGCAGGGCTGATCCAGTCCGCATTCTACATGGGATACTTTGTTCTGGCCGTGCCCGCCGCCTTGGTGATGCGAAGATTTGGGTACAAAAGCGGACTGGTGATCGGTCTGTTCCTCTATAGCGCCGGGACTTTTCTCTTCTGGCCGGCGGCGCTGGGCCGGCAGTATGGATTCTTCCTCTTTGCCCTTTTCGTCATCGCCAGTGGCGCATCCTTCCTGGAAACCGGGGCAAACTCCTTTATCGCTCTGTTGGGCGACCCCCGAACTTCGGAACGGCGGCTCAATTTCTCTCAGGCCTTTAACCCGGTGGGCGCGGTTACGGGTGTCTTGGTGGGGACCATCTTTATTTTTTCCGGCGTGGAGCTAAACCCACAGCAAGTTGCGGCCCGCAAGCTTGCAGGCACTTACGATACCTATCTGCGTAACGAGACGCTCCGGGTGGTCCATCCTTATCTGGTTCTGGGCCCGGTGATCTTTCTCGGGGCGATGCAGATCCTAAAAACCAAGTTCCCCAAGGCCGCAAAAAAAGCTGACCCCGCCGATAGCCGATCGCATGGCAAAGCCCGCGACCTCGTCCATTACCCCCACTTCGTCCAGGGGGTCATCGCCCAGTTCTTTTACGTCGGGGCTCAGGTGGGAACCTGGAGTTACTATATTACATACATTCAGGATTACACCCATCGACCGGAAAAGATCGCAGGATATTTTCTCACCGGGACGCTCGTGGCCTTTGGGGTCGGAAGGTTCACGGCCACCTATCTGATGAAATTCATCCCGCCCACGCGGCTCATGGGGGTTTATGGCATCATCAACACGGCACTCGTGGGCATAGGAGTTTTGTTTCCGGGCTGGCTGGGGGTGGGCGCAGTGTTCATGACCAGTTTCTTCATGTCGCTCATGTTCCCCACCATTTTTGCGCTCGGCATCAAGGGATTGGGTCCGAACACGAAGTTAGGTGGCTCCATCATCATCATGTCGATCATCGGCGGCGCCTGCGCCCCGCCGGCCATGGGACTGATCTTCCAATTCACCCACAGCATGGCCGCGGCCATGCTGGTGCCGATGCTCTGCTATATATTTATAACGTATTATGCTTTTTGTGGATCGCGTGTGCGAGTCCCGGAGTTGACCGCCGTTGGCGCTTAGGCCTAAGTTTCAAGCTTTTTTTGCGAAGGGGGATCACGCTGCCTCCGTTCGAACCGGTGCGCACGATGCCGGGGCGAGGGCGTCCGGCAGCCGGTAAACTTTCGTTCCGTCGTAGGCCTGCTGGTGTTTGAACATACCGTAGATGGCGTGCAAGA
>Ga0187849_1005324_pt1 | contig 10238 bp, 9 predicted proteins | sample June2016WEW_4_10_2_FD_132412 | JGI IMG/M metagenome (GOLD analysis project Ga0187849, IMG submission 132412) | Peatland microbial communities from SPRUCE experiment site at the Marcell Experimental Forest, Minnesota, USA - June2016WEW_4_100 | ecosystem: Environmental > Terrestrial > Soil >... | reverse complement strand
CTGCGGCTACTCACGGTTGGCCCCTGCCGGGGCCTGCCATGGTTCCCCCTTCGGCACCCCTTTCCGTCATCACGGATAGATGCCCTTCGGCTATCGATGCTCAAAATGAGAACGAATGGCCCCCATTTTCTCACGCTTTCTCATGGTGTCGATGGGCGCAGACCGTGCGAGAATATACGGTTCGTTAAATCCTCAGGGAGTTGAATCATGCCAAAAACTGTTTTGATTAGTGGAAGTCCCAAGCCCGACGGCAACACCATGCAGCTCATGCAGGAATGCGCCAAGGTCATCCAGGAGCAAGGCGTGGAGGCCGAAGTGATTTCCTTTGCTGGGATGAGCATTGCATCCTGCACCGCCTGCGGGAAATGTTCGGAAACCGGCAAGTGCGACATCCAGGATGGTTTGAACGAAATTATCGAGAAAGTTCGCAGCGCGCAGGGTTTTATCGTGGGTTCTCCCGTCTACTTCGGCACGGCGCGCGGAGATGTGATGTCCGCCCTCCAGCGCATTGGTTACGTTTCCCGCCGAACCAATCAATTCCTGTCGGGAAAAGTCGGGGGAGCTGTCGCGGTGGCGCGCCGCGGCGGACAGACGTTCACTCTTCAGGAAATGCTGATGTTCTTTCTCATTAACGATATGATTGTGCCGGGATCCACCTACTGGAATATGGTGTTCGGCCGTCTTCCCGGCGAGGTGTGGAAAGACCAGGAGGGAATTGACACGATCCGGCACTTTGCCGCGAATGTCGCGAAACTCGTCAAGAAACTCAATCCGCCGGCAAGCGAAGCGAGTTAACACGCGCAACCTCGCGCGGCCGGACCGCAACCCCAAAAGGATTTCACCACAGAGGTCACAGAGATCACAGAGAGCAGACGGAGAAAAAACTGTGGATCAACCAACAAGGAACCGTGATCTCAACCCACGCAAACAAAAGTTTTTTCTCTGTGGTCTCTGTGTACTCTGTGGTGAGTCTTTTCTTCGCGCCACTCGAAGAAGCCGGCTCTTTGTACCATAGAGTGGAAGCGCTGTCGGATCAGGAGTTCACGAGCTCCCCCGGCGGCACGCTCACGAACAATTTCAGATGGAGGGTGGATCAGATGTTAACCGCGGTTTTGCGCGATGTTGATCGGTTGGTGCTGGAGGAGCGTCCGGTTCCCCAGCCGGGACCCGATGAAGCCTTGGTGCGGATCAAATCCTGCGGCATTTGCGCCACCGATTACAAAGCCATCAAAGGCATCCGTCGCAACGTACGCTTCCCGCTGGTTCCCGGACACGAACCCGCCGGTGTGGTGGCCGCGGTGGGAGCGCACGTCCGCAGTGTGAAGGAGGGCGACCAAGTCATTGTTTGCCCCAGCGGGTATTGCGGATATTGCCGGTACTGCCGGATGGGCCAAGCGCACTATTGCGAGCACATGTATACGACAGGAGGCGACGGTCCGGAAGATGTGCGGCCGGGCAGCTTCGCGGAGTACATGGTGACGGGAGCCAATACACTCTTCCCCAACCCCCCCGGTGTGAGCTTCGACGCCGCCTGCCAGACCGAACCCCTCAGCGGCGCATGGAAGGGCATCATCCACTATTCGGAAATGCGGGTTGGCGATGATGTGGTCATCATCGGCACCGGTGGAATTGGCATGTACTGTTTAATGGTGGCCAAGGCGGCCGGCGCCGGACGCTTGATCGCCGTAGACGTCAGTAATCACGCCCTGGAAACCGCCCACCGCTTGGGAGCAACACACACTTTGAACCCCAAGCACAGCGATGTGAAATCCGCGGTGTATGAGATTCTGCCGCAGGGGCCGGACCTGGTGCTGGAAGCCGCCGGTCCCATTGAAGCGGTTAATCTGATGGTCAGCCTTTTGCGGCGCGGCACACGCTGGAACATTTTCGGCATCACCACTCACGAAAAGTTCGTTCTGGACGGAGGCCTGATGCACTTTCTGGAGGCGCGGATGGACTCCAGCTTCTCCACCAATCCGCTGGCTATGGAGAACGCCATCCGGCTGATCGAGCGCGGAGTGGTGAATCCCGAGAAGGTCATTTCACACCGCTTCCCTTTAGCGGAGATCGGCAAGGCCATGGAAGTGATGGGAACTCCCGGCCGGAACAAGGTTGTCATTCATCCTTGAAGTGCGGTTGGAAGTAGATCGCTCCGTGCAGACGTTGATTGCTTCCGCCAGGGCGGCCCGCCGACTGCCGGGAGAAGTGATTCCCATGGAGGCCGCCCCTCGGAAGCGCAAGATCGGGCGCCATCGAGATTGAAAATCCCGCCAAGTCAGAGTAAATTCCACCCTGTGTGTATTCTGCACGGCGAGGAGGGCAAAATGCCAACTGCAACGCGGCGCGGGGGGTGGAGCATCACGGCCGCGACCTTTCTGCTTCTTGTTGTGTGCTTGCCGGCGGCGGGGCAGGATCGCGTCAATGCGCAACTGCCTTGGCACGCGGCAGTGCTGGATTCGCAGGGCAAGCTTCTGGCGTGGTATGAGCCCGAAAAAAACCGCGGGTATGACCATGTGCTGCGCCTGGGCTGGGATTTCATCGAGCACAAGGTCCCCGTCGATCAACGCACCGGCACCGGCCTGAAGATCTATTTGATCAATTCCGTGTTCGACGGCAAGACCCTGCAAGGAACGAACTGGCAGCACAATCCCGCCATGGTGTTTGGCTCCTTCGTCGATTCACTGGTGGCTTGGTATCCGTATTCCGGAGATGAGGAGGCCCAGCCCGCGGTTCGCGTCATGCTGGACCACATGCTGGCGCACGGCACTACGCCCGCGGACTGGAACTGGGCGAGTGTGCCGTTCCCCACCAACTGCGATGACCAGGCTGACTACGGCCACTGTATTCAGGACATGCCGCACGATTTTTACGGGGGGGTTGAAACCGATAAAGTCGGCGAATTAGGAATCGGCTATGCGTTGTTTTACGAGATGACGGGTGAGCGGAAATACCTGGAGGCGGCCATTCATTGTGCGAATGCGCTGGCCAGCCACGTCCGCCCGGGAGATGATGACCACACGCCGTGGCCGTTTCGTGTGTATGGGAAGACCGGCGAAGTTCTGGCCAGAGAAGAGTACGGCGGAATCGTCGCTTCGCCGCTGCGTTTGTTCGATGAGCTGATCCGATTGCAGGAGGGCGACACGGCAGGCTACCGAAAGGCCGCCGAGACGGCGCGAGCATGGCTGGGCGCCCATCCCCTCAGCGGCGGCAGCAAGGCTTGGGACAAATGGAGCGGTTACTTTGAAGACGTCGCCAAGAACACGGACAACGTCAACCAAGCCGCTCCGACCTACACGGCCTACTACCTTCTGACCCGCCCCAATCCCGATGAGGTTGATCCCCACTGGTCTAATCATGTGGGACATCTGATCGATTGGGTGCGGCGGCGGCTGGGGAGGGGCCCCTTCTTCGGCGCCTGGGCGATTGACGAGCAGGGAACACCCGACGGACCCGGTTGCTGCTCGCGTTCCGGACTGGGCAGCGACACATCGCGCTGGGCCGCCATCAACGCCCTCTACTTCGAAAAGACCGGCGACGGCCAGGCGCGTGAAGACGCTTTTCGCTCCCTCAACTACGCCACGTACTTTGCCGATTCGGACGGAAGAATCTCCTGCTGCGGCCAGGGGTTCGGCGGTCAATACTGGTTCAGCGACGGCTACTCGGATTACTTGCGGCATCTCAATTGGGTTATGGGGGCGATTCCGGAATGGGCGCCCGCCGGAGAATCCCATTTGCTGCGGTCGTCGTCCGTCGTGCAACGCGTTCAGTACGGTGCGCATAGCATTCGCTACCGGACCTTTGACGCGGCGGCCACCGATGTGCTTCGACTATCGTTTAAGCCTGGAAGCATCGCGGCCGGCGGCGTCGCCTTGGCGGAACGAAACGACCTCACGGAGGAGGGATTCACGGTTCGGGCGCTTGCCGGCGGAGATTTTGTGGTTCGCATCCGGCATGTGCACTCGGGGGAGGTCAGCATCTCCGAAAAGTAATTCCCGTTTACGGGCCGGTGAGCGCGGCATGAACCATGTAGCCTTCCTCAATTCGTGGCGCCGTTTCGCCTAAACAGCCTTGAGGATATTCAGCCGTGTGGTAAACTGGCGCAATGATTAACGGCGCCCACTTACTTATCTACAGCAAGGATGCGGAAGCGGATCGAGCCTTTTTCCGCGACGTTCTGGGGTTTCGCTCGGTCGATGTTGGTGAGGGTTGGCTGATCTTCGCATTGCCCCCGGCGGAAGTTGCGGTTCACCCTGCCGACAGGACTTTTGTGAAGCGTCATGCCGGGCACGCGATGCTGGGGACAATCCTGTATCTCATGTGCAATGATTTGCCAGAGCTCGTCAAGTCGCTAAAAGCCAAAAAAGTCAAGTGCGCTGAAATTGGCAAAGCGGCGTGGGGATCGTATACGACCATCCTACTCCCGAGCGGGGTCGAGATGGGTCTCTATCAGCCGACCCACCTGACGGCGCATGCCCGCAATAGGAAATGAGCCGCGGCGGGACTTTGAATATCATTCTGACGGAAGAACCCGCGGTCTACCTGAAGGAATCCTTCTCGACGCTGGAAGAATCCCGTGCTAACCTAGCGGCCTTGCGGAACTTTTTCGGTCCCAAGCTGATTGAGATTAGGCCATGATTAGTGAAAAACCCGTTGCTCTAGTAACCGGCGCGTCGAGGGGAATCGGGCGGGGAATCGCCATTGCCTTAGCGCGCTCTGGCTACAGTGTAGCCATCAACTATTATGCTGAGGCCGATCGGGCCTTCGTAACTTCGAAACAGGATCCGGCGGCGGAATGCGTGCGATTGTGCCAGGAGGCGGCGCCCGCCGGCTCCGGCGCGTCCTTTGAAACATTCCCCGCAGACATTTCTGAGGCCCGCTATCGCGAGCAGATGCTCGAGGCTGTCGCCGCCCGCTTCGGTTGGATTGATCTTCTGGTGAACAACGCGGGCATAGCTCCAGCCCAGCGAAAAGACCTGCTGGAAGCTACGGAGGAGAGCTTTAACCGCCTGATCAGCGTTAACCTGCGGGGCCCCTTCTTCCTGACGCAGGCGGTGGCGAACTTCTGGCTTGCCGGGCTGGCAGAACATGCGGCGCGCCCGCGGCCCAAGGTCATCACCATCTCTTCGATCTCAGCCTACACGGCGAGCATCGATCGTGGCGACTACTGTATCAGCAAGGCGGGACTCTCCATGATGACGCAACTCTTTGCCGTGCGGCTGGCGGGGGAGGGAATTGGCGTATACGAGATTCGTCCCGGTATCATGGCGACGGACATGACCGGCCCGGTGAAAGGAAAATACGACCGCCTGATTGCCGAGGGCCTCACCCCCATCGCGCGATGGGGAACGCCCGAAGACGTCGGGCGCGCCGTCGTGGCCATCGCGCAGGATCAATTCCCGTTCTCGACGGGCGAGGTCTTCAACGTGGATGGCGGATTCCACATTAGGCGGCTGTAGAGCAAGTTGATAGTCAATAGTCGAGAGTTAAGAGTCCAAAGCGATAAGTTACTGTCCCTCGGCGTTTTAGGGTTTCAACTTTCGACTATGAACTATCGACTATCGACTTCCCAATATGCTTCGCATTGACCCTGATTTGACGCCGGAAAAGCTGCTCCCCCGGATTGACCGCCTCTTCGATCTTTCCGCGGGGAAGATCCGCGAGATTGCGGCCGCCTTCGAGTCCGCGCAAGGTTCGCCGGTTTTCACCGTGCAGGGTGCCTACGTTGGTCGCGACTGGACGGAGTGGACGGAGGGATTTCACTACGGCTCAGCGCTGGTGCAGTATGACGCCACGGGCGAGGCGTGGTTTCTGGATTGGGGCCGGCGCAAAACCGTGGAGCGCATGGCGGCGCACGTTACCCACACGGGCGTACACGATCACGGATTCAACAATGTCAGCACCTACGGAAACCTGCTGCGCCTGGCCACCGAAGGCAGGATTGAGGCGAGCGAGTTTGAGAAGCGATTCTACGCGCTGGCGCTCGAGGCGAGCGGCGCCGTCCAGGCGGCGCGCTGGTCACTGGTGCGCGACGGCCGCGGGTATATTTATTCGTTCAACGGGGCCCATTCACTTTTCGCGGACACCATCCGTTCCTTGCGATCGTTGGCTGTTGCCCACCGGCTGGGGCACGTGCTTCGGGGTGAAAATGACCGGCGCATCTCGCTCCTCGACCGGCTGGTGCAGCACGCGGCGGTGACGGCGGAGTTCGCCGTCTATTACGGAGAAGGTCGCGACGCCTATGATGTGCGCGGGCGCGTGGCCCACGAATCGCTTTTCAACCCCGCCGATGGCGCTTACCGCTGTCCGTCCACCCAGCAAGGCTACTCGCCCTTCACCACGTGGACGCGCGCGTTGGCTTGGATCATGTGTGGATACGCCGAGCAATTGGAATTTCTCGAAACTCTTCCCGACCATGAATTGGAAACGCTGGGGGGGCGCGGCAAAGTCGAAAGCATGATGCGGCGGGCGGCGCAAGCAACGTGCGATTACTACCTCGAACAAGCCGCCACGGACGGCATCCCTTACTGGGATACCGGCGCGCCGAATCTCACCAAGCTCGGTGACTGGCTCAAGCAGCCGAGTGACCCGTTCAATTCCTATGAGCCCGTGGATAGCTCCGCGGCGGCCATCGCCGCTCAAGGGCTCTGGAGATTCGGAACCTATCTAAATCACCGGCCGGAGCCAGCCGGTCGTGGTGACGATTATCGCCAAGCCGCACTCACCATCGCCCAAACGCTGTTCGACCCGCCGTATCTTTCCACCGATCCCCGCCACCAGGGATTGATTCTCCACTCGATTTATCATCGCCCGAGAGGTTGGGACTACGTCCCACCTGGACGTCAAGTGCCCTGCGGTGAATCTTCCATGTGGGGTGACTATCACGCGCGCGAGCTCGCGCTGCTGATTCAGCGCGCCGCCAAGAAGGAAGCCTACCCCGCGTTTTTCAATGTCCAAGAGAAAAGTTAGAGGGGATTTCCCACCAAACAATGGCGAATTTGGGTTCGATGTAAGCCCCCAAGGGGCGAAAGGTCGTAGCCCACAGCGCCAGAAGCTCTCTCGAAAATAGATTCTGCCGACAGCAGCGTCGTAGCTCTGTGAAAAGACGAGCGTTAACGTGGTTCGTGACCCCGAATCGCCAATTTTCATCCAAGTTGGGAGCGCTAGCTCATGATCGGCTGTGAACAAATCCCTGACATATTCCTCACCGCAGAGGCGCGGAGGCACAGAGGTTCGAAAACAAAAGGCCTTTTCTCTGCGTCTCAGCGCCTCGGCGGTAAAGAAAGCAATTTTTCACACCTTCTGCCGCCGTGGGCCACATGATGACACCCGCTCCGCGGGCTTTCGGGCGCCTCTCCGGAAACCATCGCCGGCGGCCCGCCGTTCAGCAAGTGGGTAGCACCGCCCGGCGGAGCCGCAACCAAACGATCACACCGTTCTTATTCTCCTAATACCTCAAATAGCACGAACATCTTGCTAAAAAAACAAGATCTTAGGGTATTGCCATGCAGTCGCTCACGGCGCTTTGTGACACCCCGAAGCACGAAAATAGGCGCCCCGGCCCGAGAAATACCCTTGCTGAAAATAAAGCACTTAGCGCCTATTTTCGGAGCAGAGTTTGTGCATTTCAAACTCTGCGGCTCTTATTTTGATGGACGTCCACTCGTTGGTTAACATGTGGACTCTATGGTGTTGTGCGAATCTTGTTTTCGCGGAACGTCACGCATGATGATCTGGCTTGGCCCGCAGAAGAGCAAAAAGCCGCAGAGTTTCTGAGAAGCGAAACTCTGGGCTACCGGCCCCTGGAAGAAATGCCGCTACAAAATTGAAACTGGCGACACCAAGCCGCGTGCGGCGGCAAAGGTCTACAAATTCATTTGCCATCATTACTGCCATACTGACAAGGAGACGACTGACCTGGACGAAGTTCGCGAATGCGCTTGCGACCGGCCCTATCGCGAATTCGTGCAAGGCGACTGACGGCCGCGTGGGTCCCGAGGACGCAGCAGGGCTTTTGCGATGTTCCTGACCGGGATGGCCGTGCTAAAGCGCGAATGAATCCCATCCCTTGACACAATCTGGTAAAGTCGAAGGTGTCAAGAGGTCATGATCCTGTGAAGAATCCCGGAATTGAGCGATTTGTGGAGTTCCCCAACCCCGCGGGCAAAATGCTGCGGGGGATGTTGCACTTGCCCGCCGCCGCGCTGGAGTGGCCTGCACCCGGGGTGGTGCTGTTGCATGGATTTACGGGCAACCGCATGGAATCGCATTGGATGTTCGTGAAGTGCTCGCGAGCCCTGGCCCAGGCGGGATTCGCCTCCTTGCGATTCGATTTCTATGGGTCGGGGGAGTCGGATGGCGAATTCCGGGAGATGACCCTGCGGGGGGAGATTGCTGACGGGCGCGCCGCCGTGGCCTTCTTGCGCGCGCAGACGGGCATCGACCCGGAGCGCGTGGGCCTGCTGGGACTTTCCCTGGGAGGAGCGGTGGCCGCGGCCCTCGCGCTCAGCGTCCAGGCAAAGGCGGTGGTGCTGTGGAGCGCCGTCGCGCATACGGCTCGCCTGCGCGAACTGTTCAAGCAATCGGCCAAGAAGATTCCGGGCAAGCCGGGCGCCGTCGAATTCGACGCCTGCGAAATCTCCTCGCGCCTTATCGAGGACGTGCTGAAGGTCGAACCCATACGCCATCTCGCACGCTACAAAGGTCCAACGCTGATCGTCCATCCGGAAAAGGACGAGGCTATCCCGGTTTCCCATGCCCGCGACTTCTTCCAGGCTGCCGGCGCCGACGTCAAGGAGCTCGCCATCATCGCGGGAGCGGACCACGTCTATACGTCCATTCCCTGGGAGCAGGAAGTGATCTTTCGCAGCGTCCAGTGGTTTGGGCGCCACCTATGACCCCGCCTGGAGACGATTTGGCCCCAAACGTTAAATATTGTTAATTGTTTTCAATAAGATACAGCCATAAGTAACTTTGATAGGATTTTATGCGTCAAACAAGTAACGTGGCCGGTCCGCAAAGGGCGCTAGAAGATGTACTGTGCCGATTCGGTAGCGTGGAGAAAGATAAGCTGATGATTAACCGGATCCTCTGGCCACGCGGCGGCGCTCTGGGCATCCTATTTGTCTTCACACTTGGGCTGTCTCATCAACTGCTGGCCCAAGAGGTGGGGCAGTCACCCCCTCCGGCGACACCACAGACCCAAACGGCGACACCACAAACCCAAACCAAGTCTGCGAACGATCCGGGAGCCGTCGAAGGCCAACCTGCTCCTAGCCCTCAAACTCCGCAAAATGACCGAATCTTCTGGACGCTGCCCAACTACTTGACCGTGGAAAAGGCCTCCTCGCTACCTCCGCTTACGACCGGGCAAAAATTCAAGCTGGTGGCGGAGGGGACTTTCGACCCCGTTGAACTCGCTTTCATCGGTGTGGAAGCTTCCGTCAATCAAGCCGACAACACCAACCCCACCTATGGGCAGGGGCTTATTGGCTATTCCAAACGCTACGGAACGGCGTTTGCCGACAACGCCATCGGAAACTTCGGGAGCGGCGCCGTATTCCCTGCTTTGCTGCGACAAGATCCGCGTTACTACCAGATGGGAAAAGGAAAGTTCCTCCACCGGGCCGCGTACGCCGCCGTGCGGGTTTTGATCACGCGCTCGGACTCGGGAAAGACTCAGTTCAACTTCTCTGAACTCCTCGGTAATGGCCTGGCCGCCGCCATTTCCAATGCCTACCATCCCGGCCCCCGGACGCTTGGTAGCAACCTCAAGGTTTTGGGAACACAAATTGGGTGGGATTCCGTCGCTTACGAGTTGAAAGAATTTTGGCCGGACATTCATCGCCATCTTCAGCGCGGCCACCACAACAATATGTAAATCCTCCGGAGCGGAAAACAAGCGTAGCGCGGACCTGTCTTAAACGCGTCCATGCGTGGTGAGCAATCCGGGCTAAGGGCAATACCGTTCACATAAGGGGTTTGAGGAAATTATTCATCAATTTGTTCCGGAGAGACCCCCCTCACCCCATAGGCGCTAGGATAAGCACCGTCGGCAGCCAGCCCGCGTAGCGGGCGTGGTCATTTAGCCCATGGCGAGCCAGCCGTGGGATGGTGAGGGCATTCAAGATTCGTCAGTCCGTCAGTTGACGGACGGCGTCCGGGCATCGTCAGGCAAAGACATACCGAGGCGCGCCGTCGCGGGCCTCGTTCGAGCTATAACCCGATGTCGCCCCTTGCGG
>Ga0187849_1005321_pt1 | contig 10243 bp, 8 predicted proteins | sample June2016WEW_4_10_2_FD_132412 | JGI IMG/M metagenome (GOLD analysis project Ga0187849, IMG submission 132412) | Peatland microbial communities from SPRUCE experiment site at the Marcell Experimental Forest, Minnesota, USA - June2016WEW_4_100 | ecosystem: Environmental > Terrestrial > Soil >... | reverse complement strand
CAGAAAGCGGTCGCTGATATAGCGATTAGAAAGCACGGCCGCCGAAACCAGCGCGGCATCTTTAATGTGGACGCCGTGATGCACCTCGTAGCGCTCGCGCAATCCGCGTAGAATCGAAATCGTGTCCTCGACCGAAGGCTGATCGACAACGATGGGCTGGAAGCGGCGCTCGAGCGCGGCGTCCTTTTCGATGTGCTTGTGGTACTCGTCGAGCGTGGTCGCGCCGATGCAGTGCAGCTCTCCGCGCGCGAGCATCGGCTTGAGCAGGTTGCCGGCGTCCATCGCCCCTTCGGCGCGGCCCGCTCCCACCACCGTATGCAACTCGTCGATGAATAGAATAATTTCGCCTTCCGAGGCCTGCACTTCCTTGAGCACCGCCTTCAGGCGCTCTTCGAACTCTCCCCGGAATTTCGCCCCGGCGATCAGCGCGCCCATGTCGAGCGACACCACGAGTTTGTTCTTCAGGCCTTCGGGAACGTCGCCGCGCACGATGCGCTGCGCGAGGCCCTCGACGATGGCGGTCTTCCCGACGCCCGGCTCGCCAATCAGCACCGGATTGTTTTTCGTGCGCCGCGAAAGAACTTGAATGACCCGGCGGATCTCGTCATCCCGGCCGATCACCGGATCGAGTTTGCCTTGTGCGGCGAGTTTCGTCAGATCGCGCCCATAGCGTTCGAGAGCCTGGTAGGTGGCCTCGGGATTGGGGGTAGCCGCCCGCTGGTTGCCGCGCACTTCCTGCAAGGCTCGCATCAGGCGCTCGCGGCTAATGCCGGATTCCTTGAGGATGCGGCCGGTTGCGCCGCCGTCCTCCGTCATAGCCAGCAGCAGGTGTTCGATGGAGGTGTAGTCGTCCTTGAGCCGGCGCGCCTCCTCTTCCGCCTGCGCCAGCACGCGGTTCAGCCGGCCCGTGACTAGGATCTGGTCCGGAGCCAGCGCTTGGCCGGAGATTTTGGGCAGCCGTTCGAGATCCTGGTTCAAACGCCGTTTGAGGGTTTCGGCGTTCAGCCCAGCCCGCGCCAGGATTGCGGGCGCCAGCCCGTCCGCGTCGTCGAGCAAAGCCGCAAGCAGGTGCTCGACATCCATCTGCTGATTGCCGTTGCGGATAGCAATGGACTGTGCGGCCCGGACGGCGTCCTGAGCTTTTTCGGTGAAGCGGTTGAAATCCATAGACTTTCTCTATTTCCTACAGTATTGCTATAAACTAATCTTAGTATATCAGCATCAATGTGCGATGCAAGATCGTATAATCGCCCTTTTCATTGAACTTTACCCAAGCGGTCGAGCCGGATCGGTGCTCGGCTGGCGCCGCGCTTGTGAGGGCTTGTGACTTCACGAACCGGCGCAACCGAACTCGGCCACTCGCCCTAGCCCAGCCCATCAAGCCGCCACGCACCTCCATGTTTCTACGTTATTCAAGCGCCGGAGGGTGTACGACTCCAATATGGGAGTGGAAGCCCGAAGGGCGCAAGATAATAGCCCAGTGCGTGAGCACTGGGACCGCGAACGTTTGAAGGGAGCCCCGGTACGGGGCGAAAGACTGGCACGGCCTTTTCTGCCGCCCCGTCCCGGGGCTGAACATGCTGCGGCTGGGGGTTCCCACGACTTGCGTCGTGGGCTACGCTCTTGCGCCCTTGCGGGCTGGCAAACAGGCACTGGCGTACTCGCTACGCCCGGATATTCGTGTATTCTCTCGAAATGGCGATTCCCTCCACTTCTTCGCCGCGCACCCAGCGCCGGATCGTTTCAAATTGCGCCCCCGCCCGCATGATAGTCTGGACCTGTGCGATTGGCGGGATGGAACAGTTCATCAATCGTGATTTGGAACAAAGCGGCAGAGTTCGGGGGTAGACGAGTGTTGCGCCGGTTTTTGTATCGCCACCCGAAGTTCAGGTGGGTGTTTGCGAGGGGCCTTAGTGCGCTGGCCATTATTTGGCGGCGGCTCATGTTCCGCACGACTTTTATTGTGGTGACGGGCAGCGTGGGCAAGACGACCGCCACGAACTGCCTTTCCGCCATGCTTTCCTCCTGCTTTGACATCAGTGCGACTCGTGGCGAAAACTCCCGCGAGGCGATGGCCGCCGCGGTTCTGCGGACGCGGCCCAGGCACCGTTTTACGGTGATCGAAAACGGAACCAAAATTCCGGGAGCCTTGCGGCGAACGGCCTGGACGCTTGCGCCCGATACCGCGGTGGTGCTCGCCGTGGCGCGCGTCCACTCGAACGTTTTCAAGTCCCTGGAGGATATTGCCTACGAGAAATCGCGGATCTTGTCGCGCCTGGGGCGGCGCGGCGTGGCGGTTCTGAATGGAGACGACCCGCGCGTGGCGGCGATGGCGGCTGGCTGCCGGGGTCCGGTCGTCACGTTTGGCCGCTCGCCGGAGTTCGACGTTTGGGCCAGCGAGGTCTCATCGGTTTGGCCGGCGCGGCTTTCGTTCCGGGTTCACTGGCGGGGGGAATCCCGGTTTGTGAATACGAAGCTGGTCGGAGAACACTGGGCGATCTCCGTTCTGGGTGCGTTTGCGGTGGCGCTGACGCACGGAGTCGATCTGGAGCGGGCAGCGGCGGCGATGGAGCGGGTCGAGCCCATACCCGGACGGATGGAGCCCATGCCATTGCCCTCGGGCGCCATGGCGTTGCGGGACGATTTTAATTTTTCCTGGGCCAGCTTGGCCGCGGCCATGCGCGTCCTGGAGCAGGCGCAAGTTCGGGGACGGCGCATTCTCGTCACGACTCGCGTGTACGATACGGGTCTGGGCTTCCGGGAGTCTTTCCGGTCGCTGGGCGAGATGGCCGCCCGATCCGCCGATCTGGTCATTCTCTTCAGCGACGAGCACCGGCGCGCGGGTAACGCCATGGCCGAAGGCGGCATGAAGCGCGAGAGCATTCAAAGCTTCGAGGATCTGTGGGCTACCGCGGAATGCCTCAAATCCGAGATCCGGGAAGGCGATCTAGTGCTATTTCGCGATTGCCTTCCCGCTCATGCCGAACGAATCTACTTCGCGCAACTGGGTTCGGTCGGGTGCAGGAAGCCGGTTTGCAGAATCGTCACGCTGTGCGACACCTGCCCGGAACTCCGGCCCGGCTTGGAGAACGTTCCCGAAATGCCCGCGCCCCCAAGGCCGTTCTGGCGGGCGGGAAAACGAACTGGCCTGCCGCGCTCCTGAAACAGTAACATCCCGGAACAGACCGGGCGCCCCCTGCCTCCGCCCCCGATGTTTCCGGCGATTGCTTAGCCGGCTGCGGAAAAAGGCTATTTCACTCCAGATGATAGGCGAGGGCGCTAATCCCGGCACGCAATATCAATATAGTTTGCGCTACCAGTGGGACAGGCCTCCTGGCCTGTCCAAAGCTTTTTTCCGCAACCTGTTCGGCGGCAATAGTGCGGCGGACTACAGGTCGACCGTGTACCCGGATATGCCAAAGTCGGCGTACGCGGCTATTTGGTCCGAACACTCGATATTGAAGCTCAGCACACCGTCGCTGTAGGTTCTCACGGAATGGGTCGCCACATAGAGCGCTTTACCGGCGTATACACCTTGCAAGCTGACCGTGAGAGCCAGGTTGTTGATCTGGTTGGTGGGCGTCGTCAACCTGGGCGACAGCAACAGGCTAACGCTATAGCCTTGGGCAACGTAGATCCGGGCTGTAATCAGCTCGATGACGAGCCGCTTTCCGGCCGGGGCCTGGATGTCGCATTCGTGATTCAACGCCGGTTCGGATATATCGAACGATTGTGAAATGTGGAAGGCATTTAAAGCACAGCCATCGACCGGCTGTGCCGGGAGATCGAAAAACTTGGCGGGCACGTTTGCGTGCTCCGCGGGAGTATTCCGTAATTCCTTGTTTTCTGGCGTCACTTTCCCTCCTTCGCCGTGTCCCATCATGCGGCCGGCCGATTTGCCGGTCCTCAAGAATAGCAGATTAAGATACCGAAATCCCGTTTTATTAGAGGACTATCCATGGAGCGACCCGAACGCTTCGCCTCGATCACCCGGAACGGGCCCGGCGGGCCAGGCATGGCCTGCCGCGCAGGGTACGGACGGCGCCATGCGGTGAACGGAACATGTGACCGGAACAGGGGATTCCGTGCCGGGCAACTATGGTGTATGATGATTCACTGTCCGGACGCCGGATATCCGAGTCCGCGATTGAGCCCGCGTTAAGGGAAGGAGTCTATACCGTGATCTCGAAGAAACTGCTATTTATCCCGATGGCCGCCTTGCTGGCTTTGCCAGTGCCCGGAATCTCGCAGCAGCGCATCAATATAAACTTCAATGAAACTAAGCCCGTGGTCCTGACCCTGAGCCAAGGAGCCGCTCCGGGCAGCACGGCGTCGGACACCTGGAACACGTTCATTCCTCCCCCCGCCACCGGCTCGGGCGCGCTCAAGTTCAGCGATGGGACCCCCTCGCAGCTCTCTATCAATTACCAGTCCCAAGCGAGCACTCCGGTACTGGTGGGTTCGGGCAGTGGTCAGCACTTCTCCTCCGGCATCTATGCCAATAATCCCAATCTCATGGAAGGCTTTCTGTATAATAACTCCGCCACGGAGCCAGCCACGATCAACATCACGGGGTTAGCCCCCAATCTGAGTGTTGCGGTGTACGCGTTGGTCTATGGTGGCGCTGGCCAAGTGGGACGGCAAATGAACGTAACGGTGAACGGGACTACGCAGCAGGCTGGCCCTTCGCCGGCAGACTTCACGTCCCCCTTCACGTTGGGCACAAGCTATCTGCTCTTCAACACCACCTCCGATACGAACGGGACGATCGCGATTTCGATGTCCACGATCACGAGCGCGGTGCCGGCTGGTGGATGGGCCGAGGCGGACCTAAACGGTCTGCAACTGGTTGGCGCGTTGAATACGCCACCTTCGTGCGTGACGACGCTTAGCCCGCAGGGAGGCGTGTCGTTCCCGGCGTCCGGCGGAACCGCCAACATCGCCGTGACGGCCTCTAGCTGCAATTGGAATTCTTCGAACAACGGAGTGAGCTGGATGCACGTTACGAGCGGGACTTCGGGCAACGGCAACGGAACGGTGACGATTCAGGCGGATGCCAACACCGGCACGGTTCGTTCCGGCAGCATCACCATCGCGGGCAATCCCTTCGCCGTCCAGCAAGATACGGGCGTGACAGTAGAACTGCTGCCGGTTGGCTCCATGGCGCAGATCGCGTCGGGCGGAGGATGGGACACATCGCTGACGTTGGTAAACACCAGCGCCGCCCCGGTCGAAGTCGAACTCGGCTTCTCCGGCAATGACGGCAGCGCGCTGGCCTTGCCTTTCACGTTCCCGCAGCAGACGGGCGGTGCTCCGATATTCGGCGCCACCTTGGATCAGTTGATGAATCCCAACGCAACGCTCGTGATCGATACGAATAGCGGCTCGGGTAGTGTCGGCTGGGCTGAGTTGTTCTCCAGCCATATCGGCGGCTTCGCGATTTTCACGTACACGCCGAGCGGGCAAGCGGCGGTGGTGCCGCTCGAGACGCGCAACGCCAGTTCATACCTGCTGGCGTTCGACGACACGGGCACGGTCGCGACAGGGCTGGCAATCGCCAACGTCGCCGCCAGCGCGGCCAGCGTGGGCGTGATTCTGCGCAACGACACGGGCGCGCAGATCGGCACGGGCACTATCAGCCTTCCGGCCCAGGGCCACAATTCTTTCATGCTGACGGGTGCGCCAGCAGGGTTCCCCAGCGTTCCGGCCAGCATACGCGGTACGGTCGAATTCGACACGCCTTCGGGCGGGCAGATCAGCGTGCTGGGGCTGCGGGCCAACGGCGCGGCGGTGACCACGCTTCCGGTGCTGGCCAACGTGGGTACCGGCGGCGGCACCCTGGCGCACATCGCCAGCGGCGGCGGCTGGCAGACCACGCTCACGCTGGTCAATACCGGCGCGGAGGCGGCCACGGTCAACCTGCACTTTTACGGCGATAACGGCGCCGCGGTATCGTTGCCGCTGAGCTTCCCGCAGAACAGCACGACGGCCACGGAGTCTTCGCTCAGCCAGAGCATTGCGGCGGGCGCTTCGCTCATCGTGGTGCTGCAGGATGGCGCCGCGTCGGCGACCACCGGCTCGGCGGTGCTGACGACAGCCGGCAACGTCGGCGGTTTCGCGGTATTCCGGTACAACCCGTCGGGCCAGGAAGCGGTGGTGCCGCTCGAAACGGTGAACGCTAGTTCTTATGTTCTGGCGTTCGATAACACGGGAACCGTAGCCACGGGCCTGGCGATTGCGAACGTGGCCGCGCAGGCGGCCGATGTCAATGTCGTCATTCGGAACGACACGGGTGCGCAGATCGGCACGGGCACGATCAGCCTTCCGGCCCAGGGCCACACTTCGTTCATGCTAGCGGGTCCGCCGCAGGGGTTCCCAAGCGTTCCGGCCGGCATTCGCGGCACCATCGAATTCGACACGCCGGCAGGCGGCCAGATCGCCCCCCTCGGCCTCCGCGCCAAGGGCGTCACCATCACCACGATTCCGGTGATGGAAAACTCGGGCAGCGGTGGCGGCGGCAAGATGTTCGCTCCGTATATCGACATGAGCGATACGTTGGCGCAAAGCCTTTCCGCTGTCGCGTCGGCTTCCGGCATCAAGTGGTTCACGATGGGTTTCGTGGTCGGAAGCGGTTGCACGCCGCAGTGGGAGGGGCTAAATGTACCGCTATCGGCTGACAACATGCAAAACAGCCAAACTATTCAGTCGGATGTCCAGGCCTTACAGGCTGCCGGGGGGAAGGTCATCGTTTCCAATGGCGGCGCCGTCGGCACGGAACTGGCGGATTCCTGCGCCAACGTAGCCTCGACTCAGGCCGGATATCAGGCTGAAATCACCCGGTACGGCACTCTATATATTGATTTCGATATCGAAAACGGCGTGACCGCGCCTGGAATCGGCGTGCGCAGCCAAGCCATAGCCGGCTTAGCGACTGCCAACCCTGGTCTGGTGGTCTCTCTCACGTTGCCCGTTATGCCAACCGGCCTGACTGCTACCGGAGTTAGCATACTGAACAGCGCCCATGCTAACAACGCCCCTATAGCCACGGTGAATGTCATGGCGATGGACTACGGGTCGTCGTCCGATAACGGCGGACATATGGGGGCGGACGCCGAAGCAGCGGCCGCAGCCGCTCGAACCCAAGTGCAAGCGGCTGGCCTGACTGCGGGGATCGGCATCACGCCGATGATCGGCGTCAACGACACTACGACCGAAGTCTTCCAGTTAGCCGATGCATCGGCTTTGGTAAGCTGGGCAAACTTAAACAGTAACAGCTACATCAATAGGCTGTCGTACTGGTCGGTGGGACGCGATAACGGCAGTTGTGCGGGGAACGGAACTGCGCAATCCAGTTGTAGCAGTATTTCGCAAAACCCTTACCAGTTTGCCGGTATCTTTGAAGGGTTCTAGTGTACAATTCCGGAGCCGCCCGCGTCTTGCGTGACGGCTCCGGGTGCGGATACTCCTTCGAGCGGCGAGATCAGCGAGCTGGGGCCGCGGGCGAACTCGATTCCGAGCAGTTCCGGCATCTGCCGTTTTTTGTGACGTCACATCGAATCGCTAGTTCTGGTAGCCGGTGTCAGAACTTGCCCAAGTCCGGGACGCAGGCGCCACCCCACGAATCGACAGTTTGCGAACTATGGTGGGCAGGCATCGGCCTGACGGGCCTTTCGCCACGGGCTGTTAGCTGGGCGCACTACCCCCATTTGTTACGCCGGCAAACTGGTATCCTAGATAGAGGAGTTGAGCGTTTTCACTCTCTCTTCGGGCCGTCTGCGCTAAGTCAGGCCACCCGGACCCACTTCCCTTAGCGAGCATCGGGAGTTTTCGGATGAACAGCATTCTCGTGTCGCCGGCGTTCCGCGTTACGCTGCCGAGGCGGTTGACGTCCGGTGGCGATCTTTCGACGCGCCGGTACTTCAAGATTGGGATAGACCTATCGGCGGGCACCCGCACGGCGCGCACGGATTCCGGCTCGGGCTCGATGCGGGGGCGCTTCTAAATGCTGTCCTACTTCTCGTTGTGGCGGACAACGGCGCTGCTCTGTGGAAACGGCATGCGCGATCAAGCTCTGCTTTGTGTAGTGGCCAGGGTTCCTTTTAGTTCGCCATCGGATCGCGACGTCGCCGCTCTTTTCGAGCCTGGCGCGGAGGATTGCGTTCTGGCGCTGGACGAGAACTTGCTTTGGTGCCGCATTGCGGTTCCCCAGGGGGAGCGAATCCTGCGCCTGCTCCGCACCGGAGAACTTGCCCTGTGCGTCCATACCTTCGAGCCGAACAGCCCGCAGGTCCTATCCGGGGGACGTGCCCGCCTATTGCCCGTCGATGCCGCGCCGTTAACCGGTTTGGCAACCGCCCGCAGGCAGCCCCCAGAGGGATTTAGTACTCCACACCACGTTCGCGCAAGCCTGAAACTGGGCCCGCGAGCGGACGTTGCGGAGCTTCAGCACGTTCTGTCCGGCTTGCCGGGGACTCATGTCCTCCATGGATGACGGCACGGCCGACGGCACCTAGCACGGGATTCCCGGCCGTCAAAACTGGATGGCGGCGGCTTTTCCGGGCAAAGTCAGCCGGAGATCCTAAGAAGCGGCCCTGTGTTTGCAACACCGGATTCATCCTTCGCATAATTTAATGATTGAATCGCAGGCCCGTCTCGTGCGATCATATAGGTGTAGTTTGACAGTTCCGCTAATTTAGGCCTCTCGCATAGCCCGGCAAAACCGCCTATCCTGCCCCTCGATTCGCTGCTCTGCAAATTGCGGAAAGAAGATTACGATGAAAAATATTTTTGTGGGAAACCTCAGCTTCGGGGCTACTGAAGATGCGGTTCGATCCCTTTTTGAGGCGCACGGAAAGGTTGACCGTGTGAACGTAGTAACCGACCGCGACACTGGACGAGCCAGAGGCTTTGGGTTCGTCGAGATGAGCGACGATGGCGAGGCCGAAAAGGCCATTGCCGCCATCAACGGGCGCGAACTCGATGGCAGGGCGTTGAACGTCAATGAGGCCCGGCCGAAGGAAGAGCGCGGCGGCGGCGGTGGCGGATACCGCGGCGGCGGTGGCGGCGGCGGCCAGCGGCAGAACAAGCGCTGGTAAACAAATCGGAACGGATTCGGGGGCGCAACCGGCGCCCCCTTTCCATCTTTGCATCCGGGTTGCCCACAGAACAGAGAGAACGCAATGAACACTACCGCTGCGCCGATCGTCAAACGCGAGGGGATCAATTGGGTCTCGTTGATCGCCTTTAGCGGGTTCCACATGGGGGCGGTGGTTGCCGTTTTCTTCTTTAGCTGGCCGGCATTTTTCGTAGCGACGGGTCTCTACTGGATTTCCTTGAGCCTTGGCATCGGAATGGGATACCACCGTATGCTGACCCATCGTGCCTTCCAGGCGCCGAAGTGGGTCGAGTACTTTCTGGCGATCTGCGGAACGCTGGCGCTGGAGGGTGGACCGATCGCGTGGGTCGCGACCCACCGGATTCATCACCGGTTCTCCGATAAGCCGGGCGATCCGCATACGCCGCGCGATGGGAAGTGGTGGTCCCATATCATTTGGATGCTGGTGGGCGATGCCACCAACGGCGATACCATCGAGTGCTCCCATTACGCCGCGGACCTCTGCAAGGACCGGTTTTTGGTTTGGCTCTCAAAATACAACTACGTGCCGCTGCTGATTCTGTCCGCCCTGTTGCTGGCTTTCGGGGGAGTGCCATTCCTCCTCTGGGGAGTCTTCTTCCGCGTTACCATGGGATGGCATGCTACCTGGATGGTGAACTCGTTGACGCATTTTTGGGGCCGGCGCCGGTTTGCCACGAGCGATAGTTCGCGGAACAACTGGTTCGTAGCCCTGGTGAGCTTCGGCGAGGGCTGGCATAACAACCATCACGCGCATCCGGCCTCGGCGCGGCATGGCCTGGCTTGGTATGAGATCGACATGAGTTGGATGGCGATCCGGTTTTTGCGCATGCTGGGACTGGCTAAGTCCGTGCGCGTTGCCGCGCTGTGATTCGAGCCCGTGTAAACTAAGAGAGGAGAGAACCTATGGCTACAAGATCGCGTACAACCTTCAAAAAACGGCAGAAAGAAATGGCTCGCGTCGAGAAACAGCGGGAAAAGGCTGCCAAACGGGTTGAGCGAAGGGAAGGGGAACACGCGCCCGAACCAGAGGTTACGCTCGAAGAGGCAACGCTCCTTCGTTTGCAGGGATATAACGACGATGGCGCTAGCTAGCCGCAGGCGGAACCT
>Ga0187849_1005320_pt1 | contig 10244 bp, 11 predicted proteins | sample June2016WEW_4_10_2_FD_132412 | JGI IMG/M metagenome (GOLD analysis project Ga0187849, IMG submission 132412) | Peatland microbial communities from SPRUCE experiment site at the Marcell Experimental Forest, Minnesota, USA - June2016WEW_4_100 | ecosystem: Environmental > Terrestrial > Soil >... | reverse complement strand
CTGGAGCAGACTGGCGACCTGAAGGGAGCTTTGGAGGAATACCGCATGGCCTGCACGCTCGACCCCAAAGACGCGACCTACGAGAAAAACTTCAAGCGCCTGTTGCAAGAGGTGAATAAATGACGAGCGGGGAGCGCGGAGTTCTACCGTAATCCGACCACCGCCCATCTTCCGGGCAGCCCGCGGCGCGCTGGCTACCCCCGGTTTTCATTTTTGACTTCGAAAATCGCAGGTCGCAAATCGCCAATCACAAATCACTCAATCACCCGATGGCCCGATGGCCCGATGATTCAATCACCTTGCTCTTGCTACTCAAAGTTGAGGTTTCAAGCTATACTGGTTTTGCAGGGTCTGTGCTGCTGCATGGGAAATGACTTGATTCAAATTGGCAGTGTCCAGTCGCCGGGGGGCGTCGGCGTGGAGGTGTTGGCCGCGGTGGACTTTGCGCTTGCCCCCAGCCTCGCGGGTGACGGCAGGACCTTTTACATTGAAACCTTCGGCTGCCAGATGAACGTCCACGATTCGGAGAAAGTTGCGGGCGTGCTGATGGCGCGGGGTTACCGCCCGGTAGATTCCCACCAGGACGCCGATATCATTCTCTATAACACGTGCAGCATCCGGGAAAAGGCGGCGCAGAAAGTATTCACGCGATTGGGAACTTTTCGCAAGGCGGGCTCGGCCGAGCGGAAAATCATCGGCGTGCTGGGTTGCGTGGCGCAGCAGGAAGGCGAGCGCTTTTTCGAGCGCGCCCCGCAGGTCAGCCTGGTGTGCGGTTCGGCGAGCTATCCGCAGTTGCCGGATCTGCTCGCGCAAATCGAGTCCGGGAACCGCCGGGTGAAGGGATTGAATCTCGACACCGAGGATTGCTTTGAGACCGCGTTCACCCGCCGCGACAACCGCTTCCGCGCTTACCTGACCATCATCGAAGGCTGTGACCAGCGGTGCGCTTTCTGCGTTGTGCCCGTGACGCGAGGGCCGGAGCGCAGCCGCTCGGGCCCCAAGATTATCGCCGAGTGCCGCCGCCTGGTGGACTCGGGTTACACGGAGATTCAGATTCTGGGCCAGATCGTGAATGCCTGGCGGGATGCTTCGCCGGCGCGCTGGAGCTTTGCGGAATTGCTTTCGCGCGTCGCGGAGGTGCCCGGCGTGCGGCGCGTGCGCTTCACCACTTCCCATCCGCGCTACTTCACTCCCGACATCGTGCAGGCCATTGATTCCCACCCGGCGCTCTGCGAGCAGATTCACCTGCCGGTGCAGGCGGGCTCCTCGGAAGTCCTCGGGCGCATGTTGCGCGGCTACTCGCGCGAAGAATATTTGGAAAAAATTCATTGCATCCGCAAGGCGCAGCGTGCTATTAGCCTTTCCACCGACATCATCGTTGGTTTCTGCGGCGAGAGCGAAAAGGATTTTGAGCAGACGGTTTCATTGCTCGCGGAAGTTGAGTATGACCAGGTTTTCTCGTTCAAGTTTTCCCCGCGGCCGAACACCGCCGCTCTAGAATTTATCGATACCGTTTCGGAAGAAGAAAAAGGCCGCCGCCTGACGGTGTTGCAGGAAGTGCAGCGCCAGATTCAATTGCGGCGCAACCAGGCGCTGGTTGGGCGGACGTTCGAAGTTCTCGTGGAAGGCTATCAGCCTCGCTTAGGACAGGCCGTGGGGCGAACCACCAGCAATCGGGTTCTCAACTTCCCAGGTGAACCCGCCGATACAGGTTGTTACCGGCAGGTGAAAGTGACGGCGTCGGGACCGAACAGCCTGGTGGGTGAAGTAGATTGAGTCATTGAGTGATCGGGTCATCGGGCCATTGGGTCATCGGGCCATTTGACCATCGGGTCATCAGACCATTTCGTAAGCAAATTCTTCAAGGGCCAAATGGCTCGATGACCCGATGACTCAATGACCCGATGATTGGGGGGGCACATGGAAGTGGAAATGAAGATCCGCGGTCTGGTCATGGATCCCGTCACCAACATGCCCATCGTGATCCTCAAGGATGTGGGCGGGACGGCGGTGCTGCCCATTTGGGTGGGAATCTATGAGGCGAACGCCATTGCCCTCGAGATTGAAAAAGTAACCACTCCTCGCCCCATGACGCATGACCTGATAAAGAACCTGCTCCTGGGGCTGGAAACGCACGTGCGAAAAGTGGTGGTGAGCGAGCTTCGCGATGACACCTTTTATGCCTTGATTTGGCTGGAACGGGACGGCCAGATGATGTCGATCGATTCGCGACCCAGCGACGCCCTGGCGCTGGCTTTACGCGTGGATTGCCCGATCTACGTCGAGGACGAGGTCTTGAAAAGTTCCAAAACTTCTGGGAACTCCACGGACAAAGTCAGTAACGAAGAATTGCGTAAGTGGCTGGAGAATTTGAACGACGAAGATATGGGACGGTACAAAATGTAGGGATTGGGGGTTAGGGACAACTGGCACTCTAGCCCCTCTCTCGACGAATGATTCCCGACCCCTAATCCCTGACCCCTAATCCCCAATCCCTAATATGGCCGCAACCGTCATTGCCATAGCGAACCAGAAGGGCGGCGTGGGAAAGACCACGACGGCGGTGAATTTGGCTGCGGCCTTCGCCCTGAAGCAGCGGCGAACGCTGCTGATCGATCTTGACCCCCAGGCCAACACCACGCTGACCTTTTTCTCTCCGGAAGAAATCAAGAGTTCAATTTACGATGTGCTCTCAGACCATCACGTGATGGTGACGGACGTCGTGCATCCCACCAAAGTGGCCAACCTTTGCCTGGTGCCTGCCAAAATTGCCTTGGCCAAGCTGGAGGCGAACCTGGTAGGCCAGTTTGACGCGCCCTTCCGGTTGAAAGATGCGTTGGCGGGAGCGCGCAATGACTTTGACCTGATTGTTATTGACACGCCGCCGGCGCTCGGAATCATTACCGTTAACGCTCTGGTGGCGGCGAACTATTTGCTGGTGCCCATCCAGGCCTCGTATTACTCGCTGGAAGGGACGGATGACTTGCTGGAGACCCTGGAGCGCATTCGCGCGCGCCCCAACCCCGAGTTGCAGTTACTGGGCGTCATCGTGACGCTCTACGACAAGCGCACCAACTTGGCGCGCGATATTTATAAGCAAGTGCGGGAAGTGTTTGGCGACAAGGTTTTCAAAACCGTGATCGGCAAAAACGTGCGCCTGGAAGAGAGTCCCGCCTACAAGGAAACTATCTTCAGCTTCGCTCCTGATTCCAGCGGGGCGGCCGAGTACGCGCAGCTCGCCAGGGAGGTTATTCAACGTGTCAGTTAGACGCGCTGGCTTACCCATTACCGTCAAGATGCGGCACAACTCGCACTACGTCGAGGACATCATCTCGCGCAGCGGCGCCGCCATCGGCCGCATGATTCCCATCGAGCAGATTCAAACCAACGCCGATCAGCCCCGCAAGGAATTGGGCGACATGCATAGCCTTACGGAATCCGTGCGTGAAAAGGGCGTGTTGGAGCCGCTGCTGGTGCGTTACCTGGCGGATTCCGACAAGTTCATGATTATTTCCGGCGAGCGCCGCTACCATGCCGCGTGCGCCGCGAGCCTGCGAGAAGTGCCATGCATCGAAAAAGACGTGGACGACGGTGAATCACTGGAAATCGCCCTCATTGAGAACCTGCAACGCAAGGACTTGACGCCCTTTGAAGAGGCTGACGGCGTGCAGGCCTTGGCTGACCGCTTTGCCTTGACCCACGAGGAAATCGCCAACCGCATTGCCAAATCGCGTTCCTCGATTACGGAAATCTTGAGTTTGCGCACCATTCCGGATGCGGTGAAGGCGCAGTGCATCGAAGCGGGCGTGCTTTCCAAATCCCAATTGCTGCAAGTGGCGCGGCAACCGAACGAAACCCAAATGCGTGACCTCGTTCGGCGGTTTGCTTTGGGTCTGGTAAACCGTGAACAAGCGCGCGAGGAACGGAACCCCGACAAGAAGCCGCGCCATGCGGTTTTCCGCTATGTTCCTCCCGCCAAGGAATTCAAGCTGGTTCTGAAATTCCGCAAGGGCAATGTGGAGCGGGAGGAGATCATTGCTGCCCTGCGCCGTATCATCGAGACGTTGGAAACCAAAACTTAATTTCCGGGCGATTAATCCAGTCGGGCGGCATTTCTGGAGTAGAGTGCGGAGGCCCGCGCAATTCCCTGGGGGATTCACATGGATGGTCTGGCAGACCGGACGCAGAATGTGATTCTGGAAACGAAGCGCTTGCGCTTCGCAACCTGGAGATGGGAAGACTGGAAGGGGTTTCGGAGGCTCACCACGGATCCCCTGGTGGTACGATATCTCGGAACAGGTGAGCCCTGGCCTGACGAGCGCGTCCAGGAATTTGTCGCCCGGCAGTGTGAGAACTGGGAGGATCACAGAATCTGCCTCTGGAAGCTATTGCCGAAAGACAACGATACGCTGATCGGAATCTGCGGCCTTCAGCACCTGCCCGAAGGGCCAGACGTAGAAATTGGCTGGTGGCTGGCCCCTTCGCATTGGGGACAGGGGCTGGCCACGGAAGCAGCGCGTCACGCATTGGCTTACGGTTTCGAGGTAAGCAATTTCGAACGGATTGTGGCTATCGCCCAGGCTGCCAACCGGGATTCTCTCCGGGTGATGGAACGAATCGGCATGCGCTTTGAAAGGGAAGCGGTGCATAAAGGAATCCGCGTGGTGCTTTACGCCATCTCGCGGGAGCATTTCAAATCTGAGCAGGGGAAAGGGGAGGAGCGTGCCTGAGGTTTCGCCGCCCCCCCTGACTCCCGCGCAGGTTGCCTGCCTGGAAAGGTTGCTGAATGCGGGCTTCCAATTCGTCACCTTCGAACTGTTTGCGCGATACCCAGCCGTGGAGAAGGCGGGCTTCGTCGCGCTGCTGGATATTTCCGCTGAAAAGCCGCGGCAGTTTGGGAGCATGGGATACCACCTGGGTAACGGGATCGGCGTCCTGATTGAGCGCGCCGGCGGCAAAGCCTTCGTTTGGAAGAATGAGGCGGTGGAAGCGACTCCGGAGCTTTTGGCCACCTACGAACACGTGAAGAAAGAACTGGCCGAGCTGTTGACGGAGAGCATAGAACAGTGAATGGGACGCAGGATAATTTGATAGAGGACCCAGGAAGCACATCCTGACTCCTGACTCCATAATCCTGCTCTTGGGAGTGTGAACTCGGATGCACGAATCTCTGGATATCCTGATTGTCGGCGCGGGGCCCACGGGGTTGGCTTGCGCCATTGAAGCGGTGACACGCAATCTGAAGGCCCTGGTGGTGGAAAAAGGCGTCATGGTGAACTCGATTTACAACTATCCCTCCACGATGACGTTTTTCACGTCACGCGAGCGTTTGGAAATCGGCGATTTGCCTCTCCCCAGTTTGAACACCAAGCCCCATCGCGCCGAAGCTCTGGAGTATTATCGCCGGGTGGCGGATTTCTACCGCTTGCCCATCCACTTCCAGGAGAGGGTCATGGGGATCGGCGGGCATGACGGTGAGTTTCGCGTGGAGACCGAGACTTCCGAGGGCCGCCGCGGCGAGCACATCACCAAGAAGGCCATCATCGCCACGGGCTACTACGATCTGCCCAACCTGCTGGGTATTCCCGGCGAGGAGCTTCCCAAGGTCTCGCACTACTACACCGACCCGCATCCGTACTACCGCCGCAAAGTGGCCGTGATCGGTGGGGCAAACTCTGCCGCCGTCGCCGCCCTCGACCTCTGGCGCCACGGAGCGGAGGTCACCTTGATTTACCGCGAGCCGACGCTCAGTTCGCACGTCAAATACTGGATTCGGCCCGACATCGAAAATCGTATCAAGGAAGGCTCGATTGGCGCCTTGCCGCAGTCCGAGGTGAAGGAGATTGTTCCCGGCTCGATCTGTGTCCAGCGGAGCAACGGGGAAACCCTGCGCCTCGAGAACGACTTTGTTTTCGCGCTCACCGGCTACCATCCGGATTTTCGCTTCCTCCGCGATATTGGCGTGGAAATTGACCCCATGACACATCGCCCCAGGTGCAATTCGGAAACCCTGGAAAGCAACGTGCCCGGAATTTATCTCGCCGGCGTCATCATCGCGGGCATGGATACCAACGAAATCTTTATCGAGAACGGCCGCTTCCACGGCAAGCAAATCATTGCCGACGTTGAGAAGAAGCTATAGCGGTACACGCGGCCGAACTGTCCCGGCAAAGCTTCCAGCGTCGGCCCCTCCATCGAAGAAGACCGGGGCTTGGGCTACCCTGCCGGCATTAAATCGCAGCGCTCACCTGATCACCCGATTCATGTATGGTCTATTAAGAGGAATGATATTATTGACTCAACCTCTATTCTGAAGATGCGTTGGAGCGCGGCGGCGGGGTGATGTGTTTTGACAGAAAGGTTCGATCTAAAACAAAGGTCAGTTCCGTACCGGGGGGGAGGAGCACTCCCTGATGTTTCTTGGCCACGCTATGGACTACACCGGCAATGGCGCCGATGGCCATGCCGTAAAGGGCTCCGGATCCCCCATGCACCATAAGGCCACCTCCGGCGCCTATGGCGGCTCCGATGCCGGCTTCCTTGGCCACGCTCTTATCGCTTTTGGCGGGGCCCTCAATGGTGCCTTCAGCGTCTTTCACTTTGGAGCCACTGTTGTCCTGGGCGTCTTGGAGTTGGGCCACGATGGTGAAGGTGCCTTGTTCCGGAGTCGAAATCGTTTCCGCCACCACGCGCATCTCGCCTTTTCCCGTGGCACGGCCCGCCGGCTTCAGGAAGGTCACTCGGCCGCGCACCGTGCTATTGGCGGGAACCACTTCCTGTCCCCCCGCGAAGATGGGTTCCGCCACCTTCCCAGCCCACGGATCGCCTTCCTCGCTGCCCTTGGTGCTCAAGGTGTTCGTCAGCCTCACCACTAGCTGGGTTCCGCTGGGCAGGGCGATGTCGCTCCCGTCAACGGCCCATCCCAAAAGGCCCACGGCCAAAGTAGTAACGATCGTCATGACGGTGAGCGAGCAGGTTCGTTTCATCCGTAATTCCTCCGGGAAGAGGGGGATAAAGAGTCCCAAGGATTTTGCCCGCTTAGGCACTTGCCCTCCGGAGTTTCGCAGCATGCAAGGTCACTGCTTGGAGGCTTCAGAAGGGTTCGTCGGCTCGAGCGGCTTGCCGGTACTCGCATCGACGGATCGGCTGATCACGAAGGTCATGGTCGTGCCTTGCACGAGGACGATATGCTTTTCGTGTTTCAGCAGGTCGTAAATCAGGACCGTGCCGGCCCCGATTCCCGCTCCGGCCCCGAGGGCCGTGCCGAACCCGGGCCCGCCGCAGTTCCCGTAATACTCGCAATCGATCTCCGAACCCAGGCCCACCATGGCGCCGGCGCCCGCTCCCATGGCCCCGCCAATGGCCGCATCTTTGGCGGCGTCCTTCTTGCTCTTGCCACAACCCTTGATGGTTCCTTCATCGTCGCTGCCGGTCTTGGCGCAAGGCCCGCCATTCATGTCGTCGAGCCCCGCGGGAAGGGCCAACTTGACGTCATCCGGAGTGATGATGTCGTCCAGAACCACGCGCATTTGCGCCACGCCCTTGACGCGGCCCGATTGCTTCACAAAAGCCACGTGTCCTTCCACCGAGCTGCCCGCGGCAATGACCTCCTTGCCGTCCACGACAATCGGCGTCGTGACCACCCCCGTGAAGGGGTCGCCGGGCTTGCTGGTCTTCGACGTGAGGGTACACGTCAGCCGCACGTGCAAGAGGCTTCCGGCGGGGATGAGTTGGCTTGGGGCAGGCGGCCCCTTGGTTTCCCCGGCCAGTGCGGCGGGAAGCAACACTGCCCCCGCCAAAAGCCCTGTGACGAAGCTGATTGCCCACTTCTTCATAGAATTCTCCTCGGCGTGAGGTCGCATGGCGGGCCTGATCGGGTTATGATTTCTTTCTGCCCAGGGGAACCCACAGGCCCACTTTACACCTCTTGTGGCCCCCTGACAAGCACACCACGGCCTTGCCCTTTCGATTCCTCCCGAAGCTGGCGGGTTGCTCGGAATTGTGCCGCGACGGGGGATTTAATGGGCGCGCTTGGGACGAGCGGCGGGCTATCGGTGAATTTGACCGGCATCAGGCCATCCGTTATACTGTGATTGGGGTTGAGCGGCGCTTGCTCCAGGCCGAACGCGGTTCGGCCCTGCTTTGAGGGGCTATGCCAAACATTGTCCGGGAAATGGCCGATTCGGCGGTGGCGCTGGCGAAGGGGTTCGCCACGACCTTTAAGATGATGGTCGGACCCACGGTGACGGAGAATTATCCCGCCGAACCCGTACACTTTGAAGATCGCTATCACGGTGTCCATGTTTTGTGCCGCGACGAAGACGGTTTGGAGAAGTGCGTCGCCTGCTTCCTTTGCGCGGCGGCCTGCCCGGCAAATTGCATTTACATCGAGGCCGCGGAGAATACCGGCGACCACCGCATCAGCGCCGCGGACCGCTACGCCCAGGTTTATAACATCGATTACAGCCGGTGCATCTTCTGCGGCTATTGTGTGGAAGCTTGCCCCTGTGACGCCATCATCCACGGCCACGATTTTGAAATCGCCGCCTACGATACCAACACGCTTGTCTACCGCAAGGAACAATTGCTGCAACCCCTTCCTGTCCCCGCCGCGGAAAAGCCGAAGTAGCCCAGAAACATCTGGAAGATCGAGCCATCGGGTCATCGGGCCATCGGGTCATCGCTTCATCGGGTGATTTGCGATTTGTGATTTGCGATTTTAGATTGGACTTTGTCTTTCGCTTGTCACTCGTCACTAGTCACTGCTCTTATGATCGAGTCATCGAACCATCGGGCCATCGGGTGATCGGGCCATTGAAAACCTTCTGGCGCAGCAAATTGATTCATCTTCTCACCGGACACCGCCGATAACCGATACGGGGAAGTGTGTCACGATGGGGTTTGGTCGTCGCCGCTCCCCACTTTCGCCTCTTTTGGCTTGGTCTGTTTCTCGTCACGGGTCACTCGTCCCTCCTCACTGCTTTTGAAGTGTGTGACGCGGAGGTTTGGTAGTCGGCGCTCCCCGTCCCATTGTCATCCTGACCCCTTCGCTGTCATCCCGAGCAGCAGCGAAGGATCTCGCCCTGCCCGCCTCTCTGCCTTCCGACCTTGCCCGCACCGCTGTCATCCTGAGCCTCGCGAAGGATCTCGCTCTGCCCGGCTTCCCGCCCCTGGACTTTGCCCGTTTCTGCCCGATCGTTGCTGCCTTTGCGCACGCACGTTTGGTCTCTCCTCTGGGTATCGGACTTCGGAGGCTGTGTCTTGTCACTCGCCATTCGTCACTTTTATTCTCAATAACTCCCTTTTTTTTCATCAACATAATGGAGAGACGACTATAACTCGCTTATTTTCAGTAACATAATGGAGAGACTGATTTCGGGCATTTTTTCTCCATTTGTTTTCAATAACATAATGGAGGTTACCTTCATTTTTCCCCCCCCGCGTTTTTTCGCCACTTGGCCAGCCAGGGATAAATAACTCTTTTGATTTCAATGACATATATCTTTGCAAGCTTTCGGCTCCCTACAGTTAACCCCTTTTGTTTCTAGTACATAATGGAGAGCCACGGTATTATGTAGCGCTGAACTTTAGTTCAGCATGTGCCGACCCTTGTGATCGGGCCATCGGATCATCGGGTCATCGGGCCATCCAAAACCAACCCCGTGATCAGCCGATGAACCGATGGCCGATGAGCCGATTTTTTCGTGCGCAGCCATTCAGAATTCATAATTAATCATTTCCGCGCCTATCTCCTCTCCCTTCAGCAACTCATCGCGGAAATAAGTTAACTTGTTTGTTTTCATTAACTCCTGAGGAGCACTTTTTTTGCCCCTTTGTTTTCAACAAACTCTGAGGAGCACTCTTCATTTCTAACATCTTTTTGGCGCTCCGTTTCGGACCTTGAAAAGCACATTCGTGAGCCGCCACAATTGGCGCAGGCTGGAATCTTCCATCGCATGAGCAGCGCATTTTCGTCCTGGCGAGCCATCAGCAATCGGCTGTCAGCTTTCAGCAATCGTCCATCGGCAATCGTCAATCGGCAATCCCGTCCCCCACTCCCCAATCCTGAGCCCAAAATCCTAACTCCTGGCTGCTGACTCCTGGCCTGTGACTTCTTTGTTTCTGCACGCATCAGGTTGTTGCCGGGAGCAGTTGATAACCGAGTTCTTTGGCCTTGGCCGTCAGGCTTCTGATGCGCTGCTGTCGGTATCGTTCTTCGAAGGCTTGCGCACCTTCATCGACGT
>Ga0187849_1005318_pt1 | contig 10248 bp, 7 predicted proteins | sample June2016WEW_4_10_2_FD_132412 | JGI IMG/M metagenome (GOLD analysis project Ga0187849, IMG submission 132412) | Peatland microbial communities from SPRUCE experiment site at the Marcell Experimental Forest, Minnesota, USA - June2016WEW_4_100 | ecosystem: Environmental > Terrestrial > Soil >... | reverse complement strand
GAGCGCAAGCGGTCCGAAGAGGCGCTGCGTGAGAGCGAGGCGGACCTTGCCCGCGCGCAGGCGCTCGGTCACATCGGAAGCTGGCGGCTCGACGTTCGCCGCAACGAACTCACGTGGTCCGCCGAAAGCTACCGCATGTTCGGCATTCCTCCGGGGACACCGCTCACATATGAGGTGTTCCTGGAACACGTTCACCCCGAGGACCGCGAGGTGGTGGACCGCGCCTGGCAGGCAGGGCTCCGCGGCGAACGCTACAGCATCGATCACCGAATCACCGTCCGAGGCCAGGAGCGCTGGATCCACGAGCAGGCTGAGCTGGAGTTCGACGCAAGCGGCGCGCTGCTCGGCGGCTTCGGCACCTGCCAGGACGTAACGACGCGCAAGCGGTCCGAAGAGGCGCTTCAGCTACAGTCAAACGCCCTCCAGGCGGCCGCCAACGGCATCGTCATCACGGACAGCCACGGGACCATCCAGTGGGTCAATCCCGCCTTCACCCGCCTCACCGGCTACACCGCCGACGAAGCGATAGGCCAGAACCCGCGCGTCCTAAAATCCGGCCGGCACGACCGGGCATTCTACGACGACCTGTGGAACACCATCCTGGCCGGACGCGTCTGGCAGGGCGAAATCGTCAACAAGCGCAAGGACGGCACCTTCTACACCGAAGAGATGACGATCACGCCGGTGCTCGACGACAACGGCGTCATCAGCCGCTTCATCGCCATCAAGCAAGACATATCGGCGCGCAAGCGGCTCGAGGCCGAGCTGGAAAAGACGCGCAGCGAGTTCCTCGGCGAGGTCAGCCACGAGCTGAAGACCCCTCTCACGGCTATCAAAGGCTGCGCCTCCATGGCGCTCTCCTCGCCGATTCCGCCGGACGCCGCCGAGACGCGCGAGCTCTTCGACATCATCGACACCCAGGCGAATCGCCTCACGGACCTCGTCGCCAACCTGCTCGACGTGACGCGCATCGAAGCGGGGCGCCTTTCTATGGAGCCAGGACCGGCGGCCCTCGCGGATATCGTCGAAGAAGCGCGCGTTATCTTCGAGCACAGCCAGTACCCGCACCCGCTAGAAGTGATGCTGCCGTCCAGATTGCCGGCGCTCCGGGCCGACGGACGCCGCATCGTCCAGGTGCTGTCCAACCTCTTCACAAACGCGGCGAAATACTCCTCGCCGACTGCGCCGATCATCCTGACCGCGGAAAGCGCCAAGGGAGAGGTGACAGTCCACGTGCGCGACGCCGGCGTCGGCATTCCCGCCGACAAGATGCCGCTTCTCTTCCAGAAGTTCGTCCGGGTCCAGGAAAGAGGCGTTAAGGGCACTGGCCTGGGGCTCTTCATCTGCAAAGGCATCGTCGAGGCGCATGGCGGTCGCATCTGGGCGGAGAGCCCCGGCAAGGGGAAGGGAACGGTGTTCAGCTTCACCCTGCCCGCCATTGCCGGCCGGCCGAAGACAGCGCGCGACGAGAGGACGGCCGGGAGGCAGCGGGCCACCGGCGGCGCCGACGCCAAGCCCGCCCGCGTCGTCGCTGTCGACGACGAGCCGGATATCCTGCACTACATCGAGCACTGCCTGCGAAGCGCCGGCTGCGAGGTCGTCTCGACGACCGACCCGCTGGCGGCCGCGGAGTTGGTGCGCTTCCACACGCCCGACATCGTCCTCCTCGATATGCGGATGCCCGGCATGAGCGGCCTCGACGTGCTGGAGGAGATACGCAAGTTCTCCCAGACGCCCGTGACGTTCATCACCGCAACGCAGAACCGCGAGGACGTTGTGCGCGGCCGTGAGTTCGGCGGAACCACCTGGCTGGAGAAGCCGTTCTCGCCGCAGCAGTTGCTGGACCACGTCGGGCTCGTGCTGGCGCGCCGGCGGCGGTAGCGCGGGCTTTCAGGCGATAACGCCGTCCCAGCAGCGACGCTCCGCTTCGTGCGGGCAGCTCTCGACGCGGCATTCGCTGCCGAGGACCACCGTCCGACGCTCCTTTGCCTCGAAGGCTGGCCAGGGCAGCGACGCCGTGCTCGGGTCACCGCCGGACGCGAACGCTACCCAGGCGTCGCCGATCCTCGCCGCCAGAGCGTCCACCTCCTCGCCCCGCCCCACCCAGCGCCGCGCCAGTCGCTGCGTCCCGAAGACAAACGGCAAGTCGATTGCGTGGCACGCGCCCAGCGCGCCGTCTTCATAGGGCGATCGCCAGTCGAGCCGGTAGTGGAAGACGCGCCCGTTGTTCGCCGACTGCGCCTCGGCCAGCCGGTCGGCGGGCACGCGGAAGAGCCAGTCAGTCGCGATCGCGCAGAACAGATCGTATGGAGACACGTTTTCGCCGCGCGCGGACCGTTCGCGCCGATAGACGCCCACCAGCGAGCCGGCGCGCTCGATGTCGCCGTCCGGAACCAATTGCGAGACGCGTTTCACCAATCGGTCTTCCGATATCTCGCGTAGCCGCGGCGACATGGCGCCGAAAAGCCTGTACTCGTCGAGCGTCGTGCCGATGAGGATGGGAACGTTCCCGCAGCAGCCCCCTCGAATCGCCTCTATCGGCGGCCCGGGAAGGGCCCGCCCACCTATCACCGGCCGGTAGAACAGCTCAAGTCCCGCCGAGCGCCCGCTCGCCCAGCCTCCGCTTGCGGCCAGCTTCGCCTGCGCCGTCATCAGCTCCGCCGCCGGTCGAGAGCGCAGCGAAGCGTCGAGCGCCGAGCGCCCGAGCGCCTCACCGAAAGCAGCAGCGTTCGCGATGGCAACGTCCTCAGTCAACACCTGGTGCGCGGCGCCGCTCTGGAGGATCGCCTTGTCGAAAAGCCCCGCGGCAGGCGGCGAGGCCAGCAGCGCGCCGATGCTCATCGCCCCCGCCGACTCGCCGAAGACGGTAACGTTCTCCGGATCGCCGCCGAACGCCGCGATCTCCGACCGTACCCACCTCAGCGCCGCTATCTGGTCCAGGAGACCGAAGTTGCCACACGAGTCCTCCGGACTCGAAGCGAAATCCGGGGCGTACAGATAGCCGAACGGCCCGAGGCGATAATTGATCGTAACCAGCACAACGCCGCGGTCGACAAGGGCGCTGCCCTGGTACAGCGGGTCGGACCCGGCGCCGATGGCGAAGCCGCCGCCGTGCAGCCAGACCATGACCGGCCGGCGCACCCCGTCGAGGGCCGGCGTGCGAACGTTCAGATAGAGGCAGTCCTCATCCATCCGGGGCTGCCCCTCGGGGTTGCCGAGCAGCGCTTCCAGCGCCTCGCTGGCGACCTGCATCGCCCGCGGCCCGAACTCGCTGGCCTGCCGAACGCCCTGCCACGACGACGCCTCCTGCGGCGCACGGAAGCGGAGCTCGCCCACCGGCGGCGACGCGTAGGGGATGCCTTTGAAGACGAGGTTGTCGCCCTCCCGCACGCCCTGGAGCCGGCCCTTCGTCGTGGTCACAACCGCCGTCATCGTTCCTCCCGAATCGATTCTCACCGCCATATGGAACGCCTCGTCTGCGGCTGCAGTATAGCCCATCGCCACGACAACCGGCGAGCGCCTATCTGCCGGCCAAAGGCTCGCCTCCCGAGAGTAGGCAGGGTTGCGGCTGAGCGACGACATCCTGAAAGCGGCGACGTTTCTGCTGCGGGGGAGGGGCCGCTCGGGTTGCCGAGCGGCCCGCCTCAGGCGCAACTCCCTTCCTCTCATTGCCGTGTCGCGGCACCCGTGACTCGGCGACACCTATGTGGTATACTACTGTCGCAAAGCCAGTGTCCTTGTCCTCGATCTGCAAGCAGAGCTCCAATTTGCTTTTGCACTCGGCGGCTAAGGAATAGCAGACCTTAAGGAGGTCGTCGAGTGTCTTATACAGACAGAACCCTTACCTGCGTCGATTGCGGCGCCCAGTTCACGTTCTCTGCGGAGGACCAGGAGTACCACGCCAGCCGCGGCTTCACAAACGAGCCGAAGCGGTGTTCTTCCTGCCGATCAGCGCGAAAGTCAGAGCGCGGCGATAGTCGCGGCGGCGGAGGCGGCTACGGATCATCTCCACGACAGATGTTTACCGCCGTCTGCGCCCAGTGCGGCAAGACCGCGGAAGTCCCGTTCGAGCCGCGCGGAGACCGGCCCGTATACTGCCGCGACTGCTTCTCGCAGCGCGCGCCGCAGCGCGACCGCTACTAGGGCTGACCAACCGACTCGTACCTGCGCTCTGATTCGTTAGGGCGCAGGCGAGTCAAAACTGCCCGTTGGGGGCTGACAGGGCTGCGGAGGAAAACGTTTGACCACTCTGTACGTCGGTAATCTGTCCCCTGAAACCACCGCCAGCGACCTCCGTGCCGTTTTCTCCCCTTTCGGCGAAATCGGTTCACTCAGGGTCGCTCGCGACCGCGCCGGCCGGGCCCGCGGCTACGCCTTCGTCGAGCTCGACGAGGACGCTGCCGCCGAAGCGCTGAGCGGGCTCAGGGGCGTCGAGCTCAAGGGCCGGCAGATGGACGTGGTTGTGGACAGCCCATCGCCGGGCGGAAAGCGACACAGCAGCCGGGGCGGCAAGGGTTCACGACGGCGCTGATGAGAAGCGGCGCGTCCCGCCGGACAGGAGAGCGTTCATGAGGCTGGAATTGAGGCATCCCGGGACGTCCATCTCGTTCCTTGACGGACCGACAGGAGAGTTGATCCTGCGCATCGGTTCCGACGAAGAAGGCCGCCTTCGCATCGAATTCCACCTGTACGACTCCGCCGGCAGCCCCGTGGCTGAATCCGGCGAGGCCGTCGGCTTCCCTGAAGGCGTTCACGTCCAGGCTGCGGACGGTGAGCTTCTCCTCGATCTCCCCGCCGAGATGGGCGAGAACATCTGCTACCACCTCTACAATCGCAAGGGCGAGCTTCTCACCAGCTCCGACGGCGTTTCGACGAGGATCGGCCCCTGCCTGCGAATGGAAGCCTTGCCTCGCGGCGGGCGGCACTACTCTCCCCGTCAGCAGCCCGTCCAGCCCAGCGTCGATTCCTCGACAGCCTGAGCGCTAAGAACCCCCGGCTGATTCGTAGCTCACCACGTCGAACGGGACCGGCAGAGTCCCCGACTTGAGCACTTCAGCCAGATACTGCGCGTCCGCCAGCTTCATTCCCGTGACCTCGCCCTTGTCCCGGATAACAGCCTGGACGGCAGGCGCCATAATCCCACCATCCGCCATTCTCAACGGCTCGCCGTCCAGGAATATTGCTATCGGCGATTTGCTTTCTACCAGCCGCTCCGTTATCTGCTCCATTAGGCTAGCCCCTTCGTCATTGAAAGTGAAGTCAACGATGGGCATGTTGGCCTGATCCGCTGCCAGATATGCTTCGACAATATACCTTCCTGTCAGCGCCTCGTCGCTCCCGTCGCTGCTCTTGCCCCTGGCGGGCAGCCACACTGCATCCTGCAACACCTGCTCCATCGCGGAAAGTGGAGTGGCGGTTGCAGCCGGCTCTGAGGTCGTAGACGGTGCCGGAGCGAAATGGAAAGTGTCGGGCTCGGTGGGCGGAAAAGGAACGAACGTTGTTTCTCCGTTTCTCACCACCGCCACGTTCCCGCTCGCGTCGCGTTGCAGCTCGCGAAATTCCAGGAGGCCCGGCTTGACGAACTTTGCTGCCTCGTCGCGCCCAATGTCGGGAAGGTGGATCACGAGCTGATTGCCATCACGCTGAATGTCGACTCCATCGTATCCAAACGCGGTGGCCCGGCGTTCGAGCACCTGCTTGGCCACCTGAAGAGCGTCATCGAGATTGACGTCTGTACTGCCGGTCAGGTTGGGTTCGATGATGAGAGTCGCGGTTGATGCAGGCGTCCCCGTCGAAGTCGGCTGACCGTTTCCGTGGGAACAGGCCGCGGAAACAACCGCCAGCACGAAGATGGGCGTCAGAATCAGGCGTTTCATCGTCCTTCGACGCCGCTACATCCGCTCCGGCGCGCTGATCGACATCAGCGACAGCGTCCGACCCAGCGCCACCGCCGTCGCCTCCACCAGCTTCAGACGCGCCTTCGTCAAAGGAACGTCGTCCGTAACCACGCGGCACTTCTCGTAGAAGTCGTGGAAGACCGTCGCCAGCTCCAGAGCGTAGTGCGTCAGATGATGCGGCTCCCGCGTGCGCGCCATCAGCTCCACCAGCTCCGGCAGCCGCAGCATCTTGCGAATGAGCGCCAGCTCCGCCGGATGCGTCAGCAACGCGACGTCGCCGTCACCATATTCGATGCCGCGCTCCCGCCCCAGACCGAGGATGCCGCAGATGCGCGCGTGGGCGTACTGCACGTAGTAGACCGGGTTCTCGGCGCTCTGCTGCTTGGCCAGGTCGAGGTCGAAGTCGACGGTTGCGTCGGCGGACCTAGTTAGGAAGAAGAAGCGGCAGGCGTCGGCGCCCACCTCCTCCAGCACCTCCCGCAGAGTGATGATGTCGCCCGCCCGCTTCGAGATGCGAACAACCTCGCCGCCGCGCCTCAGCGTGACGAGCTGCCCGATAATGACGTCCAGCCGCGACGGCTCGACGTCCATGGCGGAAAGCGCCGCCTTCAGTCGCGAAACGTGCCCCTGGTGGTCGGCGCCCCAGATGTTGATCACCTCGTCGAAACGGCGGACGAGGAACTTATCGTAGTGATAAGCGATGTCGGAGGCGAAGTACGTCGGGTTGCCGGTCGAGCGAATGAGGACGTTGTCCTTGTCCTCGCCCAGGGCGCTGCTTGTGAACCACACAGCGCCTTCCTTCTGCGTCACGTAGCCCTTATCTCGCAGAAGCGCCATCGCCTTCTCGTAGCGACTGTCCGGGCCGTAAAGCGTCGATTCGCGGAACCAGGCATCGTAGTGGATGCGCATCTCGGCCAGGTCGGCGGAGATGGCGTCCAGCATCTTGTTCAGGCCGATGGTCCGGAACTCCGGCGGCGGGTCCGGTCCGAACTCCCGCGGCCCGAGGAACCGGTCGCCGTGCTCGTTGCGAATCTCCTCCGCCAGCTCGATGACGTACTCGCCGGGATAGCCGTCCGGCGGGATCTCCGCCTCGACGCCGAAGAGTTGCTGATAGCGGGCGTAGAGCGTCCTCGCGAACACCTCGACCTGCGTCAGCATGTCGTTGACGAAGTACTCCTGCTCCACGTTGTAGCCGGCGGCGGCTAAGACGTGGGCAAGCGTGCTGCCTATCGCCGCCCAGCGTCCGTTGCCGACGTGCAGCGGCCCTGTGGGATTGGCGCTCACGTATTCCACTTGCACCCGGCGCCCTTCGCCCAGCGGCAGCGAGCCGAAGCTCTGTCCGGCGGCGCGTATCTCGTCCACCTGGCCCGCGAGCCAGCTTTCGCTGAGACGGACGTTGATGAAGCCCGGCGGTGCGACGCTCACGTCGCCGATGGCCGCGTGCGGCTTGATGTGGCGGGCGATCTCCTGCGCCAGGTCCAGCGGCTTCGCGCCGGCGGCCCGCGCCAGACGAAGCGCCATGCTCGACGCGTAGTCGCCGTGGTCAGGGCGCTGCGGCCGCTCGATCTCCGCCTCCGGCAGCGCCACCGACGGCAGCTTGCCCTCCTCACGCGCCTCATGCGCCGCTTCGGAGACCAGCCTCTCGATTTCCTGACGGATCATGCCCTGGGGCATCGGCTCCCTCTTTCAAGTCAATTCGCGCCTCCCTGCCGGCAACTCCTTTTGGACGGCAGGCACGCGCGAACGTGCGACGGTGAATGCAACAGTCGCCTATTATACTCCGACCCGCTCCGACTGGCTAACGCTGCGCCTGGCCGGCCGTCGAACGGGCCGTCCCCTCCGACCCGCCCTCTTCGCCGCGCCCCCACACCGACTCCAGCACTATCCACTGCCCTGGGTCCTGCCGCACGCACCTCTCGATGGCCCCGATGATCTTCAGCGTGCAAGTCCGAACGTCTTCTTCGTCATTGCCGGTGGACACCGGCTCAAACACCGGTTCGGCGAAGATGTCAAAACGGCCGCCCTTCGTCCGGCGGCAGAACATCGGTATCACCAGCGCCCCCGTGCGCAGCGCCAGCTCCGCCGCCCCCGTGGGGACGCGCGTCTCCTCGCCGAAGAACGGGAGCATCATGCCGGAGTTCTGGATGTCGCGGTCGCACAGGAGCGGCAGGACCCCGCCGTCGCGCAGCCAGCGGATCGCTTCTCGCACCGCCGCAAGGCTAAGGGGACGGAACACCTGACCATGCGCGGAGCGAAGCTTGTGCACCAGATCGCTCAGACGCTGCGGCTGCAGGGGCTCCGTCAGCGCGAACGTCTGAACGTCGAAGGCGCTGGCGCACTGAAGAACGGTCTCCGGATTGCCGTAGTGGGCGCTGACGACGACGACGCCGCGCCCGGTCGCAATCGCCTGCTTCACCTCCTCGAAACCGGAAAGGAAGTTGATTCGCTCCTCGAAGAAGCGCTTCATGTCCAGGCGAGGGCTGCAGACGAGGTCGGCGTAGTAGCGGGCGGCGTTGCGCATGACGCGCCGAGAGGTCGCCCTCACGTCGCGGGCGGCAGCATCGGCGCCCATGACGTGGCGCATGTTGCTCTGCACGTTTCGTCGCAGGCCGGGGCGGAGGTAGTACATGGCCGTGCCGACCCCGTCGGCGATGAAATAGGCCGCGGGCGTCGGCAGCCAGCTCAGGAGCCTGTAGGAGAGAAGCAGAGCAAGATACTTGAACATGCGGCCTTCGTCCGCTCAGGGTCTGGAGGCGAGCGCCGTTTCTGCGTGCACGGCCTTTGAGTTACGGTCCCACATGTCGTGGAAGATGAACCACTGGTTCGGGTCCCGGCGGATCAGCCGCTCCAGCGATGTCATGATCGCTTGCGTCAGGCGGCGCACGTCTTCCTCCTCGTCACCTGACTTCTCGAAATGGAGATCGAAGTCGATGATAGGGCGAAGCAGCTTCTCTTTTCCCTTTACGCGCCACACGACGGCCGGCATCGGACGCGCGCCGGTCTTCAGGGCGAGGCGAGCCGGCCCCACCGGCACTTCCGTCGGCGCCCCGAAGAAGTTCACCCGCACGGTGCCGCCCGGCTCCGGCAGGTCGATGAGCAATGCCAGGATTTCGCCGTGGTGCAGCGCCCGGACGACGCTCGGCCCGACTTTCTCCATCGGCGTCACCTTCATGCCCAGATGACGGCGCGAGCTCTGCACCAGCGTGTTCATCGCCGGATGCGGAAACGTCTCGGCGATAACGTTTACCGGGAAGCCGTAGGCCGAAAGGCCGGCCGCGCCCATGTCCCAGTTCCCGTAGTGCAGGGTGATGAAGATCACGCCCTTCTTCTCGGCCACTACGGCGTTGATCCGGTCCAGCTCGTCGTCAAAGACGATGCGGCGGCGGACCTCCTCGGGCGTCGAATCGAGGAATTGGATGAAGTCGATAACATACTTGCCGAAGTTGCGGAAGGAGCTCCGCGCCGCCAGGCTTATCGCCGCCTCGTCGTCTGTATCAAGGACGCGGGCCATCGCCGCCTTGAGAGCGCGCCGCTTGCCGAAGAAGAAAAAGTAGCAAACGTCAGCGATGATGCGGGCGAAGAAGTATCCGACTTCAGGCGGGAGGGGACGCCCCAGCAGGATGATGAGGCGGAACAACCAGTAAACGATCATGCCTTGCTCTTGGCGATGAACTCCTCCACCATGACCCGCGCGCGGTCGTCCGTGAACTGCTTGGGCGGCGACTTCATGAAGTACGAAGATGGCCCCACCAGCGCTCCCGACATCCCGCGGTCGAGCGCAAGTTTGCAACAGCGAATAGCATCGATGACGACGCCGGCGGAGTTGGGGCTGTCCCACACCTCCAGCTTCAGCTCCAGATTGAGCGGCACGTTCCCGAAGGTCGTCCCCTCCATGCGAATGTGGCACCACTTGCGGTCCAGCAGCCAGGGAATGTAGTCGCTCGGGCCGACGTGAATGTCATCGGCCGGCATCTCGTAGTCTAGCTGCGACGTGACGGCGTTGGTCTTGGAGATCTTCTTCGACTCCAGTCGCTCGCGCTCCAGCATGTTGAGGAAGTCGGTGTTGCCGCCGAAGTTGAGCTGGTACATCCGATCGATGCGGACGCCGCGGTCGCGGAAGAGGCGTGTGAGCACCCGGTGCGTGATCGTCGCGCCCACCTGCGACTTCACGTCGTCGCCGATGACCGGAAGGTTTCGCTCCTTGAAGCGATTCTGCCAGTACGGCTCGCGGGCGATGAAGACGGGTATACAGTTGACCAGGCCGCAGCCGGCGGTGAGCACCTGCTCCACGTACCACTTCGTCGCCTCCTCGCTGCCGACCGGCAGGTAGTTGAGGACGACGTGAGTCTCG
>Ga0187849_1005308_pt1 | contig 10266 bp, 9 predicted proteins | sample June2016WEW_4_10_2_FD_132412 | JGI IMG/M metagenome (GOLD analysis project Ga0187849, IMG submission 132412) | Peatland microbial communities from SPRUCE experiment site at the Marcell Experimental Forest, Minnesota, USA - June2016WEW_4_100 | ecosystem: Environmental > Terrestrial > Soil >... | reverse complement strand
TCCATCGTTCACCCTCCGGGTGTGAGGCTAGGATTCTTCACAAAATCTCTATACCACACATCCCGTGAGGGTGAACGTCTTTTCTGCGGTTTTCCGCTCGTACCAATCACGATTCTTGGGTTGTTCGTTGCGAGTCTTTGCGCCTTGGCGCCTTGGCGTCAGGCTTTTTATTTTTTCACACCTTCGTTGGCCTGGGCTCGATTACGTCGCCCCTTGGGGCTCAAGCGGGGATTCATGAAGCAAGAAAATCGCTTATATCGCGCAGCACCTGCTGAAACATTTCCGGGGTCAGGCGGCCGGTCTGAGTGTTTTGCTGGCTGGGGTGGTAGGAGCAGAACAGGCGGGGCAGGTCTGCGGGCGGCTGTAAATTTGCCCAATGGGGAAAAACCGCAGGCAACGTAAAACTTGCGCCGTGAGAAAAAACCAAGGTTGACCGGCGCGAGAAGCCCTCGCGCTTACCGAGCACGCGCAGGTAAGAATCAAACGCGATGCGCCCCAGCACTAGGACGGCGCGCACGCGCGTCAAGATCTCTAATTCCCTCTCCAGGTACGGCTCGCAATTGCGCAATTCTTCCGGGCTCGGTTTATTCTTGGGCGGCGCACAGCGGAGCGGTGCGGTGATGTAACAGTTGCGAAGCTCCAGCCCGTCGCTCCGCTCCCGCGAGGTCGGCTGATTCGCGAATCCCGCTGCATAGAGGCCGCGATAGAGGAAATCGCCCGAGCGGTCACCCGTAAACATCCGCCCGGTACGATTGGCGCCATGAGCTCCGGGGGCCAAGCCGAGGATCAGGAGTTCGGCGTGGGGGTCGCCGAAGCTGGGCACAGGTTTTCCCCAGTAATCGCAATGGCGATACATGCGGCGCTTTTCTTTGGCCACTTGACGGCAGTAACCGATGAGGTTCGCGCAGCGTGTGCAGGCGATCACCTGGCGTTGGAGTTGGGCGAGTTCGTGAGCTGCGCTGGGCATGAATCTCCTCTTGCCGGGCAGTTTGGTAGGGTTTCAAACATGGATATACAGGATGGACAGGATATCTTACTTCTTTTTTTTGCTCTGGCGATTCGGCCCGTCGATGGGGATAAAGCGCCGGGTTTGGCCGCACGGGGCAAACTCGGTTCCCCGACGCAGCACTAGACAGGGTATTCAGGGTTTTTATTCTCCCCGTTTTATCCTGTCCATCCTGCCCATCCATGTGAATACTCATGCAAGGTTTTCGCGAAACCACGATCCCTGAATCCAATTGTTCCGGTTTGCATCTAACCATGCGGGAGGAAAAAAGAAAACTTATGGAAAAGGTTATGCATCTCCAACCCGCCGACTGGCAGGGGATCGAGACGAGCGCCAAGCCGGTATTTTTGGACTTCTGGGCAGACTGGTGCGGTCCCTGCAAGATGCTCGCGCCGACGTTCAACCGGTTGGCGGAGAAGTATGGCGAACAGGTCACTTTCGCGAAAGTCAACGTCGATGAAATGCCCGAAGTCGCCAACAAGTTCGCAATTCGCTCAATTCCCACTCTCGTTTTATTGCAAGCCGGCAACGTGGTGGAGAAGTTGGTAGGACTGCGGTCGGAGCGGGAACTGGCGCAGGTGCTTAGCCGTTACGCGAACGGCAACAAATGAGGTGTCAGGTTGCAGGTGTCAGGGGTCAGGAAGGAAAAAGGTGCCAGGTGTCGGGTGTCGGCAAGAACCGCACCTCGTACCTGACCGCTAGCCCCTAGCACCTAACACGTCGCACCGGACACCTCGCACCTCGTACCTCACGACTAGCACCTAACACCATGTTTCCTTCCCTGGCACCTGACACCTGACACCTGAAACCTAGTTAAGCCCCCGGCCGTTGACCTAGCACGTTCGTGGTGTTGGGGAAGAACCCTTTCGGCGTGCTCATATAGCCGGATACGGAATCCTTGCCCAGTTTATTGACCACCAACTCCAGGGCGCTCGACGCCCCCTGCACGTAGAACCACAGGGGTTCATTCATGGCCCTGTTGCTGCGCTCGGTCCTCTTATCGTCAAAGGTGAGATAAATGCTGAAGACGTTTCTCTTCGGGTCGGTCCTTTCCAATTCCACGGTTACCGTTCCAACCTTCTGCTGAGCCTTTTTGCGGGGCAAAGTAAACTCAAAATAGTCGCGATCGCCCTTGTGCGCGAGGGCGACCAGTTCGTCGTGAGTGCGGGCAATGTCGCCCTTCAATTCACCCTTGGTGCCGGTAAGGGCGTTGGCAAACTCGGACTTGGTGCTGGCCAGATCCTGCTTGGTTCCCGCCAAATCCGTGCTCAGGCCGCCGATCTTGGCGTTGGAGTCAGCCTGAAGCTTGTTCACTTCATCGGCGCTGGCTTTCTGGGCGATGGCCCTGTTGAGTTGGGCCACCGCGGTCTGCTGTTGTTTTTGGACTTCCGCGGCCAGGGCGTGGGCGCGGGCCAGTTCCTGTTGGGTCAGGCCGAGCTTCTCCGAAGTAACCTGGAATTGCCCGCGCAGTTGTGCGTAGCGCTCGTCGCTGGAGTCCATGCGCCGGGTAATCAGATTCATCGCGTCACCCTGTCTCGTCGCGTAGTCGTTAAACTGGGAGCGAGCCATGAGCACCAACACCAAGTTCGCAATGGCCAGGATGGCCAGCGCCCCCACTAGCCAGGGCAGCGCTTTCCCACCTCCTGTGGTGGGAGCCGATTGGGGACCTTGCTGAACTAAAACATACTGAGGGGCTCCGGGTGGGGGTTGAGCCGACGCGGGCGCCGCCTCAGGGGCGGTCACGCGTCGCGTGGGCGCATCGTTCAGGCCAAACATCGAGTGGCCGGGGTTAGGGTCTTTGTCTGCCATACGTTCTCCTCTGTTACCAAATGCAGTGGGCGAGTTCACCGGAACCGCCCGATAAGCCTACTCCTATGATGCCGCATTCGGCGATTGGGTTTAAGTGTAAATGCATTTTAACTTTCCCAAAACCGGCACAGTATCCCATTAAAAGCAAGCTGGTTCAAGGGCTGGTAGTGAGTCAGTTTGCTGTAGCGGCGCTCTCTGAGCGCCGGAGTCTATCGAATCACAAGCCGGCGGTCAGAGACCGCCGCTACAACAAACCAAACTGACCCACTACCCAAGCGCTGAGGAACGCGACTTAGGGGCAAGTTTGAATCAGCGCCACGGCGTCAGCCCGGATGGCCTCGCCGCGCCCGACGGCGTCCAGGCCTTCACCGGATTTGGCCTTGACGCTCACCTGGCCAGGCTTGAGGGCCAGTGCCGCGGCCACTTTCCTTTCCAGGGAGGGGATGTGCGGCGCCAGCTTGGGCCGCTCCAAACCCACCGTTGCGTCGATGTTGACAATGCTATACCCGGCGGCGTCGAGCAATTGGCGGACGTGGCGCAGGAAGAGCAAGCTGGAAGCGTTTTTCCACTGAGGAGAGGTGTTGGGGAAGTGGCGCCCGATGTCACCGAGGCGCGCCGCCCCCAGCAAAGCGTCACAAATCGCGTGGGCCAGCACGTCGCCATCGGAATGGCCCACCGGGCCCTTGTCAAAGGGAATGCGCACCCCGCCCAGAATCAGCTTGCGTCCGTCCGCCAGCCGGTGGAGGTCGTTGCCGATTCCCACGCGCAACAGCAGGGATAGAGGTGGGACAAGCCTCGCCGTCCCGCCGATCCCGGTTGCGCGCATGGACAAAACGCCACTGCCACTGAGTTTTCGCGTTCTGCGTGAAGGGTTCATATTCCCCAAATCAGGCGTCGTCCCGGATGTGTTCGCGCTCTTGAGCGATGTAAAGGCGGGCCAATGGCAAATCCGAGGGTTTAGTGATTTTGATGTTCCGGTCGGATCCCATCAGGACCGTCACGTCGTGACCTTCGTGTTCCACCAGGCTGGACTCGTCGGTGCCGTAATAACCCTCCGCCAAGGCGCGGTCAAAGGCCTGGCGCAGAAGGGTGTAACGAAAGGCTTGCGGCGTCTGAGCCAGAACAATGCGCTCGCGCGGAATGGTCCCCCGAATGGTTTGCCGCTCCACTTTTTTCACCGTATCCACGCTGGGAATGCCCAAAATGGCCGCACCGTCTTTGCGCGCGGCCTCGACGACTTGGCGAATCATGGCGAGTGCAATGAAGGGGCGCACCGCATCGTGGACCACCACCACATCCGTTTGCGGCGGGGCCTGATCCAAGCAGCGGGCGACGGTTTCCTGCCGCGACGCCCCACCCGCCAGCAGCCGCACGTTCTTGGCAAAATGCTCAGTGGCGATCTCCTTGGCGGCCCGATCCATGTCCTCCGGCCGCACCCCCAAGAAAATCTCGTCGATAGCTTCGGAAGCCGCAAACTTCCTGAGGGTGTGAACGAAAATAGGAATGCCCTCGAGGGAGAGAAATTGTTTGGGCGTAGCTCCACCCATCCTTAAGCCCGTACCCGCCGCCGGAATGATGGCTAAAACGCTCATGAGAAGCCGTCAGTTGTCAGTCGTCAGTTGTCAGTTGTCGGTACAAACCATCGCTAAGAACTTCTTATTCGAGGCATACTTAGGAGCGTCGCGACACTGAAGGCGGCGTCCCATCTTGCGTGAAGGCCAATACTCCCTCGTTTCAATCGGGCACACACGCGACCATTGCGGGAAAAAAAGAGCGACGGAGATCACCTGCCCTCCGTCGCCTCAGCAACTCCAGAAAGCTCACCAGGGCGCAACTGACAACTGACTACTGACAACTGACTACTGACACTTACTGGTGAACCGTCTCGGCCAAGGCTCTCCGTTCATCGTACTTGCCAAAGATCATTTTCCCGGCCGTGGTCTGCAAAACGCTCGTCACGGAAATGTCGATGGTCTTAGAGATCATTTTCTTGGCGTTGTCCACCACCACCATGGTGCCGTCATCCAAGTAGGCGACGCCCTGGTTGTATTCCTTGCCTTCCTTCAGAATAAACACCCGCATAGTCTCACCCGGCAGGACGACGGGCTTCAGCGCGTTGGCCAGTTCGTTGATATTGAGCACCGAGACACCCTGGAGTTGGGCCACTTTGTTGAGATTGAAATCGTTGGTGACGATTTTCCCTTCGTAAGCCCGCGCTAACTCGATGAGCTTCAGATCGACTTCGCGGAGCTGGGGAAAATCTTCCTCGACAATCTGCACCGCGATATTGCTCATTTTCTGCATGCGCTGGAGGATGTCTAAACCCCTCCGCCCGCGATTGCGCTTCAGTGGATCGGAAGAGTCCGCCACCAACTGTAGTTCGCGGAGCACAAACTTGGGAACGATAAGTGTCCCGTCAATAAAGCTCGTTTCGCAAACGTCCGCGATGCGGCCGTCGATAATGACGCTTGTGTCGAGCACTTTGTAATTCTTGCGAGACTGCCTTTCGGTGGCAAAAAGTCCGCCGAGCGCACCGAGATTGAGCAAGTCACCTTTCTTGGCGCCCAGCACCAATCCCACGTAGGCCATCAGCAGCAGCAAGGCCACCTGAAAGAAGGAGCTTACGGATTTATCGATTGCCGTCAGGCTCAGCAGATGGCTGATCATGAGCGCGCCGAGAATGCCCAGGATCGAACCGAAAGCCGCACCCATCAGGCGCTTCAGGCTCGCTTTCTCCAGCCGCACTTCAAAGAAAATGAACAAAATCCCTAAGGCAAAGCCTAATATTGCAGATTGGATGTCGGAAAAGCGAAAAGGATGAAGATGTATTGCGGCCGCGGTAATGATAATAACGAAAATGACGCGGACCGCTCCCATTTCCCACGACATAGGGCCTGACCTCCTTCTGGAACCGGTTCACCTGTATCAACATGATTCTACCGGCCCCCTATTTGATTACGGTATGACAAACGGAGTATACCATCCCCTCGGGCGGGGTGAAAGCAAGTTAAGAAAGCGGGCGCTTACTGAATGATAAACATTTCCCTTACAAATAAACCGATCCTCGCGCCACGGCCCAGGGGGATTATCGCCGTGCTTTAGACTTGATGGTAATGGGTGTGCCGGTGAAACCGAATTTCTCCCGGATGCGGTTTTCGAGAAAGCGCTCGAAGGAAAAGTGCAATTTGCCGGAGCGATTGGTGAAGGCGATGAAGATGGGTGGCGCCACCCCTGCCTGGGTCAAATAGTAAAGCCGGGTGGGCTTACCCGACGGGGAGGAAGCGCGCTCGAAATCCACCTCCGCCAGAAACCGGTTCATCTCTGAAGTGCTGACGCGAAGCTGGCGGGCTTCGGCAACCTGCGCGATGGCCTGCAATAAGTTTTCCAACCGTTGTCCGCGCAGCGCGGAGACAAAGACGATGGGCGCGTAATCCAGGTACTTCATACGATCCCGAATTTCCTCGGTGAAATCCTGGGTGGTGGTGGGGCCCTTGCGAATGGCGTCCCACTTGTTCACCACGATGATGACGGAGCGCCGGCTTTCGTGGGCGTATCCGCCGATGTGGGTGTCGAGCGCGTTGACGCCTTCCTGGGCGTCCAGGATCAGCAGCGCCACGTCCGCACGCTCCAAGTGCTTGCGCGCTTGGATGACGCTGAGCTTTTCTGCCAATAATTTGGTTTTGCCCTTGCGACGGATACCCGCCGTATCCACAAAACGAAAGTGCCGCCCGTCGCGCTCCAATTCCGCGTCCACGGCGTCGCGCGTGGTCCCCGGCACGGACGAGACAATCGAGCGCTCTTCGTTGAGGAGCCGATTGAGCAGGGTGGACTTTCCTACGTTGGGCCGGCCGATGATGGCAACGTGAATCGGATGATCGGGTGATCCGAGGATCGGGTGATCGGGTGATCCGACGATCTGGTGATCGGGTGATCCGATGATCGGGTGATGGGGGCTCTGGCTCGCACGTGACAAGCATTCCGCCTTAGATTCCGGCGGGGCAGGGGGAAGTGAGGGGTCCTTCGTGTGAGGCTCGGGAGATTCATCCTCCACGATGGCGTCATGCACGAATCCCGCGGTCACATGGTCCAGCAAATCATCCAGCCCCAGGCCGTGCTCGGCAGAGATGGGAAAGATGTGTTTGATTCCCAAACGATGGAATTCCGCTGCCAACGGCGAGTGCTGCTCCGCGTCAACCTTGTTCACGGCCACGGCCAGGGGTTTTCCAGTGCGGCGCAAGAGCTGCGCCAACTCTTCATCCAGCGGCACCACGCCTTCGCGGGCATCCACAACAAGAACCAGGTGCGCGGCTTCCTCAATCGCCACTTGCGCCTGGCGATAAATCTCAATGGGGATCAGTTCCTTCTCCGAGGGGATAAGGCCCCCTGTGTCGATGACTTCGAAAGGTTTGCCCATCCACTCGGCGCGAGCGTATAGGCGGTCACGGGTCATGCCGGGTTCGTCGCCCACCAGCGCCCGGCGCTGTCCGCAAATGCGGTTGAACAGTGTGGACTTGCCCACGTTGGGGCGGCCGAGAATCACGATGCGTGGAAGGTGGGGCATGGGAAAAGAAGTCGAAAGTCGAAAGTCAATAGTCGATAGTTAAAAGTCTAAAGTTTAAAGTAGCGCCGACCTTTAGGTCGGCATTTTTCGCGAGTGCCCGACTGGGACATACGGGATTACCGAACTCCGGATGGGCCGAGAAGCCCACAGCGGCGGGCGAAATACTGAAACGACGGATTTCTCGCCCCCGCGGTGTCCACATCGAAGAGTTTGAGGATCTCGACCATGTAGGACGTCCGAGAATTAAAAGGCTTTGGAAGGGCGGCATCAAATTGCTCCTTCGTGAGGTTGGTCGTGTCCCCTGGCACGCTTACTCCCCACTGACTATTGGCCGGCACTCCGGCTAAGTACCAACCCTCTATTTCTTTCACCACGATAATCACTCGCGCGTGCTCCAACTCCCTGAACTTTTTCAGGAGTATTTGCCTTCTCTCGGGAAAACAAGGGCAGGAATTGATATCTGCGAGGAGGAAATACTCGGCGCCCGTCGACTTGATGTTACGTAGATATGAGCTTACCTTTGCTGGCTTCTCCTGGGCGTACCGGAACGTGTCGATCCAATCGTAGCCTTTACTGAGTCGCGGGCTTATGACAGTGCGGGCGAATCGCTCATCGTCATCACCTTCTACGAAAAGGTAAAGCGCCCTGTAAGCCATTTTAGTTGTGGAGAAGGTTGTGCACGAAGAGTTCCTCCAAGCCGATTTCGCTCTGGAGAAAGCCCTTCACATCTTCCCGCTCCGCGGGCTTGGTAATCGTTGAGAAGCCTTCCGTGTCCCTCGAAACGAGATGAACGTCAGCGATGTCGGCATTTCTTACAACCTCGGGATTATGTGTCGTAACAATGACCTGCTTGCGCGCGGATGCCTCTTTCATCATCCCGACAATTCGAGAAATCAAGTGGGGATGGACGTTCCGTTCCGGTTCCTCGAAAATGGCGATGGGCTTCCTTTCAAAATACAGAGCGACGATCAGCGCAGCAACGTTGATCGTTCCATCCGAAATGAACGAAGCCGGAATGGGCTTATTCTCGGCAAACTTTTCTCGCAGGCTGAAGAGAAGCGATTTGTCTGCAAATCTTTCGACGTCCAGGTCGACTGCGAACGGCAGCAGGTCTTGGAGAAGGTTGGCGAAGTTTCGCTTGTCGGCGGCGTCCTCCACAATTTTTTTGAGGACAATCGCCAGGTTACTGCCGTCCTCTTCCAATTCAGCCTTGGCGGTTATGGGAATCGCCTTCTTCGGTAGCTTGGGGTCGAAGTCGTATATGGCAATGTCGCTGAGGGGAGAAGACTGACCGTGTTCCAGAAAGAGTGAGCGGTCAGACACGTCGCGCCGCACGAACCACGGCGTGACTTGGTACTCTTCCACCGACACGCCCTCAGGGGGCGTGACCTTCACGTTCGCCGTCTTCGCCTGCCGGACGACAACAATCTCACCAAGACCATGGCGTTGTGCGGACCCGGAACTTCCGCGGCGTGGCATACCGAGAAACTCAGCATTGACCCATAGACGCTCATCAAGAACCTCGAACCCAGCTCGCTTTGAGGGAAACCCGACCACGAAACTGTAACGGCTTTCACGTGGCTCCAGAAGGATGTCTCCACTCCGGGACGTCGCGATGACCGCCCCCCCCTCGGCGAGCCCTCCCGAAACCACAACCTCCACAAACAGATTCTCGCGAGGGCCAATGTTCAGGTTCGTGAGGTATTCGGGACCGCCTTGGAGTGAAATGGCGTTTTCCAAGCCGTGGCGTTGAATGTCGCGCAAAAACTCTATGATATGAATGAAGTTCGACTTTCCCGAGGCGTTCGCCCCGATGAGCACGTTGAAGTTTCCCAGATGGACTTCCACGTCCTTAAAGCTCTTGAAGTTCTTCACCCTGATTGTCTTGATCGCCATCCATGACCCCAACCGGCAAAGCCCATTTTAACAGACAACCTCCAGCCGTGGGCTCGAATTGTCCTAGCCCGGTTGTAGGGGTACGGCTTGCCGTACCCTCTTGATTCGGTCGCGCGATAAAAATGAAGAGGGTACGGCAAGCCGTACCCCTACAACCACGGCGGCAGATCCGCTGGCCAATTGTCAAGAGTTAGGTGTCACGCGACACTAGAGTATCTTGGCGTGCGCGGCGACAAGGTCAATTTCCATCAGGGGGACGCTCCATGCTTAAACGGTCCCAAGGACCAGTTTCCCTTCGCACGGGGGACAACGCATTTGCGGGCCTGCCGGTGTGTTATCCTTTCAATGTCGCGCCGCGATGCGCGCGCATTTGTGCACAGGATAAGTCGAAGGCCCAAGTTAGACTTCCTGCCGAGGATGTGTCAAGCTGATGCGCTATTATCCCATCTTTCTGGACCTGCGGGGGCGGCGTTGCACCGTAGTGGGAGGGGGGCGTGTTGCGGAGCGAAAGGTGCAAGCGCTCCTGCGCGCCGGCGCCAGCGTACACGTGATCAGCCCGACGGTGACCCCACGCTTGGCGCTGCTGGCCGCGCGCAAGAAAATCGACCTTACCCCGCGCGCTTACCGCCCCGGCGATTTGGAAGGCCCGGCGCCGGCACGGGTCAAAAGGCCGCGCGCAGTTCCACCCGTGCTGGTCTTCGCCGCCACCAACCGCCCCGAGACGCAGAGGGCCGTCCGCAAGGGTGCAGAAGAGATCGGGGCGCTGGTGAACGCCGCCGATGATGCGCACGCATCCGATTTCATTGTGCCCGCCTCGTTTGCGCAAGGCGACTTGGCGGTAGCCATTTCAACTTCGGGCGCGAGCCCGGCGCTGGCCCGCCGGCTGCGTCGGCAGCTTCAGCTCACGCTGGGACGCGAATACCGCGCCTACTTGAAGTTTTTGCGCGAAGCTCGCAAGCAGGTTATGGCTACCGTGCCCGATGAAGCCCAACGG
>Ga0187849_1005303_pt1 | contig 10268 bp, 7 predicted proteins | sample June2016WEW_4_10_2_FD_132412 | JGI IMG/M metagenome (GOLD analysis project Ga0187849, IMG submission 132412) | Peatland microbial communities from SPRUCE experiment site at the Marcell Experimental Forest, Minnesota, USA - June2016WEW_4_100 | ecosystem: Environmental > Terrestrial > Soil >... | reverse complement strand
CGGGTTGTTCGTGTGGAGGTAGCAGGGATACATCTCACAGGTGGGCACCAGGGCAGTTTGCCGGCCCGCGGTGCGGTAGGGCAGGCGCATTGCCCCGGAGGCCACGGAGTAGATCCCGAAGATGTGGGTCTCGGTCGCGCCCGCAAGCTGGATCGGCCCCCCGTCCGTGCTTACCAGGGCGGAGGACTGGCGCAATACCTCGATTGTTTCCAATGGGTTCAAGAGCCCGATTAAGTTCCGGACGTTGTGGACGGGATCCAGGGGATCCAGCTTATCCTCGACCATGAAGCAGCCGTGCTCGCCCCCGATCAGGTAGACGATGGCCCCGCGCCAGAGCAGCAGGTTGGCCAGTTCGACCCAGTGCGCCTCCGGCCAAGTCCGGTTCGGGTCGATGGTCCCAGGGTGGAGCACCACGTGGTTCAGGATGCTCCGGTGCCAGAGGGGGTGGCCGGACAGGATGCTGGCCACCCTGGCCTGCGCCGAAACGGGCACCCGGATTTCCAGGGTCTTGAGCTCCGGCTCGACTTCCCCTAGGCCCAGCGCGCGACAAAAACTGTCCACCTCGTGGCCAGGGTTGAGGCCATGGAAGGCGGCATGCAGCTGGACCTCCTGGATGCCCGGAGGGGGAAGGCTGACCACCCCATCCACGAAGGGGCAGGCGCGGGCCAGCTGGTGGTATTTCGGATCGGTGCAAACCACCACCCAGCCACCGTTGACGGCCTTGTAGGCGTGGGCCGCCGCCAGGGCCATGCAGACGTCGCCGAGGCCGGACCAGCGGGAGATGCAGACCGGGGTGACCATGCGGCTACCGGTGGCTGAGGCCGGCGATCACGGCCTGGGCGGCCTTGGCGGCGGACTTGAGCATCCGGGTGGTCTTGGCGACGGCGTCCAGGGCAGCCAGGGCTTCCTTGGTTTCCTTCCGGGCCTCCCGGAGATCCAAGGAGACCCGGATGAGGAAGGCGGTCTCCATGGTGATGGTGGCGATCAGAAGGGCGACAGGGATGGACATGAGGGCTCCTTTGCGATACCCCCAGGTTACTCCCGTTCCGGGATTAATTCAAGGCAACGTGTGCGTGTGCCCGGTGTGCCCGGTTCCGATCCGGTAGCCGCCGCCCATGTCAAACACTCCGAAGAGGTTGCAGAGCCACAGGACCACCAGGAGGATCACCAGCACGTTGATGATCGTCTTGATCGGCTGGGCCATGGGGATGTAAGCGTTCACCAGCCAGAGCAGGACGCCGATGATGATGAGACAGATGATCAACCCGATGATGGACATGGGGACCTTTCAGGAGAAGGAGTTGCCAGAGGATGTGCAGGAGGTGCCGATGCTGTTGGAGACACCCGAGCTATTCCCGGTCCCCTTGTTGTTGAGCACTTTGATGTTGGTCCCGCGGTTCCGGACCTGCACGGCCGGGCCTTGGGTCCCGTTCACGGTGTTGTTCTGGATGGTGACGTTCGAGGAATTCTGGTTTTCAATACCGAAAGTCGCGTAGATCCCGTATTTGCCGCCGGGCGAGCCGTTGCTGTTAAGGGTGTTGCCCTGGATGGTCAGGGTGTCCACCGAGCCGGGCCCGGAATCGTCCGGTCCGGACTGGATGCCCCCGCCCGCGTTGTCGTGGATGTTGCAATTCTGGATGGTGACGTTCTTCACGGACTGGGTCGTCTGGTCCGGCTCGATATCGATCCCGCAGGCCGGGGAGGTCCCGGAGGTGTGGGAAAATTCGGCCCCGTCCACCATCAGCCCATTGACCGAATCGATGGTGAGGCCCTGCCGCCGGTTGCCGGTGCTGACGATGGCCCCAATCTTGAAAGTCTGGGCGGGAGCGCCCGGGCCGATGTAGATGCCATCCCCATAGCAGCCGGTGATCGTGCCGGTGCCATCCAGGGAACAGCCATTGCAGGCATCGACCCCAAACCCCATGCCCCATTCCGAAGGGCTGGACTTGGTGGCCTTGTCGCCGATCAGGGTCCCCAGGAGCAGGAGATGGGCGTCCACCACCCCAGCCGCGATATAAATCGTGTAATAGGTCTGGAGGGAACTCGGGGTGGTGACCGTGCCGATGGTCGCCCCGGCGTCCACCTGGAGGGTGACGTGGGAGGGAATCTCCAGCCCGTATTCCCCGTGCAGAGTGGGATTCACCATGTAGGGCTTGGACGCAGCTGGAACCTCCACGGTCCAGGGACTGGCGGCGGTGGCCTTGGAACCAGCCTGCTGGAGCAGCGCCTGGATCTGGGCCCCGCAGTCGGTGCCGGCCAAGGAGGCTGGCACCAGGATGATGTTCCCCGGGGGGATGCTGGGGCCGCTGGCACCGGTCGGGCCGGAGGGGGCGGTGGGAGCGGTGGGCCCGGTTGGACCCGAAGGCGCAGTCGGGCCCGTCGGCCCGGTGGGGGTGCCGGCGGCGATGGCCGCGGCCAGGGCGGTCAGATCGGCCTGGGCGGTGGCAAGGTCAGCCTGAAGTGTGGCAAGGAGGGACGCGACGGTGGCCATGGAGGCTCCTTTGAGGTCCCCCCATTATCGCCTCAAGCGGGCACCTTGGCATATCGCTCGTAGCGATCCTTCCTGAGCCCGGCCAGAATCGCCTCCGCCCGCTTGATTGACACACATGCGAAGAAGCGCATCCTTGATTAGAGGTGGCCCATGCGAAAACCAAGAAGAGGTAAGCCGGGTGGCGGATTCGAATGTATTGGGGCGAACAAGGTCGAGCATTTACCGAATGGTCTCACCATCATGCATCTTCAGGATTGGCGATCTACCATTTTATGGACTTCGGATTATACGGCTGAAGTAATGAACCGAAGGTGGTGTGTGGACAGGGATGGGTATGTAGCAAGTTCATGGCCACTCCCTGCCGTTCGTCTGCATCGATTTATTCTTGGGCTTCAGAAAGGGATAAGAACCGATCACAAGGACCATAACAAATTGAACAATTGCCGTGATAACATCCGCCCAGCCACACCAACACAGAACGGGGCGAACATGGTCAAACCTCCCCATAATACCAGCGGATTTAAAGGCGTTTCGTGGGATAAGAGGCGGATGCGATGGCGCGCCTATATCAAGAAAGATCAGCATCAGAGGCATCTTGGACATTTCCCGGAAGTAGAAGATGCCGCCATGGCTTATGATAAAGCGGCAATAGAATTATTCGGGGAGTTCGCAAAGCTGAACTATACCTTTGAATAACGCTCGTATCTTTCCTTGCGAAGACCGGCAAGAATGGCTTCTGCGCGTTTCCCTGCCAAATTCGTGATTTTCCTGCGAAGTGACCATAAACAGGCACAATTTGGGTGGGCCGGGATACAGGGCCACCAGAGCTCGGCCGCAGTCCGCTTGGTGCCATCCTTCCGGTAGAGGTGGGCGGAGCGCCCGACGTTGTGCTTCCCGGGCCAGATGAACTTCTCAGGATCCATGCCGATCTTGGGCTTGGCCACCACTTCGAACACCCGGCCGAACATCTTCCGGCAGAACGGGCAGGCGGTGGGCGCGCCGATCCAGACCGCCTCCCAGCCCCCCTCGTCCGCCACCGAGGCAAGCTGTCCGTTGGAGATGGCCATGGCCGTCTCGGTGATCGCAATCCTTCTCCAGTCACGGTTTAACTCACCAAGCCGCTCCATGAGCATGGTCTGGATGTAGCGGGGCCCCTCGTGTGCGAGCTCCGCGTCCACCAGGACATCCAGGGTCTTCTGGCGAGCGGCGCTGGTCATCTTGGTCACGAACTGCGCGCCCCGCTGGGCCGTCCAGGCGGCGATGTGCTTCTGGGCCGGCGGCATGATCTGGAAGTAGCGGTCCCAGGCCCAGGGGGTGGTGATCGCCTTCACCCGCTCCTGGATCTGGGTTAACAGGGCGGTCCGGAGAGCCCAAACCTGGGCCTGCTGGAGGGCGGTGTTGGTCGGCAGGATGGCCTGGGTGAAGCCGTCGATCAGGCTGCCCCAGCTGGCCATCTGCGCCCCGGGCGGCCCGCCGGCTTCGAACAGGTGCATGATCTCGCCCCAGCCCGGGGGTTTGGCGGGCCCCTCCGCCTTGGCCACAACCGTGGTGGCCTGACCCAACACCGCGGAGGCGAACCGATTGAGAAAGCCGGCCCCGAGGAACCAGAGCCCATCCTCCACGAACCCCCGGAGCGGGTCCGGATTGGGCCCCCACATGGCTCGTTCAACCTCGTGGCCATGCAGGGCCTGGGCCGGCTTCCGGGTGCCCTTCATGGTCACTCCTGGGCTTCAGCCGGCTGTTTCTCGAATTCCATGGGTTGGTAGGGGGTGCGCCCTTCCCCGAGATCCTGGAGCTTCTGGGCCAGGATGGAAGGCTGCCCCGGCTCAGAAGCACCTTCCGGACCGCCCTCCCCTGGCTCTGACGCGTCGCCAGAGCCACCTTCCCCCGCCTCTGATCCCTCCGGCGGGACCATGAGGACTTGCTGGTAGAGGGCTCCGAAGCTGGGATTGAGGGGCGCGGCGTCGAGCATGGGGCTGGGATACTCCGGAAGATGCATGTCGAACCGAACCTCACCGAGCGTCTGGGCCTGCTGGACCCGCTGGAAGTGGGCGGTCATTTCGCCCGGGTCGGCCGGCAGGTCCCCGAACCAGTCGATAGGATGGGGCGGCATATCGAACTGTGCCCGGACCTCGTTAATCGTGGAATGCTTCATCTTCTCCTGCCACCGCTCCTTGGTCTGCTCCACGTCCAAGCCGCAGAATTCCAGGTGGAGCTCGGGGACGCAGCGGTCCACGATCTCGTCGTTCATGAACGAGGCAACGTCCTTGAGCAAGGGGTTGAGCCCTTTGTCCTTGGCCGCGGCCAGCTTTTCGCCCGTGTCATCCCCAGACAGGCTGCTCTTCCCGGAGGCGCTGAAGGACTCGAAGCCGACCTCCTCCGCCGCCACCCCGAAGATGGCCCCCATGATGACCATGTTCAGGCTGATCCATTTGCTAAATGCCATCTCATCAAAAGGTTGGCCAGTCTGGAGATACTGCACCGCACCCTGCTGCCCACGGGAGAAAAGAATCGGGGTGCCGAAGGAATTCTGGATGCCCCTGACCTTGGCCTGCCAAGCGGCCTGGAATTGGTTCTGGGTCTTGACGTCGAAATTCCCGTAGGCCAGTAGGATCCCGCGCGGAACCGAATTCTCGGACAGGCCCTGTTTGGTGAAGGTGAGCGCCTGGAGGACGTTGTTCAAGGTTTCCAAGGACTGCTCGAATTCCGAGTAGCCATAGCCGTTCTCCTCCGCCCAGGTGGAGGCGTTCCGGGTGAACAGGGCCAGTTCATCGAAGCCGAAGGGGATCTCTGCCTTCCCGTTCAGGATTTGGAAAGCATAGATGGGGCGGCCATCGTCCAAAGTCTGGGCGTAGTGGGGGGAGGCCAGGGCGAAGGTGTCGCTGGGACGGACGAACCAGGAGTCCAGCCCTTCCGCCCCGTCCAGGCCGATGAGCTCCACCGCGGCCTGATCCAGGACCAGCCCGTCCTCGATCAAGTGGCGGAGGAATTGGGTCATGCCTTGACGCTTGAGCTCCCGCCGCTTGATCGCGTTGAATTCCCGGCCACCACACTCCAGCAGGCGGGACATCCATTTGATCTTGGCCTTCATTTCCGTGCCGGCGGTGGCCTCCTCGTCGTCCATCGCCAACCTCCAGCCGATATCGTCCGCGGTTTGGGCCCGGCGGCTGAACCGGTCAACCTGCCGCTTCCGGGTCCGGATGATCGCCTGGGCCACCTCCAGGCGGCGGGCGAAAGCCCGGAGGATGGGCAGCTGGACGCCCCGCTTGGGCAGCCATTTGAAGTAGCCGCGGCCGAAGTCAGAGCCCCAGCTGGTGGTCTGGGCCTTCCCCTCCGGCGTGATTCGGTCCGGGTCCTTCCGCCAGCCTTCCGGATCGTCCCGGAAACTGATGGCCTTGGCGATGATGTCCTCCGCCCGGTGCTCGATCCGGTTGACCGTGGCATAGCCGGCCATTTCCCCGTAGAGCACTGGGTCCACCGCCCCCATGGCCCCGGAATACATCCGGGAGAGTTTGTCCGTCGCGTCCACGACCTCCCCGGCCGGAGCGCCCGGGTCGTAGGCCACGACGGCCTCCTGTGCCCCCATATCGTCCGATTTGGAGAAGATTGGGCGAAATTCAGCAGATCCACCGTTTCCTGGCTCGTTCATGACCCGCTCCCCCAGATGTCCGTGGTGACCTTCGGCTGATCCATTGTATCCGAGAGGCGAGGCTCCCAGGTTTCACAGCCCGACATAGAGGCATCGATCTTGAACCCATGGGCCCCGCAGACGGTGGGCCCGACCTTGACGGGACAATATTGGCAATTCGCACATCGGGAGGTCTCGGGCCCGTTCTCCTGCTCCCGCAGTGCCGCGAGGTTCTGGAAGAGGGGGTGTGCGAAGCCTGGGGCAAGCTCCAGGGCGGTGGAAGCCCTTTGGACGGGTTCTGGGGGCGGGGGCACCGCTTGACGCGGCTGGGGGCTTCCTACAGCATCTGGAGGCAGCGGCAGGCCAGCGGCGTCGGCATGGCGGAGCAGCCCGTCCGCGCCCCAGGCTTTCGCCCCGAGGGTGCAGACGTAAGTCCCGATCGCCCGGTCCATGACCCGGTCATCGTGCCGGCCGGACTGAGCTTCATACTTGCCGAGGACGTTGGAAACGAAGAAGCTGGCCTCCTTCCAGAAGTTTGGATCGGGGTCAGGGTGAGCCCCGCGCTTGACCACTTCCCGGATGCAGTCCACCACCAGCGGCCGGGTCTGGACGTTCATCGGGAACCCCAACTTGTGGAAGGGCTGGCCGGCGGCGTCATACTCCTGGTGCCGGTAGAGGTTCGGATACATGGCCTGTTCGAGAGCGTAAAGCACGGTTCCACCGTGGTTATTCCGCTCCACCACGATCAAGGCGGTGTTGTATTCGTACCCGAGGTTGCCGATCCGGCCGGCGAAGTCGGCTTCCCCAAGCCGCCCATGGATCACCGCCATGACCCGGAGGGTGGCGGCGTCCCGGACCGATGCAGAGGAATAGTCCAGCCCGCCCACCTCGTTCCGGCTGTCACCCTCGCCCCGGTCCAGCCCCTCCGCCGGGTCCGCAGAGAGCACGTAGGTCCCGGCCGGGTCGGGGGCGGCAAAGATGGTGGTGCATTCGTCCCGCTTGGCCCAGTTCCCGGCCGCCTTGCGGGCCTTCTCCCAGTTCTGGACGACGATTTCCAGGTTGAAGGCGGGCCGGCCGGTGGAAACAAAGGCTTCCAGGACGGAGCTCGGGAACTCCTGGTGGAAGTCGGTGAGGTCCATGCCTGTCAGCTTCCACCGCCTCCAGGCCAATTGGTCCATGCCCACGCCACGCTCCACCAGGACCCGCTCCTCCGAGGACAGGGTCCGGGAGATCTCCGCCGCCTGCCCCGGATCCGCCGGCATGCGGTATTCAGGGAAGGCGAACCATGGGAAGAAAACCAACCGATACATGGACTTGCCTTCGATCGCCGCGTCCACCAGATCCTTGTAATGGTTGAAACCGCGCGCGGTGGACTCCAGGAAGGCGTTCCCCCGGACGTCCAGGGCCTGGACCAGGGACTTGTTCACCTCCGCCCACTTCTCGTAGAAGGCCGCCTCAGACAGGTGGATGTTGTGCGGGGTCAGCCCGCGCTTGTCCTTACCCCCGGCGGTGCCGACCGAGAAGGTGGAGGGCGGCCGGGTGGTCAGATCGAGGGAACCGTTCTCGTCGTAGAAATTGATCTCCATTTCCGAGGTGGACATGCGCCGGGTGGGACAGCGCTCCCGGACATCCTTGGGCAAGGTCTCGTAGAAGATTCGATAAATATCGAATAGCTCCTTGACCACATCCTCCGTGTGGGCCATCACAACCGTGTTGGTCCCAGGGTTTAGCAGCCCATCCAGGAAGTAGAGGCTGGCGATGTAGGTGGAGAATCCGAGCCGGCGCGGCTTCAGGATCAGGTCCCGGATCCCCCGGAAGAGGTCGATCTCCGGCCGGCGGCGGTAGAGCCTCCGGAGCCCGACGAGGTGGTCCATCTGGATCGGGTTGTAGACGAACGGGGCCAGCCCGCCCCCGGCTTCCTTCAGGGAAATCTTCAGCCAAGCTGCGGAGAAGTAGTCCGCCAGGGTGGCGATCGCCTCCTGGGCCTTCACCGGGTCCGGCGGCAGCTTGCTCAGCTTGGATAGCTGCTTGGCCTCCATGGCCAAGAGAAGATCGGACTTGTCAGCCACGGGGCACGGAGGAGAGGTGAGGGGGCAGGGTGGACTCCTCCTCCAGGCTGCGGATGAAACCGTCGCTGGAGGCGTTGGCCGACTCCCGGGCCCGAAGGATCAGGCTCCAGATGCTCCCGCTGAGGGACGGATCGATCAGAGTCTGGGACTGGGAAGGGGGCGGTGGTTCCTCCCCAGGGCGGGTTTGTTGCACGAAAAGGTTGTTTTGTTGCAGGGCGATTGCCGGCGGGGAGGCGATGCCCAAGGCCCGATCCAGATTCTTGAGGCCGCGGTCCACCGTGTCCATGACCCGAGTGGTGGTCTCCGCCTTGGTGACGTCGCTGCCCTTGAGGGCGGCCTGGGCCTCTGTGAAGGCTTGCCCCACCAGGGCCACAGCACTTGTTCGGAGGGGGAGGTAGTTCTCGGTGGCCTGCCGGACCATGGCGGCATGGGTCGCATCCACGATACCGGTGCGCGCCTTGGCCCGGAGGTCGGCCCAGTCATGTCGCTGGGCGTATTTGGATACTGCTGTTAGAGGGACATTAAACCGCGTAGCGAGAACGGCCAGGGATGAGAAGGTCGGCATACTGGTTTCCGCCGCCCCTTCTGGTTTCTCACCGTATATATACAGCTTTTCAAGGACCTCCCACTGACAAATAGGCGGTCTCCCCTTCTTCTGCTTCGGAACCGAAGCTGGGGGCAGAGGTGCAGCTTGCTTGCGCGGCATGGATCACTTCCCTCGCACCAGGATAGCTTGCTTGCCGGTGGCCTGCTCCCAGCGGAGCACGATGACGTCCACGAAGGCCGGGGCGAGTTCCATGAGGTAGGCGGTCCGGCCGTGGACTTCGCAAGCCATGAGGGTGGAACCACTTCCACCGAAAAGGTCGAGGACAATGCCGCGCGGCTTGGTGCTGTTTCGGATGGCGCGGGCCAGGAGTTCGACCGGCTTCTGGGTGGGGTGGACGTAGCCGTGGTCCCGGCCGCAGGTCCAGACGGTGGTCTGGGAGCGGTCCCCTTCCCAAGCGACGGACTGCCCGGCCTTGAAGGCGTAGAAGGCGGCTTCATGGGCAGGGACGAAGATCAGGGGGATGGCGTCAGGCCGGGCGGCGAACAGGATGGGTTCGTGTTTCCACTTGTATTGGGCAAAGCCGAAACTGGCCTGGGTCTTCGCCCAGATGATCTGGGCCCGGACCTCGAACCCGGACAGGTTCAGGGCGTTCTCAAATTCCCGGTGGTAGCGGGAAGGGTAGAAGATGTAGCACCCGGCGTGGGGGGCGAGGGCGGAGGCCGCGGCGTGGAAGGCTTGGGCCAGGAAGTCCTGGAGGACCTCGGGGTCCAGGTTGTCGTTCTTGATGGAGGCTTTGCCCCCGGCCTTGAGGGACTTGGAATCCGATTTGTAGGCCACGCCGTAGGGGGGATCGGTCAGCAGGCAGTCCGCCTTGACCCCGGCCATGAGGAGAGAGACGTCATCCTTGGAGGTGGAGTCCCCACAGACCAGCCGGTGGCGGCCGATGAGGTAGAGGTCCCCGAGCCGGGCCTGGGGGACGGGGGGGAGGGGTGGGGCATCGTCAGGGTCCCGGCCGGGCAGGATCCCGGACTCGGGGGGGGCGGTGTTGAAGATGGCGGCCAAGGAGGACTGGTCGAAGCCGATGGAAGCGAAGTCGAATGCCCCATCGTTAAGGGCGGTGAGGGAGTCCCGGAGCAGGGCCGGGTTCCAGGTGGAGAGGTCCGAGAGCCGGTTGTCGGCCACGGCGTAGGACCGGGCTTGGGCGTCCGTGAGCTTGCAAACCACCACCGGGACCTCGGGGTCGGCACCCCCGGCGATGAGCATGAGGGCCAGCCGGGTCCCGTGCCCGGCGACGATCCGGTTGGTCTTGGCCTGGACCATGATGGGCCGGACCATGCCGTGGGTCCGGATGGAGGCGGCCAGCATTTCCACCTGGGCCGGATCGTGGTCGCGGGGGTTCTCGTCCCACGGGACCAGCTTGGACAGGCGGAGCTTGCCGAGGGAGCCGACCGCCATTAGGGTCTTCAGGTCATCCGCCGGGAGGGGCGGGGGGATCAGTGCTTGTGGCCTAGCCATGGGGGGGGTTCCGATCTG
>Ga0187849_1005300_pt1 | contig 10270 bp, 7 predicted proteins | sample June2016WEW_4_10_2_FD_132412 | JGI IMG/M metagenome (GOLD analysis project Ga0187849, IMG submission 132412) | Peatland microbial communities from SPRUCE experiment site at the Marcell Experimental Forest, Minnesota, USA - June2016WEW_4_100 | ecosystem: Environmental > Terrestrial > Soil >... | reverse complement strand
TCTTCCTCTATTTTTATAAACTTCTACTTTACACATTGTTAACTGTCTTATATTTGCCATTTTCTGATAAGTGGCATTGGATGTGTGGATCTATATTTTATTTTTTCGCTAGGATAAAATATGATTTGGAATATTTTCTGGTTAAGAAATTTAGGAAGTTTGTATTAAAGAAAAACTGGCTAGTATGATATTTGAATATTTTTTGCGTTTTTCAGATGCCGCCAAATTTGCGGACGTGGCAAGGAATTTGGTTACAAAAGGTATATATGGATTGTCCTTCACTTTTGGTGGATCAAGACCATATAATGTTGCCGGGCTACCCTTTTTTAACTCAACTGGAGTTCCACCTGTTACACCTTTTTCGATTGCCGCACTTTTCAAGGTATTCGGGGTAAACGACTTTGCCGTTATAGCAACCTCGTTTCTTTACTTTTTACTTACATTAATTTTTGTTTTTCTTCTGACCAAAAAAGTTTTTAAAAGTGATTTAACCGCCATTCTCTCAACTTTTGCCATCGGTTTTAATTATGATCTGGTAAATTATGCGACAAGCGGTGCTTCGGAATCGCCGTTTATATTTGAAATAGTAGCCACTGCTTATTTTATTTCTTTACGGAGGCGTTGGGGAACAGTAGTGGCCGTTATCTTTGCGATGTTGATGTATTTTACCCGTCCTCAGGCTTTTATCTATATAGCAGGTCTAATTTTATATTGGCTGTTAATCAATTTTAAAACAAAAAAGGCTTTAATGTTTTTTGGGTTGACCATTGTTTTAGGACTTCTGGTCGATCGGTTTATGCTGACTCCTTTATCTGGAAGATTTTTCCTGTATTCAATTGCAGCGCGTGGTCAAAATTCTCTAACTCAATATTTGCCAGGAACGGCTGTTTCAAATACGTTGCGCGGACAAGTTACTAATGTATCCACGATTGATTTGGTCAAGAAGATTTTCTACAACCTCTACAATTTCTACAAATTAGTGCCACAGATAATTAACCCGTATCTTTTTGCACTTTTTGTTATTGGACTCTTTGGTTGGGGGAGAGATAAAGTACAAAACTCCTTTAAGGTTGCGTCAGCTTTTGTGGTTATTGTCACCCTTTTAGTCACCGCGGCTTCAATTCCGTTCTTCAGGTACATCCATCCGATTATTCCACTGGTCTACATTATTGCTGTTGTAACCTTGGTTGAGATAATTGGACAATTTAGTAAAAGTAGAAAGTTCATAGTTCTTTCTTCCACATTCTTAATTCTTGCTTTGGGGGTGGGGCAGACAACGGGAATAATTTTTCTTGATTCGAGGTTTGAGATGAATACTCATAATATCGGTAAACCTCCGGTTTATGTATTACTTAGTCAGATTCTTAAAACTAATACTCAGTCGAATCAAATAATTATTACAAATCTTGATACTTGGGGAACGTGGTATGGAGAAAGAAAAACCGTTTGGTTCCCACTTGAGCCAAAGCAGATAATTGACCCTGCAACCGGCAAAATTCCTTTTGATGCAATTTATTTAACCAGTTATCTCATCGACGATGAAAACTATTATATGGGAACAGACTGGAGGCAAATATTTAATAACCCGACGGATTCGAAAAAGTGGGTTTGTAATGGATGCAGTGAAATTGCCAAAGAATTCAAACTGAAAGGTACTTTCGATATACCCGCTGCCCAGGATTATGAAAAACAAGATGCAAATGCAGTACTTCTTATTAAAAAGTAATCGATGTTAATAATAATTGCGTGTTGGGTAGTACTATTCCTAATAATTTTCCAGATAGGCCGTTTACTTTTGGCTAAAAGCCTTCTTAGAATTTTTCTGTTTAAGGGTGAAATTAACTGGTTCGAATATTTTTGGATCGGGTTAGTTGGGGTTATTGCTATCCTTCAAATTTGGTCGATATTTTTGCCCGTTAATGGCTATGCCTTTCTTTTTGTTGCAAGTATTTCGGTTATTTCGCTTGTAATCTCAATTCTAAAAGGTTGTAGATTTTCCAAACTCGAGGATATATTAAAATTTAAAAATGAAAACCCTGCGTTTATTTTGATAGGCTTGTTTGTTTTGGTGGCCATATCTTTTTACGCGTCACAAGCTGTTACATGGCCCGATACGCTCTTATATCATTTAAATGCAGTTAAATGGAGCAACACATATGTCGTTGTTCCTGGATTAGCCAATTTGCACTCAAGGCTAGGATTTAACAGCTCCCTTTTTCTTTTTGCTTCTATGATTGATAATTTTTTCCTGAAAGACGCTTCGGTACACATCGCCCTACCACTTCTCATATCAGTGTTGTCACTGGAAATCGTTTGGATTTTGCTCAAAAAAGGCAAACTATCTATCAAGTTTTTCTGTTTACTTGTCATTCCCTTTGTTTTTAGAGAAGTTGCGGGGACTAATGTCACCTCCTCTTTTTCTACAGACTTCGCATTGGCTTTGATGGTTATTGCCACCTCGATAGAATTTTTGATTAATGATACGAAAGCACTTTTAATCACCGGAATTATGGCTTGCCTTGTGTTGACAATAAAATTGAGCGGAACGGTTTTTTTTGCAACAATATTTTTGTTTGTCTTATTTGAGCTGATTAAAAAGGTTGACAAGACAAAATGGAAGGTTATATTGATAATGCTCATTTCGCCGGGTACCTTATTCATCCCGTATATTGTCAGAAATATTATTCTTTCCGGATGGCCGTTTTACCCAGCTCCTGTTTTAGGAGTTAATGAGCCTTGGGCATTAACCCGTACGATGGTTGCTGGCATTTATACTCTTATTCACGCGTGGGCAATTAGTCCAGGGCCCAATTGGAGCAAATTCAGATACGTATCTTTACTGCAGTGGATTCCTGTCTGGTTTGGAATAAACTCCGGGTCTCCGGAGATAATAATGTTTTTTCTCAGCTGTCTACTTTTTATGGTATTACCCGTATTCAAGCTAATTAAGAAAATCTCTGGTATTTTCGATAAATCCCTGTTTTTTTTGTGTGCGGCTTCACTATTAAGTACTATTTACATATTCTTGACAGCTCCAGACTTTAGATTCGGTGCAGTGTTCGTTTGGATATTTTTCGCAGCAGCCGTTACTCCATATATAATTTTTCTTGATAAAAAGTTCAAGAACTTCCGTCCTGTAATTATCATCGCCTGGTTTATCTTCTTGATTGTTATCTCACCCCCACCAAGTTTAAAAGGGAGGTTTATTTTACGAGCCGTGCCGAAAGAGGTTCCGCGCCCGACCGAAAAAATATTGGTAAAAGAGCCTAACCCTAAAGACCAATTCTTTATATTGAAACCAACTCAAGGAAATTTATGTGGAAATGCGGATTTGCTATGCACCCCGGAACTAAATGATATACGTGAGCTAGTTCCCGGAGATATTTCAAAAGGGTTTGCACCATCGGATCAACCTATTTTTTAGATGTTACTAAAATATTAAACCCTAGCTCGAAAGATTTAGTTTTTATATTCCTTTTCTGAAAGCCAGACGTATTTAGCATTTTGACCAGATCTTTTTCGGAATGATATGCTTTATGATCCCGAATTTCCTGTTCACTTACGATATGAATTTTAAAAGCCAGAAACTCCAAAACGGGTTTTGCATAGGGTGAGGGAGTGGTCAAAATAAAAAGACCTCCCTTTTTCAATGTTTTGTAAACTTGATTGATCATTGATTGTGGATTTTCTAAATGTTCAATTACCGCCAAGGAAATGACAAGATCGAAATGGTTGGGTGGAAGTTTCAAGTCCCCGTCAAGTTTTTTGGGAAAGAGTTTAATATTGCCGGCCATCTCCTGTTTAACAACACTTATGTCGTAGCCTATTCCCTCAGTGATTATGGAACTCGATTTTTTTAGAAACGTGCCTCTATATCCGCATCCTAAATCGAGTATTTTTGATTTGGGTTTGACAAAGGGCTCAATTTTTTTGAACCGTATGTTTTGAAATAAACTTTCCAAAACGGGTTCTTTTTCTTGGAAATGTGATTTTGCTCTTTTCATTCTTCCAGCGAATATTTAAATAAACAATAAACGGCTTTTATTCCATCCCGCCAACCGATTTTCTTTCCTTCTGAATAGCTCCTTCCCAAATAGCTTATACCTATTTCATAAACCCTAGCCCGCATTTTGGCAACTTTGATGGTAAATTCCGGTTCAAATCCGAACCTATCTTCCTTGAGTCTTAGTTTTTTTGCAACGTCTCTAGTAAACATTTTGTAGCAGGTTTCCATATCGGTGAGATTAAGATTAGTAAGAGCATTTGAAAGAAGTGTTAAAGATTTATTGCCTATCATATGCCAAAAGAATAAAACTCTGTGAGGCCCGCGTCCGGTAAAGCGTGAACCGTAGACAACATCGGCAAGCCCGTCTTTAATGGGGTCTAAAAGCTCGTTAATCTCATTAGGGTTATATTCAAGATCGGCATCCTGGATTATTATTACATCACCGGAAGCCATTCTTAATGCATCTCTTATTGCGGCCCCCTTGCCTTCATTTTTCCTCTTATGGATTATTCGAAGTTTTGCTGATTTTACCGTTTTTATCGCGTTTAGAGTTCTGTCAGTAGAACCGTCATTAACAACGATAATTTCTTTTACGATCCCGGGCATTTTGGTTTTCGAAACCAATCTGATAGTTTTTGCTATGGTTTCCTCTTCGTTAAAGGCAGGGATAATTATCGACAGCTTTTTTATTTTCATACTATATGTATGATATCGGATATCTTTATATAATCAAGCTGGGGTGGAAAAGCAACCCACCTTGCGGAGGAACAAAATTGAAGCTAGAATTTATCTAGTGTGAAAAGATATTACGATTGGATTAAGTCTCTGGCTTTTTCTGCAACAGCAAGGGATACTTTTATTCTGTTTGTTGGCAATAGTCTTTCAGCTTTTTTAGGATTTTTGTTTATTTTGATTCTAGCGAGAGCTTTGACGGTTGCCGATTTTGGAGTTTTTTCGGCAGTCTATAATTTGGTTCTCATTGTTGCCTCCATTACAGATTTGGGAATTTCCACCGGATCGGTTAATTTCGTTTCGGAACATTTAGCCAAAGGTGAACATGAAAAAGCAAATGAATACATTAAAGCGTCTTTTGCAATAAGACTTTTGATAGTTCTGGCAACATCTGCCCTTGTTGCGGTTTTTGCTCCTCTTGTATCAAAGACACTTTTGGCCACAAGGGATCCTAAAATAGCCATTTGGGCGGCAATTGTTCCGATATTTCTTTTTCCTGATCTATTTTTTCCCTTTATTCTTCAGGCCAAAAAGAAATTTTTACATTCAGCGATAATCGATAATTCCCTCTACGCTGCCCGTCTAATTTTTGCCTTTGTTTTCTTTGTTGTAGGAGGATTAACTATTTCGAAAGCTTTTTGGGCATTCGGGGCGGGGTTTGTGGCTTCGATAATATTTATTCTTATATATCTTAGAACAGATTTTATCAGATCACATCCCACGAAGGATGAATATAAAAATCTTCTTAAATATTCAGGTTGGATTGGTATAAACAGAATTATTTCATCAATTTCAGGAAGATTGGATGTACAAATGTTGGCTGCAATGGCTGGAGCCGTTGCGACAGGCTTGTATTCAATCCCCTCAAGACTTGCTTCTTTTATTGTTGTTTTGGCTGCAAGTTTTTCCGGTGTTTTGGCGCCAAGAATGGCTGGGTTTGGAGATAGGTTTAGAGAGAAATCATACATTATCAAATCAACCTTAGCCCTTCTGCCTATTACAGCAGGAATTATTGTTTGGATAATTTTCGCCAAACCGTTTATTTTGTTTCTATTTGGGGCCAAATATCTTCAGTCTGTTCCTGTTTTTCAGGCACTAGCAGCCGCGCAAATTCCGTTTTTATTTACGGTTCCTTCCGTTACAGCAATTATTTATTCAATGAAGAAAACTGTTTTTATCGGTGCTTTTTCTTTTTTCCAAATAGCCGCAATTTTTTTACTGAACTTTATTTTTATTCCCAAATACGGTCCTATCGGGCCCACGATTACCTTCGGAATTACCAATACTATTTTGGCAATTTACACATGGGTAATCGTAATTAAACACTATTGGCTTGCCAGTGAAAAGTAGTTTTGTTAGACATTGGAAAGAATGGTTGGTGATAACACTCCTCTTTGCAGTTTTTTTGGTGACAAGATTTTACAAACTCAGTAAAACACCTTTATATCCTGATGAAATCACATGGATGGTTCGTGGGAAAGAAACAGCCCTGGCTCTCAAAACCAAGAACTTTAAATATTTTAGTACGGCATGGTGGACGGATAAGACAGATACAGAAGCCATAGCGATTCCACTGTCTGTTATCTCAGGGTTTCCCTTGATTTATTTGGGAAAAGGCCAGAGTGTAGTTAGCCGGAACGTTTTTCAGGATTATATTGCTGCTAGAGGAGCAGTGATATTTTTTTCGGCCTTTTTTATTGTTGCTTATTATCTATTCGTCAAAAAGTTTTCCAATAAAAAAACCGCCATAGTAGCATCTGCTTTGCTTCTTTTGGACCCGGTTTTTACGGCTAACAGCAAGATTGTGATGAATGATATTTTCATTACCGCTTTTACTTTTATTTCCTTATCGTCATACCTGCTCATTAAAGATAGGAGACTTTCGATTGTTATTTCTTCAATTACTGCAGCCGCGGCGTTTTTGACAAAACCGGACGGGTTAATAGTTTTCCCTGTATTTTTTCTGCAGATATTTTTGAATCGAAAGAAATGGGGAAGTGAGCTGGTGAAATTTTTGTTGACGGGAATGGTATCTTTTATCTTAATTTCGATATTTTGGCCTTCTTCGTGGAATAACTTTTTCCTTGCGATTCCGGAATATATTTTTAGAGAAACGACTCTAGTTGGTGGGGGAATAAATAACTATTTCTTCGGTCAGCTTACAAATAATCCGCCTCCCTACTACTATTTATTTGAACTTATTGTAAGATTGCCCCCCATCATAATTTTTGGATTAATACTTTTTATTTACCCGTGTTTTACAAAAAAGGGCATCCACGATTTTAAAAACAAGATGAGTATATTTACATTTATATTGCTTTTTCTTGCATCTATTTCTTTTTCAGCGAAGAAGCTTGGGGTACGCTACGAACTTCCGATCTGGCCGTGGATTTATGCGATCTCTTCTTATGCACTTGTTTTTATTATAGAAAAAATAAGAATTTCTTGGTTAAAAATAGTTATTGCCGGTGGAATTCTTGTCTGGTTTGTCTTTCAATTTATTTCGCTTTTTCCTTATTACGATCTTTATTACAATCTCTTTGTTGGAGGTAGTGCTAACGCGCGGACTTACGATTTGGTGGGGCTTTGCGAGGGTTCGAAGGGGGGGGCGGACTATATTCTTAAATGTTTTCCTGAGATTCACCAAATTGCGGCACTGGGTTGCGGTTCGTCTACTATCCCCTACTATTATCCGTATTCTTTTAATGAGGATTGGAAAAACCAAAAATTATTTTTTGTTGAAGCATATTATATTCAGCTGAAAAAGGATTCCGAACTGGACAGCTTTGTTTCTCAACACGCTCCGGTATATACATTTATTCAAAATGGAGTTACCTTGGCTTACTTATATACAAAACCTGGGGTTGTAAATGAGTGTACTAAGTGAAATAACTTCTAAGCCAAAGTTCCAGCATCATTAAGGACCAGATCCTGGGGCCAAAATCCTCTGTCGAGTTTTGCGAATCAATCATTCGCTTTATTTCGCCCATATTGACGTACTCTCTTATTAACGACTTTTTGGAAAGAAGGATACTTTCGGCATAGGGATTTAGTTTTCCTTTAAACCAAGTATCAAGCGGAATTGTAAAACCCACCTTCGGTCTACAAAGATTTTCTTTAGGAACAACGCCCTCAAGCGCCTTTTTGAAAATATATTTTGTTTCGCCATGTTTTACTTTTAAGTTAAAAGGTATCTTGCAAGCCAGTTCGATCATTTTGTAATCCAGTAAGGGGGAGCGTGCTTCCAAGGAATAGCGCATAGTTGCAATATCGATTTTGGTTAAAAGCAAATCCGGAAGGAAGTACATTAGGTCAAATTTTAATCCGGCGTCTTTCAGATCCTTCCCGTTGAACATCTCAAAACATCTTCTAACGCTTTTATAAAGATTTCCCGGAGTCATAGTCTTTTTTATCGGTTCTAATGTAATCCGATTTATTTCGTTCAGAGAAAATATTTTGTTGTAAGAGGTAAATTTTTCGTATAAAGGTAATTTTGATTTTTCCAGAAAGCGTTGGTATTTATCCAAACTTGATGTATGCGAAATACTTTTTACAGCTTTTATTCCTGCAGCCGCTGCAGGCCGGATTGTTTTAATCCAACTCGCATAGTTAACATCTCTCATAAGACGAAAATACCTGTTTGGATATCCGGCAAAATTTTCGTCTCCGCCATCACCGTTAAGGGCAACTTTTACATATTTTGCGGTTTCTTTGGAAACCATAAAGCTTACCACTGCGCTATTGTCGGCAAACGGCTCTTCGTATTGATAAGCAATTTCCGGAAGAGCTTCGACCGATGTAGGACGGGCCAAAATTTCATGATGGTCGGTTTTATACTTTCTGACAATATTGTCGGCAAATTTTTTCTCGCTGAATTTTGGATCGTCAAAGACGATAGAAAAAGTTTTTATTGGCTCGTCTGAGAGTTTGGCCATTGCTGCTACAACAGCACTTGAGTCAACTCCTCCGGAAAGAAATGCGCCGATTGGAACGTCCGATATCATTCTTAATTTAGTTGATTCTTCCAGTTCAGAGAGAATTTTCTTACACCACTCCTTTTCGGTTAGATGAAGTTTTCTGTTAAATCTGGGTTGCCAGTATCTAATTTTGCTGACAGTTCTTTTTTTCAAATGGATAAACATATAAGTTCCGGGCTCGAGCTTTTTAATTCCTTCAAAACCTGTTAGGGGGGCGGGGACGTATCCGTAAAGTAAATATTTTTGAATAGCGAGGGGGTCAATCTTTGGTGTGGTACCTTTCAGAGCAAGAATGGCTTTAAGTTCTGAAGCAAAGATGATTTCACTGTCCGAGAGAAGATACTTAAGTGGTTTTTTGCCGATTCTGTCTCTAGCCATGAATAGGGTTTCTTCTTTTTCGTCATAAATGGCGAAAGCGAACATGCCCCTTAAGTGCTCAAGACATTTCTTACCGTATTTTGAATAAAGCGCTAAAATGACCTCCGTATCCGAATTGGATTGAAATTTATATCCTTCATTAATCAATTTGGATCGCTCTGATTGAAAGCTGTAAATTTCACCGTTGAAAGTTATTGTGTACCTGCCCAGATATGACATCGGCTGATGACCCTTTTTGGAAAGATCGATTATAGCCAAGCGGCAGCTTGCTAAACCCACCCGTTTGTTTCTTGAGATAAAAATTCCTTGATCATCGGGTCCACGATGAATAATTTTAGAAATCATGAGATGAAGTTCTTGAGGATGAACCTCACCTCTCTTCCCAAAGAAGGCCTTGCCTGCTATCCCGCACATTTCCAGATATTGTACAGCAGAAATTTAAGATTAAAAAGGCTACAATTAGGATATGAAAGTTTGGGCACATACACTTGTCAAAAATGAATCGCGTTGGCTTTGGTTTTCCGTGGCAAGTGTTATTAACCATGTTGAAAAGGTTCTTCTTTGGGATACCGGAAGTACAGATGGAAGTTTAGAGGTAATCAAAGAACTTCAAAAGAGATTCCCAGGCAAAATTGAATTCAGAGAAAGAAAAATAGATTCCGCGGAAGATTTTACAAAAGTCCGCCAGGAAATGCTTGATGAAACAAAATCTGATTGGTTTCTGATGGTGGATGGGGACGAAATATGGTATGAAGGTTCAATTAAAAAAGTTATAGGGACAATTGATAGTGGCGAAGAAGGGGTGGAATCGGTTGTTGTTCCGACAATAAATTTGGTTGGAGATATATTTCATTTTCAGGAAGAGGCCGCAGGAAGATATAAATTTGGCGATAGGGTGGGGCATTATAATTTAAGGGGAGTAAAAAGAACTATTCCCGGATTGCATTCTCAGGGTATTCACGGGGTTTGGGGTTGGGCAGATGAAAAGGGGAAAATGATACAGGACAGGGATACCTTCAGATTTGTTGACGCTTCACATCTTCATGCCACCAGCTTAAGACGGTCCTCGATGGATGAAAAAGTGATTAAGAGGGCAAAAAAATACAGGTATGAGATTGGTGAAGCCTTTCCGAAAGATTTTTATTATCCTGAAGTTTTTTTCAGGGATAGACCGGAG